>ENA-OREN01000563-OREN01000563.1-marine-metagenome-genome-assembly--contig:-NODE-563-length-52070-cov-8.325832_pt1 | contig 52070 bp, 49 predicted proteins | sample MGYA00248624_ERZ508555 | MGnify/ENA primary metagenome ERZ508555 (study PRJEB26222, sample SAMN06267773) | marine metagenome | isolation source: Saanich Inlet, British Columbia, Canada | place... | reverse complement strand
TATTACATATTTCTTATGGGTTGGGATTTTTATTGGGATTAGTTTATTTTTGGGATAGGTGGGGGGATATAAAAATAAAGGACGATCATTTTGACAGAGAACTTTTTACAAAAAACGGCAATATCATTAAGGGAAATATTTAATAATGAAAATACCATTTCATAGGCCAGATCTACCACCCGATTTAAACGATCTCTATTCAGATTCAATAAAGAATGGATGGTTAACAACCGGGAAACAGGTTGAAATGTTTGAAGAAAAATTATCATCCTATCTTGGATGTGAACATGTGGTTGTTATGAATTCCTGCACTGCTGCCTTGCATCTTTCCTTAGCATCAAAAGGATTTGACAGAGGAAGCAAGTTTATTGCCCCAAATTATACATTTGTATCTACTGTTGAGTGTGGTGAATATGCTGGGATGGAGCCAGTCCTGATTGACAGTGATCCTCAAGGGTTTAATATTGATTTAAACCATGTAGAAGACATCCTTAAAAAAGAAAAAAATATTAAAGCAATTATTCCCGTGCATTATGGTGGTTTCCCCGTTGATATGAAATATGTATTTGAATTGGCAGAAAAATATGGACTTTTTGTTGTTGAAGATGCAGCCCATGCTCTTGAATCCACATCCAGTGCAGGAAAGGTTGGAAATACAAATCATGGTGCCGCATTCTCTTTTTATGCAAATAAAAACCTGACCACTTTTGGAGAAGGAGGCGCTTTAGCAACCAATGATGAAGATTTAGCTGAATCAGTAAAAAATCTTTCTTTACATGGAATTACCAAAGATGGGTGGAAGAGATTCGACTCCGGCGGAAAATGGGAATACGATATAATTCAATTAGGGTATAAATACAATATGCCGGATATATCTGCGTCTTTCGGTATTTGGCAATTGAATCAAATAAATGATTGGCAAGCATTACGTAAGAATATTGTAAAGCGATATTTAACTGGGCTGGAAAATAACGAAGGAATTATTCTCCCAGATTACACAAAAAACGATGGAAATGCATGGCACCTTTTTGTGATACAAATCAAATCAAATTCCTGGAGGATTAACAGAAATGAAATCATCGATAAATTAGTTGAGAAAGGTATTGGTGTTTCTGTGCACTATAAACCTATTCATATGTTAGATTATTATCACAGAAAATTCGAATTTAAATCAAATGATTTTCCTAGATCGAAAGCGCTGTTTGATTCGGTAATATCATTGCCGTTATACCCGAATTTATCAGACAATGAGATTGATTATATAGTAGCTACATTAAATGATTTACATACTCAATACTCGAAATAATATAATTCTCCTATTTAGATTAAAAATTAATTAATATTACCCATATGGAAATCATCTCTCGCACAACAGCAGTTGTCCTGTTAATCATCCTGTCGCCTTTCTTGCTCATCATTGGTCTTGGAAACCTGATCTTACAAGGGCGACCTATCATCTATCGTCAGAAACGAGTTGGGAAGGATTTTAAAGAATTTCTCATTTATAAATTTAGAACAATGAAAAATAAAGATGCGGGGGTCGATAATTTTAGTTCAGGGCAAACTACTACACTAACAAAGTGGGGACGATTTTTAAGAAAAACGAAGCTAGATGAATTACCTCAACTGGCAAATATTATCAAAGGTGACATGCGATTTATTGGTCCAAGGCCTGAAGTTCCGGAATATGTTTCCAAAGATTCCTTCTCCTTTTTAAGTATAATTAAACCTGGCTTGTCCGGGTTCTCATCTATCTTATTTAGAAATGAGTCAGAGATATGGTCCATGATTGAATCTGAAGATCCATATAGAGATATTTTAAAAATAAAAGTCGGATTAGCTAATTATTATGTAAATAAAAAAAGTTTTTTTCAAGATTTAAAGCTCGTTTTTATTACAATTATGTCACTATTTATTCCAAAAAGAATGGGGCATTATCTTTTAATGAAATTATTGAAAATAGAAGATAATGAAGAATTTCAAATTAAAAATATAATCAGTACGGTAAAGATAAAGGACATTGAACAAAACGAAATAAAAGATGATCCAAAAGCAAACCGCCGGAAATTAATTCTAGCAGATATTATTGCAATCTTAACCGGTTTTATTTTTGCATGTTATATCAGAAAAGATTTTTCAATCCCGGAGATTTTTCTTGATAAGAATATTTTCTTTCTTTTAGGTGGCATTGTTGTTGCTAAAGTTATATCATTTCAATATTTCGGTTTATACAAGGGGATGTGGCGTTACACGAGCATCTTAGATATATTTAATATTGTAAAAGCAAATACCTTAGGTTCTATAATTGTTGTTGCAGCCATTGGATATTTTAGAGGCTTTCAAGATATCCCAAGATCAATATTTATTATTGATTTCATTTTAACCTTTGGATTTACAAGCTCAACTCGCTTAGGTATTCGAATCATGTTCACCCACCTATTAAATCCTCAACCTTATAAAATTGATCTTTCAAAAAATGTGATATTACTTGGCGCAGGTACCACTGGCGAATTTATTTGCAAAGAATTGATGAATGATTCAAAACATCACATGGATGTTGTAGGATTCTTAGATGATAATATAGATTTGCATAACAGAGAAATTCATGGGAAAAAAGTTCTCGGAAAGGTTAAAGAGCTACCCGATTTTGCCAATCTTTATGATGAAGCATTAATTTGTTGTCCAAATGCTCCACGAAAGGATATCCACCAGATCATTGATATTTGTAAAGAAGCAGGAAAGCCATTTCGAACTTTACCATCTGTCTCAGAACTGGTGTCCGGAAAAGTTTCGGTTAATCAATTCAAAGAAGTTTCATTAATCGATCTCCTTGGAAGAAGCGAAGTCGTGCTTGATAAAGGTCTAATTTCGGATTATATCCAAGGGAAGCGAATTTTGATAACAGGGGCCGGTGGTAGCATTGGATCCGAACTTGTACGCCAATGTCTTAAATACGAACCTGCACTGCTGGTTATGTTGGATAATAGTGAAATTAATTTATTCAACATTGAACGTGAAGTGATATCAATGTCAACAAATGTTTTGGTAAAGCCACTTCTGTCAAATATCCGGGATATAAGTATTTTGAATAAGGTATTTACTGAATATGAACCGCAAGTTATTTTTCATGCGGCAGCTTATAAGCACGTATCCATGCAGGAAGCTTTTCCTTGGGAAGCGATTCATACAAATGTTCTTGGTACATCACATTTGGTAAAGGCGTCTTTAGAACATAATGTTGAAAAATTTGTGTTAGTCAGTACAGATAAAGCTGTTAAACCTGTTAACGTGATGGGTGCTACAAAGAGATTAGCAGAATTGGTTTGCCAAGGAGCCAATTCAGAATATGGAACCCGATTCATGTCTGTACGATTTGGGAATGTACTGGGTAGTTCCGGTAGTGTAATTCCAATTTTTCAGGAACAAATCAGGTCCGGTGGTCCAGTAACAATTACGGATCCGGATATGGAAAGATATTTTATGTCTGTGCCGGAAGCAGCGCAATTAATTTTACAGGCAGGAAGCATTGGCGATGGTGGAGAAGTTTTTGTTCTTGATATGGGTAAACCTATAAAAATCCTTGATATTGCAAACGAACTTATTCGACTTTCGGGATTTGAACCAGAGTTGGATATCCCCATTAGTTTTATTGGTGCACGTCCCGGTGAAAAAAAGATAGAAGAATTAATTCAGGATAATGAAAAAGTTCGAAAAACAAAACATGAAAAAATTATGGTTGTGGATTCCGCCTCGGGCAAAGAGGATGGAAAAATAATATTAGATAGAATTATGAAAGGCGAATTAGGTGGTCATGAGTTTGATAATAACGAACTTAGAGTGACCTTAGCATCTCTTGTACCTGAATATAAACCAAGTGATGAATTGCAAGAGCCTGTTATTTTAAGAATCAAGCCGGATGTCATGGCATAACCGGACATTAAATCGTTATTAAAAAAGGCTCCATTTGGAGCCTTTTTTATTTTCTTTATAACGAAGTAAAAAGAATTCTTTTTAAAATTTTCCAACCATCTGTCAATTTTAATTTTTTACCCTCCATTTGACTTCTTCTTTTATAAGAAATTGGAATTTCTTTAATTGTATTATTTTCTGAAACGAGGCTTGATGCAATTTCTACATCTATGTCAAATCCGGTAGAAACAGGCAATCCATTATTTAAATCAGATTTATAAAATGCTTTACAACCACATAGTACATCCGTAAAACTAGTTTGATTTATAAGATTAAATAATCCATTCAAGAAGAAATTTCCAAAATCCAAGATCGATTTCGTTGGATTCATTGAATTTGTCCTGGTCCCAAAAATAACGTCAATTCCTTCAACCTTGTTCAAAATCATAAAAGATGTCACTTCACGAAGATCTAGTTCCAAATCACCATCAAAAAGAATAATTTTGTCATGGGAAGCTTTTTCTAATCCTGTACAAATAGCTTTCCCTTTTCCAAGGTTATTCTGAAAATGGATTAAGGTAATAAATGAGCAATTTTGTAATAAGCCGCCAGATTGATCATTGCTTCCATCATCAATGATGATAATTTCATTATTCTGGGAATAGGGTTTTAGTCTATCAAGTAAAGTAGGGATACTTTCAACTTCATTATGAACTGGGATAATGATTGAATAAGACATGAATTAATTTTGGTTATAAAAAGAAGTCATTTGACAGCTTTTTACACTATTCGACTTAAAATAATATTAATGTGAATCTGATTTTTTTCCAACACCCAATTTTATCACATGGGAGTGATTCATTTTTATCACATTCCTGGAATCAATAATCAGGTTACCGTTTTCTACCACAAATTGAAAATCAATTTGGTCATGGTCCGTCATGATGACGATGGCATCTGAATTATTAAGAGACTCTTTTGAGAGTGTCTCCATTCCCATCATTCTATTTCCATTGAGTCCCACAAATGGAACATACGGGTCATAAAATGAAAGTTCAGCGCCATCATTTTCCAATAATCTCAAGACGTCTAAAGCAGGTGATTCACGGGCATCATTTACATTTTTTTTGTAGGCAACTCCTATAATGAGGATTTGGCTTCCCGAAATTGCTTTTCTTTTTCGATTTAATCCTTCTCGAACGAGATCAACTATGTGCAACGGCATAGATGTATTGATTTCACCCGCCAGTTCAATAAATCGAGCATTGTAATCCAACATTTTCAATTTCCAGGATAAATAGTGTGGATCGATAGGGATACAATGTCCGCCCAATCCGGGGCCAGGTGTGAATTTCATAAAACCAAATGGTTTAGTCGCTGCCGCATCGATCACTTCCCATACATTTATACCTAATTTTTCACACATGATAGCAACTTCATTTGCGAGGCCAATATTGATAGCTCGAAACGTGTTTTCCAAAAGTTTGACCATTTCTGCGGTTTCAGGAGAAGAAACCCTTACAACCTGTTCAACGATCGTTTCATAAAGGAATTCACCCATTTCACCACAATTGGGCGTTATACCACCTAATATTTTTGGTGTATTGGCAGTTTTATATTTTTCATTTCCAGGATCAATTCTTTCCGGTGAAAAGCAGAGATAAAAATCTTGGCCCACCTTGAGTCCTTTTGATTCTATTTCAGGTAAAATTAATTCTCTAGTAGTACCGGGATAAGTTGTGCTTTCTAAAACAACAATCATATCATGATGAATGAGATCCTTAATATTTTCCATAACATGATTTATGAAAGAAATATCAGGATTCTTTTGTTTATTTAGAGGGGTAGGGACGCAAATGGAAATCGCATCCAGATTCTGAATTACAGAGAAATCAGATGTGGCAGAAAGTTGATTCATTTCAACTGCATTCTTTACAGACTCATCCTTGATGTCTTGGATGTAATTCTCACCTCGATTCAGTTTCTTTACTTTTTCCTGATCTACATCGATTCCGGTAACATGAAACCCCGCCCGCACAAACTCCATTGCAAGAGGTAGACCAACATAACCCAGACCGATGACACCAATCTGTGCATCCCGGTTCTCAATTTTATTTTTTAAGTTCATTTAAGATTTATAATTGTTCAGTAGAATTAATAAGACAGGAATTTATATTAATTGGTTGGGAAGGGATAACTATATTTACGACAAATTTTAGCAAATTATATGGAAATTTATGGAAAATATTGATTGGCGAATTCGTTTGGCAGGTGGTGCCATCATGATGATTGGAGGTATTCTTTCAGTTATTCATGCATTGGAACTTCGGTCTAGTGGTGAAGATTTTAATCAGTTTGGTATATTAGCAATGCTGGCGATTTGGGGCGGCTGCGACTGGATCATCAAAGGAATCCAAGGAAAAAAATAATTGATGCGTGATGTAGTTCACCAATACATGACAGGTCCCAATCCGTTTATTTTATTTGGATTAGATCATATTATCGGGACAATCGTTTTTTTGGGTCTCTGGATTTGGTTACCAACTTATTCAAAAAATAATCTAACAAAGCCCAGGCAAGAACAACTAGGTATTGTTTTGGGTCTTATCGTTATGTCCAATTATTTGACATGGGTTGGTTTGGAAGCAATCGCCGGTACTTTTGATTCAAAACTTCATCTCCCATTTCATTTATGTCGGTTTGCAAATCTTGCAATTCCTTTTGTCATGATCTGGAAAAAAGAAAGGCTCTTTCAGGTGTTATATTTTTGGGGTATGTCCGGAATGCTCCAGGGTGTTATTACACCAGATGTAACTCATGGATTTCCACATTTTCATTATTTTAGATTTCTTATTGGTCATACCGGAATGGTTCTTGTATTAATCTATGCTATTGTGGTTTTTGATTTTAGACCCACACTTAAGGGGCTATGGGACTCATTTCTTGCACTCAATGTATTTTTAGTATTTGCTGCAATAGTAAACCTAGTATTGGATTCCAATTATTTTTGGATCTGTGGTAAGCCACCCACCGCATCCTTATTGGATTATTTAGGTCCATGGCCGTGGTATATTTTGGTGGCTGAATTTGTTGCATTGTTACATTATTTGGTTGCTTATGCACCATTTTATTTTTTTAATAAAAGGATCCATTCTTGAATAAAATTGAATTAGGATTATCAATTATTTTATTGGGAACCATAATTGTAGGGATGAAAATGACACCAGCGGGTAAAAAATTAACACCCCCCCAAGCACATAAAATTCCTAAAGATGTTACGGTACATCATGATACCAGAATTGATGATTATTATTGGTTAAAGGAACGTGACACCCAACCGGTCTTAGATTATCTTAAAGCAGAAAATGATTATACATTTGCAAAAATGAAACACACTGAGTTGCTTCAAAAAACTTTGTATAATGAAATGCGGGGAAGGATAAAGGAAGATGATACAACCGTTCCTTATAAATTTGGTAATTATATGTATTATACCCGTACAGAAGAGGATCTACAATATGACATCTATTGCAGGAAATTGGGTAATTCGAGTGGCGACGAGGAAATCACGCTTAATATGAATGAAATGGCTAAAAAACATGATTATATCGATTTAAGTGCTTATAAAATTAGTCCAAACGAAAAATTGTTAGCACTCACGATTGATACTTCCGGTGCGGAACTTCATAAACTGATTGTCAAAGATATCAAAACAGGAGAGATTTTGGATGATAATCTTTCAAATCTTGATGGTTCCGTGGAATGGGCCAACGATAATAAAACTTTATTTTATACCGTGCTTGATAAAGCCCATCGCTCTTTCCAGTTGTGGCGTCATGAGTTAGGGAATGAGCAATCTGATGATGTCTTGGTATTTCAGGAAGACGATGATCGCTTTTCTGTTGGGCTTCATCGAACCAAAAGTGGAGAATTCCTAAAAATGGACTTGGAAAGCCAAATTACCACTGAAGTTTACCTTTTGGATCGAAATGATCCTTTTGGAGAATGGAAATTGGTTCAACCTAGAGAGCAGGGCATCGAATATTACGTATACCACCGTGGTGATTATCTTTATCAGATCACGAATAAAGATGCGATCAACTTTAAAATGATCAGAACGACACTTAAAGGTGGGAAAGAAGATGAAATCATTCCCAATAGGGATAAAACAACTATAGACGATGTATCCATGTTTAAAAACCATATGGCAGTATTAGAACGTGTAAATGGGAATCTTGAAATTCGTCTTTTTAATTTTGAAGATGAATCCTGGTACAAGATTGAAATGAATGAGGACATTTATTCCCTGACGTTTGAAGAAAATTACGATTGGAATTCTGATTTCTTTCGATTCGGATATGGATCGTTTAAAACACCCTATTGTGTTTATGATATTGATTTTAAAAATCACAAAAACACTCTCCGGAAAAAGGAAGAAATTTTAGGTGGGTATGAATCTGATAATTATGTTTCTGAGAGAATATGGGCACCAACGCATGATGGAAAAAAATTGGCTATTACATTATTGTATAAAAAAGGGATTGATCTAAAAGGAAATAATCCCTGCTTCTTATGGGGATATGGCAGTTATGGTGCCACCTATGATCCCTGGTTTTCTTCAAACATTTTCAGCCTTGTAAATCGCGGCATGGTCTATGCTCGTGCCCACATCCGTGGATCATCTTTTATGGGTAGAAAATGGTATTTAGATGGTAAACTGAAACAAAAGAAAAATACATTTGAAGATTTTATTTCAGCAGGTCAGTTTTTGGAAAATGAAGGAATTACATCATCGGAGAAATTAGCAATTTATGGCGGCAGTGCTGGCGGACTTTTGATTGGAGCCGTAATGAACATGGCACCGGATCTTTGCGAAGTAGCCATCCCAAGCGTCCCTTTTGTGGACGTTATCAATACGATGTTGGATGAATCAATTCCACTGACCGTTAGTGAATTTGAAGAATGGGGGAATCCAAAAGAAAAAGATTATTATAATTATATGAAGACCTATTCACCTTATGATAATGTTGAGGCCAAGGCTTATCCCCATACATTGGTTTTGGCAGGATATAATGATCCGCGAGTTCCATATTGGGAGCCAGCAAAATGGACGGCAAAACTTCGCAACCTGAAAAAAGATGATAATGATCTATTACTAAAAACCATTATGGGAGCGGGACACTTTTCATCATCAGGTCGTTTTGATTATTTAAAAGACGTGGCATTTTATTACGCATTTATCCTAGACAAACTGGAGATTAATTAATGGCATTAATATCTATCAATCCTGCTACCGGTGACGAAATAAAAGCCTATCCTAAACATTCGCCTGTGGAGATAGGATATATTCTTAACCAAGCATCACAGGCACAAAAAAACTGGTGTAATACTGATCTAGATTTTAGAATTTCATGTCTGGAACAGACTGCAGGAACCCTTCGGGATCGAGCAAAAGAATATGCGAAACTGATGGCCATGGAAATGGGTAAACCTTTATCCCAAGGATTGGGAGAAGTGGAAAAATGTGCATGGCTTTGCGAATATTATGCCGAAAAAGCAAAACCATATCTAGTAGACAAGGAAGTGGATATATCGGGTCAGAAAAGTCTTATTTCAATTCAACCGATTGGATTGGTGCTGGGGATCATGCCATGGAATTTCCCATTCTGGCAGGTTTTTCGGTTTGCCATCCCAACTATAACAGCGGGGAATGGTGCCATCCTGAAACATGCATCAAATGTCCAAGGGTGCGCAGCGGCCATTGAAAAATGTTTTATTGATTCAGGGTTCTTGGAAAATATTTTTCGAAACTTGGTCATCCCCGGGCAAGAAGTGGCAGAGGTAATCAAAGATCCATCTATTGCTGCAGTTACCTTGACAGGGAGTACTCCAGCAGGAAAATCAGTGGCAGAAACAGCCGGTAGTGTATTGAAAAAAACAGTCCTTGAATTAGGGGGAAGTGATCCATATGTAGTCTTGGAAGACGCAGACTTGGTCATAGCCACAGATGCGTGTGTAACAGGTCGAACCCTGAATGCGGGCCAAAGTTGTATTGGTGCAAAAAGAATTATTGTCCATGAATCAGTTTATGATTCATTTTTAACCCATCTTGAAGAAAAGTTATCAACAAAAATTATGGGCGACCCATTAGATGAAGTTGATATGGGTCCCATGGTTTCTGCCTCTGCAAGGGATGAAATTCATAATCAAGTGGAACGGGCAATTGAATCGGGTGCTGATCTGCGTTTGGGTGGTCAGATGCCGGATGGACCGGGTTTTTATTATCCCATCACATTGCTAGTGGATGTCAAACCAGGTATGGCCGCTTTTGATGAAGAGATTTTTGGTCCAGTATTTTCAGTAATAAAAGCAAACGATGAAGCAGAAGCAATCTCTTTAGCTAACCAAACTGACTTTGGTCTTGGTGCAGCAGTATTTACCCGAGATAAAATAAAAGGAGAAGAAATTGCTAAAAAGCACTTGGATGCAGGTTTATGTTTTGTAAATGATTTTGTAAAATCAGATCCAAGGTTACCCTTCGGCGGTATTAAACAATCTGGGTATGGAAGAGAATTGTCATCCATTGGTATGATGGAATTCGTGAACATTAAAACTGTTGTCGTGAAAAATGATTAATCGTTGTAAACTTTCTATGATGCAAACCCGAATATTTATTTTAATATTATCATTATTGGCTGTTTTAACGGGCCAACAGAATCGCCTCTTCTGGGATGGGAATGATTGGAACAGGATCGCCAAGAATGTTGATTATCATCCCGAAACTACCCATCGGGTCAAAACAGCGTATCTTCACGGTGTATTAGATGGACGACTTCATGGCTATTTAAAAACATGGGCGAAAGATCAATTTTTAGCAGATGATGTATTTGGAGAAACTGTCGATTATCTTTCAACCCGTGAACTGATCAAAAACCTGGATAATTTTTATGAGGATCCCATCAACGGATACATTCCAATTCCAGCGTCCATTGTGATTGCTAATATGTATGCGGAACGGGTGCCAATACCTTTGATAGAAGACTATATTGAAAAGACCCGAAGGTGGATCAATGATCTAACCTTGGATCTTGATACATTAAACTACAGTAAACTATTAGAAGACAAATTTATAAAGCACCACGAAAAACAATTTAATCGATCCGAATAAATCCAGCTTTGGGGTGCCAGGCGAATACTCTGCTCTCCCCGGCAAATTTTACTTTTGAAATAGTAAACTTAAAAGTGGAGGGCTTGTTTCCTTCCAAGGGGTATGTGATTGTTTTAGTTGTTGAAAACCCTGTTTGGAGTACTGGTTCATAATTATAAATTAAAACCATTCTCTCTTCACCAATAAATTCCTTTTCCCCAGAATATGTTGCCAAAAATCCTTCAAGATAATCTACAGGTCTTCCCACGTGGTTGATGACTTCAACATTAACAAGGACCTTAGCATTATCAATCACTCGGGGGCGAACCTCGATGGTGAAAGGTACCTGATCTCCGCCAAATAAAAAGCAGGTTAAATAAAGTAGAATGAATGGATGTTTCATTGTCTCAAAATTGGGAAAAAAATTTGTAAGACAAAAGAGAAAGGTTTTGAAACCTTTCTATCGCTAGAAAAGTATAAAGTAGATTCCTTAACTATTAAATCATCAATAATCTAACTTTCATATCCCAATTTTGTATCGATTAATTACAATTCTTCAAATCCTATCATTGTCTATAGGCTATTCCCAAGTTCGTATAGATGACTGGAAAGCGCTTACATCTCCTTTGAATGTTCGAGATTTAACAAATTTGGATAACGAATTATTTGCTGCAACGGAGGGAGGTATTTTTCATATTAAGGACCAAGTTTATGAAACTTACACCACTGTTGATGGATTATTGGGAGTAGATCTGGCTGCAATCGACCATGACCATAATTCTAATATTTGGATCGGTGGAAATGTGCCGTTTGGGTTCGTCCAGATTTATGATCCGAAAGAAAATAAATCTATTATCAGTTTTGATTTTGATCTAACCGGTATATTAGATATTCAAGTTTTAGATTCTTTGGCATTCGTTCTATTTCAGGATGGCCAAGACTTTGGCATTATGAAATTTCTTTACAATGATGGATGGGAATATCGTGATAGTTTTAGAAATTTTCCTGATGCAGTTGGTTCTATAAACTGTTTTTTGGCAAATGATTCGACTTTATATATTGGAACAGATTATGGCATTTATTTGGGTAACCTATCTGAGAATTTGAAAGATCCCAATAGGTGGCAGCCAATTGATGATGCCATGGACTTTGAAGTGACTTCAGCAACATTTAATGATTCATTCATCGCTTTCTCTTCTAAAACCAGTTTGTATGAATTATCGATTCTATCTGGGAATTGGGAGCCCATCACTTTTTCATACTCCTTTTCTAACATTAGTGAAATAATTGTGAGTGATAACGTTTATTGGATCATAGATCAGAAGAAACTGTATCGAAAATCGAATGCGGGTGACGTACTATTAGAAAATCGATATTGGTTATCTGGCATGACAAGAGTTAACAATCAAATGATTGTGGGTGCACGTAATGGGTTATTATTTATTGAAAACCTGGATAATGGGAATGAGATGGTTACACGGTTTCTCCCAAATGCACCCGTAACCAGTGGATTTTCTGCTATAACAGTTTTAGATGACGGAAGATTGGTGGGCGGAAGTGCCCAAGGAATTTCTATTTATAGCGATGAAGGCTGGCGGAATATTCTTGAAATTAAAACGACCAATACTGATACAATTCATTCAAATTATGATTATTCACATTTCATAGCAGATACCATACCACATGATTTTGGTGGATTTATTGCTGATCTTGAACAAGGGCCGGATGGATTGCTTTATTGTGCAATACGGGGTTCCTATGTAACAAGAACTAATCCTAATCGTACCAGTGGTGGCGTTATTATTCTGGATGTTGACGATCCATCAAATATTACACTCATTGATACAACATATTTGAGTTTTCATACCACCCAATCCAATTCAGCACCTTACATGGTTGTACTGGATATAGAGTTTGATCTTGATAATAATATGTGGGTGGCGAATCCTTATTGCATCAATGGAAATATGCCAATTCATGTTCGGTCACTAATTGGCGATTGGAAACATTATGGTTCCTATGAAACATCATTGAGAATTAGCCAATCACCCGGGTCACTTGCGATTGATTCCTGGAACCGAGTATGGTATTCGGCATTCCAAGCGGAAGAAGCCAATCTTGGGTTTTATCCGAATGGAGGAATCTTTATGTTGGCTTATGAAGGGAATCCTATTAATCCGAGTGGTTTTTCCTGGAAAAAAATCCAGAATAATGGAACTGTATGGTCTTTGGGAATGGGTACTAATGATCGAATTTATTATTTAACAGCATCAGGGTTGAATTATTTTGACATAACAAATTCAACCAATCCTGTTTTGCGAGAGAATGCATTTTCCTATTTTCCTAATATTTCATTTGGAAATGGAGCTGAAATAAAAATAGATCCGCACGGAAATGTATGGGCACATTCGCCCTCTCAAGGAATACACATTTTATTGGAGAATACTACCTATTGGCCGGATATTAATGGTCTACGAGCTGACAATAGTCCACTTTTGTCTGATGAAATTACAGATATTGCATTTGACGAAAAACGAAGTTTGGCTTATATCGCTACTAGCAAAGGAGTAAATATTCTCCGGATCCCCTTTGGGGAAAAAAAGAAAGATTATTCTGATATGAAAGTGTTTCCGAGTCCCTTTTATATTCCTTCAGTAAACCCCATGAAAGTGGATGGATTACCACTTGAATCATCCATGATGGTCATGACTTTGGATGGTAAAGTGGTGCGACATGTACCCAGTCGTGGAATCAGTATTGACGGTGACCAATTATCATGGGATGGAAGAGATAATGCAGGCGATTTAGTTTCAAGTGGTATTTACCTGTTGGCGATTTATGGAATGGATGGGTCACAGAGTGTTGAGAAAGTGACGGTGATTAAGGAATGAAATCGAAATTGAATTAGTTAATAATTCCACAAACTCAATATCGAAAGTGTCTAAGACAATTGAGCAATTATTAAACTAAAGATCAATTTTAATAAAATACTCAGAAATGGATTTCATATATTATCCTTGCATTATCCTTTTAGGGTTGTTTGGTCAATATATTCAGGATGAAGTCCAAAATCCTGCTCAAATTCTTCCGCAATAGATTTGATCATTTTTCGCCGTTCATTGTGTGGCAGGAAAGCACTCTTCATAGCAATTATAGTAATTTCCCGAAAATCATGAAGTTGAAAATCAAATAATTCATGCGCCAGCATGAATTCATCAGTAAGAGTTGTATCCGACATAAGTCGATTATCTGTATTTAATGTTACACGAATACCTTGATCATAATAAAATTTAAATGGATGGTATTTCAATGAGTGTACACTTCGAGTCTGCCAGTTGGATGTGAGACAAATTTCTAATACGATTCGATGATCGTTTACATATTGCATTAAATCTTTATCGTCTTTGAGCTTTGTCCCGTGCCCAATTCTATTTGCCCCACAATAATGAATAGCTTGATGAATAGATGCTGGCCCGTAGGCTTCCCCGGCATGAATCGTAGAATTGATATTATTATTTCTAATTTGGTAAAAAGCTTCTCGATGTTCTTTGGCGGGGAAATTTTCTTCTGCACCAGCAAGGTCAAAACCCACAACACCTTTATTTTTATATTGAACAGCAAGGTCTGCTAATCGTAAAGAAACATTCGGTGATATAGAACGAATTCCACATACGATGATCCCAGACTTAACTCCGAATTTCTTTTCACCTTCGTGTAGTCCCTTTTTAACAGAATCAATCGCCATATCTAAGGTCATACCTTTTTGTTGGTGTAAAATGGGAGAATAGCGTACTTCGATATATCGAACATTCTCTTGAGCCACATCTTCAATTAATTCGAATGCAAATCGAGTAAGAGATTCAGGCGTTTGCATTACAGAAAGAGTAATGTCGAAACGATTTAGATATTCTTCAAGAGATCCTCGTTTTTTTCCGATCTTTAAAAAGGATGATAATTCATTTAGTTCAAATGATGGGAGTTTTACACCCTCAATTTTTGCCACATCTAAAACGGATTCTGGACGGAGACACCCATCCAAATGGCAGTGGAGCTCCACTTTTGGGAGTCGATGTAAAAGATCATAGGTTATTGTTGGCATAAGACCAGATTACTTCATTATGACTTTTGAGTCACGGACTTATACAGCCACCCAATAACACCTAAAAAGGAAGCAATTCCAATTAATTGGAATCCTGAAAATTGAGGCCACCAATCTTTACTCCCCGTTATAAAAATGGGAACAGCCACTAATATTCCAACAAGTGCTTCTCCGGTAATGAGTCCAGAAGCCATGAGTAAGCCTTTTTTCTTCATGGTGTCTGTCGCTTTCGATCGATCACTGAAATGGGCGATCATACCACCGATAAAAATGGGGACAGTCAGTTCAATGGGGAGATATATCCCAACGGCCACCGCCAAAATGGGTACTCGAAAATCAGAACCGATTCGTTCTTGCCGAAGGTCTATCAAAATAATGATAACGCCTATAATAGCGCCGAATCCAACCATGGTCCATGGAAGATTTCCTGTAAATACTCCATCTGCCACTGACTTCATTAACGTTGCTTGTGGTGCAGATAGAGTTGGAGAACCGATTGTATATGCCGTATGAAGAATATCCAGAACGAGCCCTAGAACAACCGCTGCACTTAAAACGCCAATAATTTGCATTATTTGTTGCTTCCAGGGTGTGGCACCAACGATGTGTCCTGTTTTTAGATCTTGCAGATTATCTCCACCGATGGCGGCGGCACAACATACCACTGCGCCGATCATGATAGCAGCCGAAGCACCCACATCGGAGTTTTTGCCCAAAAGAGACAAGAGTAAAAGGGATGAAAAAAGAATTGTGGCAATGGTAACTCCTGAAATTGGATTATTGGATGAACCCACTATCCCCGCCATATAAGCGGCCACAGCAGAAAATAAAAATCCGAATATCATCATAACCACAGCAAGAAGCGCAGCGATGGCAACATCATTCACAATCTCAAAATAGAGGAGATAAACAGGAATCAGCAAAACTGCTAAAGCCATTCCCACATAATTAATAGGAAAATCTTGTTCATGCGTTGGAATATCTGTAGCCAATTTTGATTTTTTAACCGCTTCAAGGCTGGCCTTGATCCCATTAATCAGCGGTTTAAAAAGAGTGATGAGCGACCAAATTCCACCCACAACCATGGCTCCAACACCGAGATAACGAATCTGGGAATTCCATATATCCCAAGCTGCAGGCATAGGATCTCCTTCAAATCCATAAATAGCCGTATAAATAGGAATTGCAACAGCCCAGGAAATAAGTCCGCCAGCTACAACCAAAATTCCAATGTTTCGTCCAACAATATATCCCACGGAGATCAAGGCTGGGGAGAGATCCGTCCCGATTCCGAAGATGGAGCCACCAACGACAGTTGCACCTTCTATGGCCGCATGCCACATAGAAAACCCTTGCTGACAGAGTTTCATGGCACCACCCACTAATCCTGAAATTGCGATAGTGATAAGTCCGCCCGATTCATCTTTTTCAGTCGATGTGCGAGACTTTTCGCCTGCTTCCAAAATTGCTGCAGTAGCAACACCTTCCGGATATTTTAGTTTAGCTTCTACGATCAATGCACGACGCAATGGTACCGTGAATAACACACCAATTACACCGCCAATGGCAGAAATTTTCGCAACTTCCAGGTAATCGAAATCTGTCCAAACACCCATGAGAACTAGTGCAGGGATTGTAAATATTACACCCGCAGCCAAGGATTCTCCTGCAGATGCTGCAGTTTGAACAATGTTATTCTCTAAAATATTTGATTTTCGGAAGAGCCGCAAAACTGCCATGGAAATCACCGCTGCCGGAATGGATGCTGAAACGGTCATTCCTGCAAATAAACCAAGGTATGCATTGGCTCCTGCAAGCACCATGGACAATAAAACTCCTAGAACAATAGCTTTGGGAGTAATCTCTGGTAAGGGTTTGGACATTTTTTCTCCGAAAAATTAGTTGTAAAGGTAGGGAAAACATTTTGGGTTCTGCAATGGAAGAAAATGAGTACCCAAGTGTTCACAAGTAGGTAAAATAATGTAATTTAAATCACGTCAGGGGTGCCATTCAGAACCAGATCGAACGGCTGAGAACAAACCCATTGACCTGATCTGGATAATGCCAGCGTAGGAAGACACAATGAATTTTAAAATACACCTTACTTTTTCATTCCTATTTTCATCCTTTTTGTTTGCGGAAATTAAAGGGACTGTAATGGATCAATCCACCGATGAACCTCTTCAAGGGGTAAATATAACCGGTAAAAAAACAGGGACAGCCACAAACGAATCCGGTGAATTCAGTATCGATGTTCCACACGGGACCGAATTGGAATTTTCTCATATCGGCTATCATTCAATCAGCCAATTGGCCAAAAATGGTATGTCTGTTGAAATGAGTCCAGCAGTGATTAAATCAGGCGAGATCATTGTCCGAGCTGGTTTATCAGATGAATCACTCCAAAAAACAACAGCCAGTGTTACTGTATTTACCCCCGACGATATTCGAGAATCCGCTGCCGATCATTTCCAAACGTTGATTGATCAAATTCCAAATCTGAATTGGGCCGGAGGCACCAGTCGGCCTCGCTATTTTCAAATTCGTGGAATAGGTGAAAGAAGTCATTATTTTGGTGAAGGACCCCCCAACTTTTCTGTGGGATTTGTCATGGATGATATGGATTTAAGCGGACTTGGGATGGTAGGGCAACTTTATGATCTAGACCAAATCGAAATATTCAAGGGACCCCAATCTTCCGTCTATGGTCCCAATGCTATGGCTGGACTCATTTCCATGCGGTCCACAGATCCAACAGACCATTTTGAAATGAAATCGTCCACAAATTTTGGCTCTGATAATCATTATGGCGGGAGCTCGGTCATGAATGTCCGCTTAATGAAAAATATGAATATGCGATTGACTGGTGTTTACAATTACAGCGATGGATTTCGTGAAAATGTGAGCCAAAACATTATGGATTCCAATAAGCGGGAAGAAGCATTTTTCAGAATGAAATTGAGGTATAAGCCAATCAATAAACTTTCCATATTAGCTACGTTCATTTATTGCGAACTTGAAAATGGATATGATGCATGGGCGCCGGACAATAATACGGATTTCAAAACGTTTTCAAATGATAAAGGAGAAGACAGCCAAAGAACTTTTGGATATTCATTGCGTGCCAATTTTGAAGCGAGAGAGAATTTAAATATTACCAGTATTACCTCATTCACAGAAACGGATTTAGTCCACGCCTACGATGGCGATTGGGCTGATAGTGCATATTATTCAAAAATTCATGGTTGGAATTATTCCAATTTAGGCGACGATTATTATTCAATCTATTCTGTTCATCGAAATGAGAAAAACCGTGCGAATCTTACACAAGAAGTCAGAATGTCAGCAGGACCTATAATTCTTGGTGGATACTATAAACGTTTAATAGAACAGGACACCGCATTTGATAATAATGGTTGGTTGATTGGGGAAGCAACGGACGGAAATAGTCATTATAATTTCCAGATCAAGGCGGGATATGCCCAGTATGAATATAATTTTGATCCATCCATTAAACTGAAGACAAATGTTCGTTATGAAAAAAACAGCCTTAATTATAATGGCACGTCCGATGGACTTAACCAAAAATGGGAAAAGATTACTTTACCACCGATTCGTTTTAATATTGATCATGCTATGTTTGGATATAGAACAGCCCTGCACTATTTAAAAGATAAATTCACCAGTTTTTATGGTTCTGTATCTCAAGGATACAAATCAGGAGGTGTAAATCAACAGCCCTTTCTTTCCGATGCAAGTCGCCCTTATGAACCTGAATTTATCCAGAATTTTGAAATCGGATTAAAACGTGCCACTAAAAAATATCAAACACAATTATCCGCATTTTATAGTTTACGAAAAGATCAGCAAGTGTCTGTTTCGAGTCAACAAGATAAAGAGAATCCAAATAGTTTCCTCTTTTATACCGGCAATGCAGGATCGGGAACTATTCAAGGATTCGAATGGGAGAATACACTTAATCTTTCATCTAATCTCAATATGGATGCGTCACTGGGATATTTAACAACATGGGTGAACAAATTCACTTATTTTGCAGCAGAAGGTGTTGAAGCAATCGGTGGAGATCGCGAAGCGGCAATGTCTCCGAAAATGACTGGATCAGTAGGCTTTAATTTTAAAAATAATTCTGGTATTTTTGGTTTAGTTCAAATGAGTTTTAAAGATGAGTATTATTTTTCCGATAGTCATAATCAAAAATCCAAGCCCTATACATTACTAAATATTAATATTGGAAAATCCTTTGGAAAAACCATTGTTAAATTATGGATTCGGAATGCCTTAGATGAAAGATATACAACGAGAGGTTTTTATTTTGGACTCATTCCACCCACTTATCCAGACCAACTCTGGAAAAGTTATGGCGATCCAAGACAAATTGGTGTTACCATAGATTACACTTTTTAGGGTTACATCAAGGTTGAATAAGATATCATCCATTGTCCAGAATAATAGGTAATAAGGATGATACCTTCAGCTAAATGGAATGGATTCTTGAATTTATTCCACCCAAGTACGCCATCGGAAATCATGAATAAACTTGCACCGATAGCTCCAATTAAAGTTGGAAATGTTTGAAGAGTCTCAAGTCTTCCGAAAGACGTAATTCCCATTCCTGCAATCATAAAAATATAAACCAAAACCGGTATCTTTAATTTTTCCAAGGTGGGATAAAGTTGAAAAAACATTCCCAAAGCCAAAATTGTAATTATAAGTGTTGGAAGAATTGGAAGTGACCAATCACCTGATAGAAACCCAAGCATATACCAAATATGCCCTATGAGGAAACTAAAAAGGCCCAATTTGAATTGAACTGGGAAGAGTAAAAGGGAATCACCGATAATTGAAAAACAGAGTCCCGCTAGGATTGCCCTTGTATAAGGGTTGCCCTGAATGTCTCCAAAACTGGCTACCCAAATTATTAATAATAGTATAGGAAGAAGTTTAAATAATCGATACAAATTGTTTGGGCTTGTGTATTTTGACACGATAGCCAATACAGATAAAACAATAAATATCAAATTTGATTGAATTCCCACGACAGAAAACTACGATAATTTTATATTATATAATCCTTGGAATCTCAATTGACTTTTCGCATTTACTTTTAATAAAGAAAGGCCCTAATTTCCCGAGCTATTTTCGAATCGGAAACACATGTTTGGTCACATCACAGAAAGGTTTGAATCTATTCTTCGAAATGTTCGAGGTCTGGGTAAAATAACTGATAAGAATATCAATGATACTGTTCGGGAAGTTCGACGGGCATTGATAGATGCTGATGTGAACTTCAATGTGGCTAAATCTTTTGTCAATACTGTGCATGATAAAGCGCAGGGGACAAAGGTCCTGAAATCGGTGAAACCGGGTCAGCAATTCGTGAAGATCATTCGCGATGAATTGGTTATCCTTTTGGGAACCGATTCAAAAGACTTGGTCTTGAAGAACAATCCGGCTGTTATTTTATTGGCTGGCCTTCAAGGGGCCGGAAAAACGACCACTGCAGGGAAACTGGCTTATCGGTTGCAAAAATCCGGTAAATCGGTTTTGATGGTTGCCGCTGATGTGTACCGTCCCGCTGCTGTCCAACAATTAATCACTGTGGGGCAACAGGCAGATGTGGCGGTTTACGAAGAAGGAGCCGGAGAACCGTTGGCGATTTGCAAACGGGGAATTGAAGAAGCACGATCTTTGAAAAATGATGTTGTAATCTTGGATACAGCCGGGCGACTCCATCTAGATGGCGAAATGATGACAGAAATTCAGCAGATTGCTGATATGTCTGACCCCGACGAGATCATCTTTGTTGCGGATGGCATGACGGGGCAAGATGCTGTGAATTCAGCACAGGCTTTTCACGAAGTGCTCCCGTTATCAGGTGTAATCCTGACAAAAATGGATGGCGATTCTCGAGGTGGAGCAGCAGTTTCAATCCGTGAAGTGACGGGTAAACCTATCAAATTTATTGGAACGTCTGAAAAATTAGATGGGTTGGAAGTTTTTGATCCGAAACGAATTGCAGATCGAATCCTTGGATTTGGAGATGTGGTTTCCATCGTGGAAAAAGCCCAGGACGTTTTTGATGAGGACCAGGCAAAGGATTTTCAGACAAAACTGGTAAAGAATACTTTTGATCTGGATGATTTCAAAATGCAATTACAGCAAATGAAAAAAATGGGTTCTATGAGCCAGATCATCGGCATGATGCCTGGTATGAACTCGAAAGCTTTAAAACAATTGAATATGGATGACCGTCAAGTCGGATGGACAGAAGCGATCATCAATTCTATGACACCGGGTGAGCGTCAGCAACCGGAGATCATTAATGGCAGTCGCAGATTGCGGATCTCAAAAGGAAGTGGACGTTCGGTACAGGAAATAAATGCCCTTTTGAATCAGTTTTCTCAGATGAAGAAAATGATGAAAAAAATGGGAAAAATGAAAAACATGAAATTACCCGGATTGGGTGGTCTCGAAAGATTTAATTAAGGAGATACAAATTGGCGACGAAAATAAGACTCAAACGAATAGGACGTCGAAATAGACCTTTTTACAGAATGGTTGTAATGGATTCTCGGAATCGCCGTGATGGTGCTGCAATTGAAGAATTGGGCTGGTACAATCCAATTGATGTAGATCGTTCTTATGATCTGAAAGGTGAAAGGGTTATACATTGGCTAGGTGAAGGTGCACAGCCCACCGAAGCTGCACATAAATTATTACGCCGTGCAGGGATTGCCCATCAATGGCATTTGATAAAACAAGGCCTGGATGAAGCCCAGATTGAAAAAGAGATGAAAAAATGGGAGATGAACCGGGAAGATGTGCAAAAAGCCCGTGCTGATCGCGCTGAAAAGAAAGCAGATGAAAAAGAAAAAGCTGTTGCTGTGGAAGCGGTTGAAGCAGACGAAGACGATACCGCTTCAGAAAAAGTGGTGGTTGAAGTACCAGTAGAAGAATCACCTGAAGTTGAACCTATAGAAGATGCGCCAACTGAAGAAGTTGAAGAAGCACCTGCTGGAGAAGAATCAACTAAAGAAAGTGCAGATGAACCTGAAGTAACGGAAGAATCGAGTGAAGAAATCGCACCTGAAGATGAATCATCAGACGAAGACGAATCTACCGAAATTTCTAATGAAGATGCTCCAGTGGATGAAGATAGCGAAGCAGAAGATGAAACTTCCGCTGATGAATCTGACGACGCAAGTTCTAACGCAGAGTTTACAACCGATGAATCATCTGAAGCTGAACTTATAGAAGATTCGCCAACTGAAGGAGAATCTCAAGAAGATGAAACTGAATCTGCTGATGAAACACCAGCAGAGAGTGTTGAAGAGTCACCTTCTAGAGAAGAATCAACTGAAGAAAGTGCAGATGAGCCTGAAGTAACGGAAGAATCGAGTGAAGAAATCGCACCGGAAGAGGAATCATCAGACGAAGAGGAATCTACCGAAATTTCTAATGAGGAGACTCCAGTGGAGGAAGATAGCGAAGCAGAAGATGAAACCTCCGCGGATGAATCTGCTGAAGAAACACATGAAAAAGAGCCAGTAGATGATTCAAGTGATGAAGCTCCGGTAGCTGAATCTGCTGATGAAACATCCGATGAAGACCAAGATCAAAAGGCTCCTTCAAAAGAAAAATAAGAAATTCCCATAATAATTAATCATTAACAATACGGAGGACACTATGTTAGAGTTCATTGAACAGGCGATTAAACTCCTGGTTGATAAACCAGATGAGGTTAATATTGAGATTGTTGAAACTGAACAGCGACTCATTTACGAATTAACCGTTGGCGATGGTGATTATGGAAAAGTGATCGGTAAGGGCGGGCGTAATATATCTGCACTTCGAACACTGGTTTTTGCGATAAATGCCAAGGAAGGCGGTAAAAGAGCTCGATTGGATGTGATTGACTAGATGAAAAACCTTGTCCACCCCATTGCAACCATAACTACAACTTCCGGACTTACTGGAGATGTACGGTTACGACCTTTATCCCGATATTTCGATGACTATATCGAAGGCAAACAACTCATGTTGGGATTTTCACCTGATACTTCTGAAGATGTTCGTCTTGAGATCGTGACAGGAATGGGAAAAAAGAGACGGTTTAAATTCGAAGGTGTTGATACGGTCTCCGATGCAGAGAAAATTGTGGGTCAAACCATTTTTATCGAAGCATCGAGAGAAGACCAAATTAACATGATCGGAAAAGATCTGTTGGGATATGAGGTCTTTGCAGAATCGGGGGATCTTGTTGGCATCCTGAAAGATGTAATGTGGCTACCTCACAGTGATGTTTATGTTATCACAAATGGAGGAAAGGAATTTCTAATTCCCGTGATCCCGGAAGTGGTTAAAGGTATTAATCATGAACAAGGTGTAATTGTGATCTCTCCTATGGAAGGTTTACTGGATTGATCCAAATTTCTGTCATAACGCCGGTTCCGGATGTTATTGACACCCTGATCCAGAACAGTATTCTTCGGAAAGCTGTGGAGAAAAATGTGGTTGAATTCCATATTGTAAATCTCCGAGATTTTGGGAAAGGGAGTTATCGTCAGATTGATGATACACCTTTTGGCGGTGGAAGTGGAATGGTTTTAATGGCAGAGCCACTTTTTAAGGCGATAGATCATGCCATGGAGTTGGTTGGTGGCCCTGATAATGTGCGGGTAATTTATCCGTCGCCCCAAGGAAAAATATGGAATCAGGAAATAGCTGAAGAAACCAGTCAACAAGAAAAGCTTATTGTTATTTGTGGACATTACAAGGGAATAGATGAACGTGTCATGGAAAAATATGTGACGCATGAGTATTCTCTGGGTGATTTTGTCATGACCGGTGGTGAGATTCCTGCCATGGTGATGTTGGACAGTACAGTTCGGCTCATCCCAGGAACGCTCAATAATCTGGATTCGGCATTAACGGATTCTTTTTCGCAGGATCTGTTAGACCATCCACATTATACCCATCCACGTGAGATCGATGGAATGGAAGTTCCGGAGGTATTATTGGGCGGTTATCATGCAAAAATTGAAGCTTGGAGGCAGGAACAAAAAGAGAAACGGACTCAAGAAAAGAAACCGGATCTCTGGGAAAAATTTGAAAAAATGAAAGAATCGGAGATAAATCATGCATAAAGTAGTAGAAGCAACAAAAGAATTTTTGAAATCGGATATTCCTGACTTTAGGTCAGGAGATACGGTTGCCGTTGACGTACGTGTCCGTGAGGGGAGTAAAGAGCGGGTGCAGCGTTATGAAGGTGTTGTGATTGCACGCCATGGCGGAACAAGCCTGGATGCAACATTCACAGTACGGAAAGTGGCGAATGGTTTTGGGGTTGAAAGGATCTTCCCGCTCCATTCACCCATGCTTGCTTCCATTGATGTGAAGCGTCGTGGAAAAGTTCGTCGAGCAAAACTGAACTATTTGAAAAATATCATCGGCTCAAAAGCAGCCCGTATCGAAGAAAAACGGTAGTTATTTTTTTAAAACAATTGAAGCCCCTCCGGAAGCGAATGTTTGCGGCAGGGGCTTTTTGCTATGAATAAAGAGAACAAAATAGTCATGGGTGTTACAGCCTTTTCTCACTTGGCTGTACATGCGCAAATGATGGTCTTTCCAACATTGATGCTTTTATTTCACCATGAATTTGATTTAGGCTTGGATACATTGGGAATAATGGCTTCGGCGGGTGCATTTATGTTTGGTGCAGGGGCTATTCCAGCAGGATTTCTGGAAGCAAAACTTGGAGGAAGAGTCTTGCTATTGATTTATCAGATTGGATCAATAATTGGTGGGTTGGGTCTGATCCTTGCAAATACCCCAGTTCAAATGACGATTGGATTGGGTATTTTAGGGTTAGCATCCAGTATTTACCATCCAGCAGGACTTACGATTCTTTCCCGTCGTTTGACAAATTTAAGCAAAGGTATGGCAATTCATGGTGTGGCCGGATCCGTAGGATTGGCTCTAGGGCCTTTATTTGCTGGAGCAGCAGCTGAATTTGGGAGTTGGCGGGTATCTTATCTGATTTGGATAATTTTACAGGGTATTCTGGTTTTAGTGACTTTTTTCATGATTAAAAGACGTAATAAACCTATTGAGGATGAAACAAAAAAGGAAATATTTGAAATAAAAGATAAGCGATCAATAGTCCTTTATTATGTTATGTCGACGGCTTTGGGCTTCTCTTTTGGCGGATTCACCACCTATATGCCCTCATTATTTGGATCCCAAACCACGGGTATTTTTGCGTTGTTGCCTGAAACGTTGAAAGCGGGATTTTTCACAACATTAGTGTTTACGTCAGGTATTTTCGGACAAACCATTGGTGGATATGTTGGAGATCGATATAGCAGATCTTTCCTTTTATTTTGGATCGTTATTTTAAATATGCCATTTTTATTCTTAATGGGATACACCAGTGGATGGAGTTTGCTCATTTCAAGTATTTTGTTAGGGATAGTACATTTCTTAAATCAACCCGTCTCGAATGCATTATTAGCGGAATTGACTCCCAGTTCACATCGTGGAATAGGATACGGTATTTCATTCTTTTTGAGCTTCGGGATTGGCGGTATTGCACCGGCTGTTTGTGGATGGATTACCAATCAATATTCGATTGAAATGGTATTCCCCTTTATGGCGATTAGTTTAATTCCTGCTGTTATTGCCGGGTGGTTTTTAATGAAGCGAAAAAATCAAACTCCTTGAACTGAAGGCTGATTCGTTAGAACTTCTTGCCCCTTATTATGAAAACCACCCTGAAAGACTGTCCATCCGTACATCAAGTATTACTTGAACTGAATGGAAATATATTACTTCATGAAGATTATATAAAATATATTATAAATTCGGAATTAACAAAGATCAGGGCAAATATTAGGAAAGGGGAATTATCCAAAACTAAGGGGGAGTTATTAAGTCATATTGCATCCCAAGTATTATTACAATCTGCTCCCAAACTGGTCAATGTAATTAATGGTACTGGTATTGTACTCCATACTGGATTTGGCCGAGCACCTTTTCGCGGTAAACAATTAAAAGATTTGGCGGATCGCTTGGATGGTTATGTTAATCTTGAATTTGATTTGGAATCCGGCAATCGCGGTGATCGGCAAACTTTGATCCATGAACAATTGAGTTCAATGTGTGGTGCAGAAGCGGGTATGGTGGTGAACAATAATGCCGCTGCTGTATTCCTAGCTTTGAACGAAATGGCTCAAGGTGGAGAAGTAATCTGCTCCCGTGGACAAATGGTGGAAATAGGTGGCTCTTTCAGGATTCCTGATATAATTGAAAAAAGTGGTGCAATCCTGAAAGAAGTAGGAGCCACGAATCGTACACATTTAAAAGATTACGAAAAAGCCATTTCCAATAAAACGAAATTGATCCTATGGGTTCATACCAGCAATTATGTAGTAAAAGGGTTTACCAAAGAAGTCTCTTTGTCTGATCTAGTCAATTTTGGTAAGAAACATAAGATACCCGTCATGGCGGATCTTGGAAGCGGTGCTCTGCTTGATATGAATCTGTTGGGTCTGGCGGACGAAATTCCAGTAAAATCCATTGTAAATAGCGGGCCAGATATTATTTCATTCTCAGGAGATAAACTCCTGGGTGGACCGCAATCCGGCCTCATGGTGGGCCGCAAGAAATGGATTAATGCCTGTAAGAAAAATCCATTATATCGTGTTTTAAGATGTGATAAGGTAACCATCGGACTTTTAGAAGAAACGTTACGGTCTTATAGATCCCAATCATTCTCGAAAGATAATCTTTCTCTCACCATGCTAACCACATCGCGAAAGGTATTAAAAACCCGTGGACAAAAGGTTTTGGATTCATTGCAGAAAAAAACAATTAAAGATTTGGGAATTTTACTGGTGGACTCTGAAGTAGAAGCGGGGAGTGGTTCTTTACCGGATGATAAGATTGAAAGTGCATCCTTAAGTTTTTCACCCAAAAATGGGAAGTCCAAGGACCTTGCCAAGTCATTCCGTTGCGGTTCCATTCCAGTAGTTGGATATATAAAAAAAAATACATTTTATATTGATCTGAAATCCGTTTTACCCAATCAAATTAAACGGCTATCAATTGCAATTCAGGAGGTCTAACCATGTCGCAAGTTGTGGTGGGAACTGCAGGTCACATTGACCATGGTAAAACATCTCTGGTTAAAGCCTTAACTGGGACCAATACAGATCAACTTGCGGAAGAGAAAAAACGGGGAATGACCATTGATCTTGGCTTTGCTTATCTTACTGAAAACATCACCATTATTGATGTTCCTGGCCACGAAAAATTTATCAGAAATATGGCTGCAGGTGCAGCAAATATCCATTTTGGTTTGTTGGTAATTGCTGCAGATGATAGTGTGATGCCTCAAACTCGTGAGCATCTGAATATCCTCACACTTCTTGGTGTGAATAAAGGGATCGTTGCCCTAACCAAAACCGACCTGGTGAATGATAGTGAATGGCTGGATCTGGTTGAATTGGATATTTCTGAATTATTGGATGACATTGGTTTTGATTCTATCTCTATCCACCGAATTAATAATCTAACCGGAGATGGGGTTGAAGGCCTGAAATCTGATATTTTATCCTTGGCTGAAAATTATCAATCAAAGTCTTCTTCTGTACAATTTCGACTGAATGTGGATCGCGTTTTTTCAAAAACCGGATTTGGTACAGTTGTAACCGGTACGGTCCAGAATGGTTCTGCCCAGAATGGAGATGATATTGAGATTCTACCATCAGGTATTAAAACTAAAATTCGTGGTATCCAAACCCATGGTGGTGCAACCAAAACCGTTTTATCAGGAGATCGTGCTGCACTGAATCTTTCCCATGTAAAATCTTCAGATCTAACCCGTGGGACCGTTCTTGCTATTCCGGATTGTTTGCAGTCATCCAACCGTATCCTTGCGAATATTTCTATGACGAATTCAACAGATTGGATTATTAAGAATAAACAGCGGTTACGTTTCCATATGGGAACTTCTGAGATCCTAGGGCGAGTTTCTGGAAAAAAATTAGAAAAAGGTCAATCCGGGAATGTTATCATTGATCTTGAATCGCCTGTTGCTGTAGCTATGGATGACCGGTTTATAGTTCGATCTTATTCTCCCATGGATACGATTGCAGGCGGATTAGTGATAGATCCTAAACCACTTGGAAAATGGTCAGTATTGCGGCATCGCACCGATAGCCTTCCCATCGATCCGAAGGAACGGTTTGGTTATTTGATCGATGAAGATTGGAAAACACCCAAATCGAGAGAAAAATGGCAGAAGTTATTTTTTATTTCTAACGATATTTTACAGAGTTGGATCGTTGAAATACATGTAATGGAATCGGAGAGTGGAATTCTATACTCTGAGTTCGGATTGGAAAAGGGAAAGAAAGATTTAATATCCTATTTTGATGATACTTATGAAAAGAATCCATTCCGATCTGTCCTGAGCACCGATGGAATATTAAACCAACTTAAATGGTCGGAAGACTGGCTTGAGATTGTCATGAAAATCCAATTAGAAAATGGCGTTATTTCAGAAGAAAAAGGTGGTTTCTCTCTTGTAGGCTATAAGCCTGAGTTTTCTCAAAAGGATTTAGAAGAATTGAGGGAAATTGAATCCATCTTAACTCAATCTGGATTTGAGCCGATTCTACTCAAAGAGATTACAGAAGTATCCGGATTTAAGCCCAAACGGGTGGGGGATCTGATTCACTTGTTATTTGCCCAGGGAAAGGTGGAAAATCTTGGAAATAACTTTTGGCTAAACCGTTCCAATCTTGATAAGGTTATTCATGATATTCATGAATATTTCAAGTCGAAGGAGCAATTGGCTGTGGCGGATTTTAAAGAAATAACAGGGCTCACACGTAAAACGGCGATTCCACTGTTGGAATATCTCGATAAGAAACATTTTACTATTCGACATGAAAATGTGCGCTTGAAAGGACATTCTTTGAATGGGTAAGGATGTCATCGCACAAACACCGGTCATGAAGCAATTTCTGGAAGTGAAATCGCAATATGAAGATACGCTGGTGTTATTCAGGATGGGTGATTTTTACGAGACTTTTCTGGAAGATGCGGAAATTACTGCCAAGGTTCTTGGAATTGTTTTGACCAAACGGGCTAATGGAAAAGCATCCAATGTGGCATTGGCCGGTTTTCCGTATCATTCCTTAGATAATTATCTCCCAAAATTGGTGAAGGCGGGGCATCGTGTGGCCATTTGCGAACAAGTAGAGGACCCGAAATTAGCCAAGGGGATCGTGAAACGGGAAGTGATTGAAGTTGTAACACCCGGGACACTTATAAGCGACCAGGCATTGAGTAAAAAATCCAACCGTTATATTGGTTCTGTAACCTTTCAAAAGAATTTTGCCGGATTTGCTTTCCTGGATCCATCAACAGGAGAATTCCATATTGGTGAATGTCCTGTGGACCAATTAAAAGATAATTTGTTAAAATTCTCTCCCAGTGAAATGATCTTGGATGAAAGTGTGGTTTATTCTACCACAGAATGGTACCGTGAATTTCGTCCATTTATTACGCAGATTGAAAGTTGGATTTTTGATGAAGATTCATCATACAGAGCACTGACCCAACATTTTAATCTTAAATCCTTAAAAGGATTCGGGTGTGATGAATTGAAATTAGCTATCTCAGCAGGGGGTGCTTTGTTGCATCACATTAAATCCAATTTGAGTTCCGCTCTGGATCATGTATCTAAAATAGTCCCAGTTTTTAACGAAGGTTTTATGGGGTTAGATGGATTTACAATTCGGAATTTGGAAGTTTTCCAAAGTTTGTCCACACAAGGGACGCATGGAACATTGGTGGATTGTATCGACGAAACCCAAACTGCTGGTGGAGGCAGACTTTTTCGACGATGGCTCCATTATCCACTGACTGATATTAAAAGAATCAATGCAAGGTTGGATTTGGTTGATGCTTTTTCTAAAAATGTTAGACTCATGAAATCAATACGAGAATCGTTAAGCAAAACAGCTGATTTGGAGCGTATTCTTGGAAAAGTGAATCATGGGAAAGCGTCGCCCCGAGATGTGATAGGGATCGCACTTACTTTGCAGAAAATTCCGGATTGGCAAAAAGAATTAATATCAGCAGACGATCAAAACCTGGCATCACTGGCAAAATCATTTATTGATACAAATTCGATCACTGAAAAGATTTTATCTCTAATCAATCAAGATACACCGATACAGGTCAAAATGGGGAATATAATTTGTAAAGGTGTGGATAGTGATCTTGATGAGTTACGAACTTTGCTTCATTCCGGGAAAGAATGGATAGACAATTTTCAGAGTTCATTACGAGAAGAATTGGCCATTCCAAAGCTAAAGGTGGGATTTAACAGGGTATTTGGTTATTACATCGAAGTAACCAAAGTCCATCAGGATAAAGTCCCAGAAGCATTTATTAGGAAACAAACCCTCGTTAATTCCGAACGATATATCACCGAAGAATTAAAAGAATATGAAGATAAAATTCTCAATGCAGAAGAAAAAATATTTACGATAGAATCCAATATTTTCTCTGAATTGTGCCAATTCTTATTGGGCACCATTTCTGATATTCACACCAATGCAAAAGCTATCAATCGGATGGATCTTTTGGTTGGATTTTCTACAACTTCATTGAACCAGAATTTTGTTCGCCCGGAATTGACAAATAATCCGGAATTGGAGATTAACCAAGGGCGTCATCCTGTCGTTGAACAGTTGCTGCCATCTACCGATAAATTTATCCCTAATGATCTCTCTATAGATTCTAAGATCAACCAGATCCACTTAATTACGGGACCCAATATGGCAGGGAAATCCACTTATTTAAGACAAGTTGGACTCATTGTATTAATGGCTCAGATTGGAAGTTTTGTTCCGGCTAATTCAGCGAAAATTGGAGTAGCAGATAAATTGTTTACTCGAGTAGGAGCCAGTGATAATCTTGCTGGTGGTGAAAGTACCTTTTTGGTGGAAATGAACGAGGCCGCCAATATTTTGAATAATGCTACGAATAGCAGTTTGATCCTGCTAGATGAGATTGGTCGAGGGACAGCCACATTTGATGGCCTTTCTCTGGCGTGGGCTATAACAGAATTTCTTCACAACACAGAAGGTGTTTTGGCTCGTACTTTATTTGCAACCCATTACCACGAATTAACAGATCTGGAATCACTCTTGGAACGAGTTGAGAACCACCATGTGGAAGTGAAAGAATTTGGAGATAAAATAGTATTTCTTCGCTCTATAGCAAAAGGATCAGTTGATAAAAGTTATGGAATTCATGTGGCACAAATGGCAGGATTACCAAAATCAGTGATTCATCGTGCAACGGAGATACTGAACCATCATATTCAGCAATCTGTGGAAAAAGGTGGAACTTCTACGCCGCCAGAACCGTCCAACCAGATAACACTGTTCCAGGAACAAGAATTAAAATTGCGCAAAAAGCTGAATGAATTGGATGTGAATTCAATGACGCCCCTGGAAGCACTTAAAACTTTAGATGAGATCAAAAAAGAACATGGGTTGTAGGAAATGCCGCAAAGTCGCAAAGACTCAAAGCTTTATTCGAGACTCCGTATCTAAATGGCAAATCTCATTATTTTCTTACTTTTTTATTGTGAGCATTGGGTTTTCCAATAGTTTTATGGTGAATTATGGTTGGGAACTTTTTGAGCATGTAACTGATGCCCGAACTGCATCCTTAGGAAAAGCAACCACCGCTTATAATTTTGGTTCGCCTACATCATCATTAATAAATCCGATATTTTCGCTAGCGCCGATCCCAAATATCAATCTGACTCATCAATCTCGGTTTTCCGGGATTTTGAATAATGATCTAGCGGGATTTCAGTTTCAAAGAAAAGGAAAGCCTATTCAAGTCAATATGTTGTATGAAGGTATTGGTCAAATCCCAGATACACGAAATATGCTATTGGATTGGGGGAATGATGGGAAATTTGGGACCAATGATCCGGGTGAAGGGAATGGGATTTTGGATGAAGGTGAACGCTTGGATGTAGATCAACTTCAATATTTCAGTCAACATCAAATCGGTATCCATGGTGCATTTAATCATTCGTTTAGAGGTTTGCCAATAGGCATTGGCGTAAAAGTTTTATCCTATTCACTGGATAATCAGTTTGCGTTGGGTGTTGGCATAGATTTTGGAATCGTAAAAAAAATCTATGAAACAAATATTGGCATTGTTGCTCGGAACCTCCCAACTTCCGGACTTATTTGGGAAAATGGAACTGTGGAAGGAACAACACCAACCGTCTCTGTTGGAATACATCAACCGTTGAAATTGAAAAAGATTCCTGTGAGTCTTCATTCTATGTTCAATCTGGATATTTCTACATCCAATCGTCATTTAGATTCACAATTGGGATTTGGTTCCTTTTCTGTGGATGGATCATTCGGAATAGAAGGGATCTATAAAGATAAACTATTTATCCGATTGGGACGAAACTCTGTTAATAATTCAACAGGTGGATTGGGTGTGGAATGGGAAGGATTCGGGATCGATTATGCTTTTTTATCATCGAGTTCTGCCGATGGATTAGGAAACCATCATCTTATATCTTTGATTTTTTCATTGGAATGGGTCAAATCAAAACTTCTTGATTAATAGTTTGGCTATTCTTTTATTCTTAAAATATTGGGTTTAGAACCTGGTTTTTAGAGCTCAATATTTATCCTATTCCGGCCATCATCCTTCTTGGATAATATTCTCTAAAGTTCGTAGTTTAATAGGCTATACCCTTATAGGAAATTATGATTAAAAGTATGACAGGATTTGGTCGCGGTTCAGCCGGCAAAGGCCCAAATAAGATCGATGTAGAAATACGGACGGTTAACTCCAGGTTTTTGGAGACAAAAATTCGTGGGTTCAATTTGGACCCCATCCTGGAAATAAAGGTTCGAAATACACTTGAGACATCTCTTCAGCGAGGTAATGTTCAGGTGCGTTTTGAATTAAAGTCAGATCAGGACTCACAAAAACTGAGTTTCAATCGGAAACGATTTGAAATTCTACAAGATGTGATAAAAAAAATACATGTGGACTATGGTCAGAGAATGAATTTGAGTGATATAATTTCAACCAATGATCTTCTTTCCGCAGATGAACCGGAAAACTTAAAACCCGGGATCATCTTAAAAGCAGTGGAACTTGCCTTAAACCAGGTAAATGAAATGCGTGAAAAAGAAGGGCATGAGATACAAACAGATATATTGAATCGAATGGAACTCCTTCAAACCAGAATTGATGAAGTAGGAGAAATCTCTGGAAAGTTTAGTATTGAGAAACAGGTTCAAATGCGGGAAAAGATTTCGGAATTGTTAGATGGTGAAGCATTAGATGAAACTCGTCTCATCCAGGAAGTTGCTTTTTTAGCTGAACGGGCGGACGTTACAGAAGAAATTGTTCGCTGTAAAAGTCATTTTACACAATTGTCATCATATGTAAACCAGGAAGAACCTGTGGGGAAGCGAATCAATTTCCTGATTCAAGAGATTGGCCGAGAAGTGAATACGATTGGTTCTAAAAGTCCCCAACCTGCCGTGACAAATCATGTTATAGAAATAAAAGGCGAATTAGAAAAAATACGAGAACAAGTTCAGAATATTCTCTAATGATTAATTTGATTACCATATCAGCACCATCTGGTTCTGGAAAAACAACTCTTTGTAAAGCCTTGCAAAAGGTCATGCCGGAAATTGAATGGTCAACATCTTATACCACACGGAAGCAAAGAAGTATTGAATGTGATGGTGATGATTATAATTTTATTTCCCATGATGAATTTGAGGACCTGATCCTTAACAAAGACTTAGCTGAATGGGAAAATGTTCACGGCTTTTATTACGGTACACCCGAATCAACTTTGAAAAATGCCATTATTCAGAATAAAATAGTTTTATTGGAAATGGATGTAAAAGGTGCCATTCGAATTAAAGAATTGTATCCGGATAATTCCTTTTCAATTTTTATTATTCCCCCAAGCATTACACATTTGAGGGAACGATTAAAAAAACGCGGTACCGATTCGGAAAAACGAATTAAGGTCCGCCTCCAGAGATTCCAGCAAGAAATGGAATACAAAGATCGGTTTGACCATGTGATGATCAATGAAGATCTCAATGTGGCAACCCAAGAGCTAATAACCATAGTCAATGACTTAAAAGAAGGAGTCCTAAATGGGTCTTAAAACCGTCCCTTTTCGTGAAATAGAAGAACGTGCAGAAAATATGTACGAAGCTGTCGCAGCAATGTTCGGGCAGGCTCGAGATGAACTGCAGGAGCGTATTTTGAGCAGAACTATCCTTGAACATCAAAATGATGATCCGGATGTTTTTGATGAAGTGGAAGAGCCATCACCTGAAACTTATGAAGAGAAAGAAAAGGTCACCACAGTGGCGATTGATAAATTTATTGAAGGTGAAGTAATTTGGAGAAAAACCAAACCTGTTTAAACAATGACAATGAAAGGGGCGCTTCATCAATATCTCAAACAACAAAAAGCATTGTATGGGAATGAATTGTACCTTTCCAACAAACCTGCCCCTTTGTCAGAACCTAAGCCTGAGAAAAAAGACCTCTTAGCAAACGGTAAATTGGATGCATATAATCAGTCCATATGCACCTGTCTGGAATGTCCCCTGGGTAAGACCAGAACCAATTTTGTTTTTGGGGTTGGCGATCCTAATGCGGATTTATTCCTTGTAGGAGAGGCGCCTGGTGAGCAGGAAGACTTAAAAGGGGAGCCTTTTGTGGGTCGCGCCGGTAAAATGCTGGATAAGGTCCTTTATGCCATAGATCGGAAACGTGGCGATGGAGTGTATATTGCTAACGTTATCAAATGCCGACCTCCTAATAACCGTGATCCCTTGCCATCTGAAGTAAAGAAATGTGAACCTTATTTAATCGAACAAATAAGTCAAATTCAACCAAAATTGATAGTAGCATTAGGCCGTGTTGCCGGTAAAACATTATTGAAGATGGATGTCCCTTTAAAAGAAATGCGGGATAAAACCCATGATTACAACGGGACACCGCTTCGTGTTACCTTCCATCCGGCTGCCCTCTTAAGGAACTCGAATTTCAAGAAACCCGCGTGGATCGATTTCCAGTGGATTCGGGATTATTTACAAAACGTATAAAACAATGACACCAGACGATAACCAGATACTCAATGTTCAACCCCACTCCGATGATGCGGAAATGGCAGTTCTTGGGTCTATGCTGGCTTCAAAAGAAGCCGTTAGTCAAACAATTCAATGGTTAGGCCCAGAGCACTTTTATAAAGATGGGAATGGGAAAATATTTTCTGTCATGCTCAACTTGTTTGATAAAGGTGAGCCAATTGATACCGTGTCCGTCATCGATCTTCTCAAGAAAAATAAAGATCTAGAATCCGTTGGTGGTGCATATTATGTGACCGGCTTAGTTGAATCAGTTCCTACGGCAGCTCACGCAGAGCGATATTCCAAAATTGTACTAGAAAAAGCTTTACTCCGGAATTTGATCAATTTGTCCCATGATATTGCAAAAGAAGCTTATGATGATAGCCAGGAGGTAGGTGATATACTAGATACAGTGGAACAGTCCATTTTCAGAATTACCCAGAATCGTTTGAAAGGTGGATTTAAGCACATTGATCCGATACTCGTTGAAGCATTCGAAAAATTAGAGCATATAAATGCTCAGTCAGGCAATGTGATCGGCGTACCATCTGGGTTACTTGATTTAGATGATATAACATCTGGATGGCAAAATGGAGATCTCATCATTATTGCAGGTCGGCCGGGGATGGGGAAAACAGCTTTAGCTTTATCCATGCTGAGGAATGCTGCATTAGAAGGTGGTGTTGGTGTGGGAATGTTCAGCCTTGAAATGGCAAATCATCAATTGGCTATGCGTCTCCTTTGTGCAGAAGCCCGAGTGGACAGTCATTTTGTCCGGACAGGAAATCTTCCCAAAACCCATTGGAAAAATTTAAGTATTGCCGTTGGATCTTTGGCTGTAGCACCCATTTATTTGGATGACACACCTGCTCTCACCGTATTAGAACTGCGAGCGAAAGCTCGTCGATTGAAGGCCGAACACAATATTGGAATGATCGTAGTGGATTATCTTCAATTGATGCAGGGACCGAAAGGTGTTGAAAGTCGCCAACAGGAAATTTCAGTGATTTCAAGGTCATTAAAAGCTTTGGCGAAAGAATTAGAGATTCCTGTTGTTGCCTTGTCTCAGTTATCTCGTGCCGTTGAACAACGGGCAGATAAGCAACCCCAATTATCAGATCTTCGTGAAAGTGGTGCTATCGAGCAAGATGCGGATGTGGTCATTTTCCTATACCGTCAGTGGTTGTATACTCAGGATGATGAAGATGAAGGTAAAGCAAAAATCATTGTTGCGAAACAGAGAAATGGTCCCACGGGTGTAGTGGATGCGTCTTTTATTAGCAAATATGCACGTTATGAAAATTTATCTCCTTCTGAACCGTTTTAATGGATAACCCTCTTTCAAGATTAGCCCCGCAATTATTCGGAGAATATCCAAAACCATTCATGAATCTAGTTGATGCAGTTTCAGTAGGACCAGGCGAGGAAAAAGATGAAATAAAATCGCTTCTTTGGAAGGCCTACGAATACGGAGATTATCATCATGAAGGACAAAAACGCCGTTCAGGCGAAAATTATTTTACCCATTGTGTTGCTGTGGCCCAAATACTGGCATCATGGAAAATGGATACTACCACGATTATAGCTGGATTACTCCATGATACGGTTGAAGATACAGATGTTTCCGTTGACGGACTTCGACAAGAATTTGGGGATGATTTAGCATATCTTGTGGAGGGCGTTACAAAGATAGGAGGAATCCACTTTTCAACCCGAAAAGAGAAACAGGCGGGGAATTTTATGAAAATGCTCCTATCGGTTGCCAAAGACCTTAGAGTCATCATTATCAAATTTGCTGATCGACTCCATAATATGGAAACGATTAAGCACATGTCCAAAATTAAACAACATCGAATCGCTGTGGAAACCCGTGATGTCTATGTTCCTTTAGCACATCGCTTGGGTATGTCTTCGGTAAAATCTCAATTGGAAGATCTAGTATTTCGTGTTTTAGATCCTTCTGGATATAAGAAATTGGACTCTCAAATAAAATCATCCAAAAAACAACGGGATAAATTTATAAAGGAGATTATTGGCCCTGTAGCAGATGAACTAAAAATATACGAAATTATTCCCAAGGTCTATGGCAGGTCCAAATCCTATTCTTCCATCCATGGAAAAATGATGTCCCGGGATAAATCCTTTGAAGAAATCTACGATCTTTATGCTATCCGAGTCATCGTAGAAAAAATTGAGCAATGTTATTTAGCCTTGGGAATAGTTCACAGTCTTTACAAACCGATTCAGGAACGGTTTAAAGATTTTATTGCAAATCCTAAAACTAATGGGTACCAGTCTGTTCATACGACCGTTATTGGACGCAAGGGTCAGTTAGTGGAGATCCAGATCCGCACAGGAGACATGGAAGACACTGCAGAGATTGGTGTGGCTGCACACTGGGTTTATAAAGATGGAAAATCATCGGGAATTGATAAAAATGTAAAATGGCTCCGTGAATTATTGGAAATTCTTCAAAATGAATCTGCTGATCCAAAAGAATTCATGGAACTTCTGAAGATCGATTTATACAATGAAGAAATTTTTGTGTTTACTCCTGTTGGTGACCTGATTCAGTTACCTGTAGGTGCAACGCCTGTGGATTTTGCATTTCAGGTTCATACCCAGGTTGGGATGCATTGCATGGGTGCAAAGATCAATCATTCTGTTGTGCCCTTAAATACTAAATTAAACAATGGGGATATGGTTGAAATCATCACCAGTAAAAGTCAAATGCCTAGCTATGGTTGGCAAAAGTTTATTATAACTACCAAAGCGCGAAATCAAGTTAATCGATACCTGAAAATGGTTCAAGATGAAGAAAGTATTAAAATCGGTGAAGAATTGCTTGAGAAGACTCTTCGTCGAATGAAAATGTTGAAAGACATAAAAGAATTCAGGGAAAGTTTCAGCAAATTTGGTTATTCCGACTCTGGGGCATTATTAAAAGCTATTGGGTCAGGAATGATTACCGTTCGAGACATGTTCCGAAAACTAAGGCCGCAAGAAGATGAGATCGAAGATAAGACCGAAGAAGAAAAATCTTCAAGATTTTTTAATTTTGCAAGGTCCCAAACTAAAGGAATTATCCTGGATGGCATTGATAATCTCATGGTGAATTTTGGAAAATGCTGTAACCCGATTCCTGGAGATGAATTGATCGGATTTGTCACTCGTGGACGCGGAATAACGGTTCACCAAAATGCATGTAAAAGTCTCCCCCTACTGAACCATGAATCAGATCGGTTAGTCCCTGTAGAATGGAATGTGAAATCATCAGATCATTTTAATGTTCGCTTAAGGGTCGTAGTCCAGGATCATAAAGGGGCATTAAAGGATATGTCTGAGTGCATTTCGAAGCAAAATGTAAATATTGCCAGTGTGGATATTAAAGTAAAGGAATCTATAGGGGTTGCTCATTTTATTGTCCAAGTTAATAATAATCGTCAATTAAATCGTCTCATGAGAAAAATGACTAAATTAAAATATGTTGATTATGTAGAAAGAGCAGGTCGATAATGGAAACAAAAACTTATACTAAAATAGATATTGCCACCCAATTGGCTGAACGAAATGGAGTCAGTGTCAGGGCATCCAAGGGCCTTGTGGATGATTTTTTCAATATTATGAGGGGTTTTCTCAGTGAAGATCATCCCTATATTAGGATAGAGATAAGGAATTTTGGTGTGTTTGAATCCAAGCCTACGAAAGCAAAACCTCGTGCACGGAATCCTAAAACCAATGAAGAGATCTATGTTCCCGCCCATAAGAAAACACAATTCAAGCCTGGGAAGATACTGAAAGCACACCTACGTAAACCTCTCTAATCTATGGGGCGAGTTCTTGGGATCGACTATGGGGATAGTCGAATCGGATTAGCCATGTCTGATCCGATTAAAATTATCGCTTCTCCATTTAAAACTATTCGAAATGAAGGGAATGAAAAATGCCTTCAAGTATTTCAATCTCTAATAAAAGAAAAAGATGTGGAAGCCATAGTAGTTGGGCTTCCTATTGGGTTGAAAGGGCAGGAAACAGCCCAGACTAAAAAGGTCGGGGAATTTGTTAACTTATTATACGCTCTCAAATTACCCATTCATTTAGAAGATGAACGGCTTTCTTCTGTCAGTGCAGAAAAATCTATGATCCAACAGAATATTAAAACAGGACATAATAAAGGATTGATTGATCAACGGGCTGCAGCGATCATTCTCCAACAGTTTTTGGATAAGCAAAACCGATGACTTCCCTCTTTGATCGCCCTGCTTGGCAATTGGCTATTTTTGGTGGGGTTATTACAGGTCTCGCCTATCAGCCTTGGCATTTGGGGTTTTTAGCATGGATTGGACTTATTCCCCTTCTCCATATTTGGCTGGATCATGATGCGAATGAAAATGCGAGATATGGGTATGTATTTGGTATGACCCATAATTTCATAGCGTTTTACTGGATCGGTGTTAATTCAGGCGCCAGTTTTTGGGTAGTACTACTTTCCCTCATTGCAGCTGTTCTGCATTTAGGAATCTATTGGGCTGTTGCTGGTTGGATTTTGGGTAGAGTTAAAGCCTATGGTAACGGATTAGTATTATTCCCGTTTCTCATTGTTTCTATGGAGTGGGTACGGAGTTTTGGTGCTTTGGGCTTTCCATGGGGGAATATGGTTTTATCTCAATTAGATTTCCTGCCAATGATCCAGATAATGGAAGTTACAGGATCTTATGGAGTAACACTATGGATTGCATTACTTAATGTTATACTTTATATATTAATTCAGAATTTTGAACCCAATAAAAAATTGGGATATTTTTTAGGGATTTTATTGTTGGGCCTCTGGTTTTCTGGCAATTCAAGAATGAAAGGATTCAACGATTCACTTACAAATATGGGTGTAGCAGTCCTTCAACCAAATATTGATCCAAATGCTAAATGGGATTATAAAAAAAGAGAAAACACCATCACATATATGGATTCTCTTCACTCTCTTGCTATAAATCTTAATCCTGATTTGATTTTGTTTCCTGAAACTGCTTTTCCTGCATATTTAAGATTGGACAGACATGTTCGAGGTCAAATTCAATCAAAAGTTGATTCATCAGGAATTCCTGTGTTAACTGGGACTGTGGATAGAACCAAATTACCTGATGGGAAGAAACGATATTTCAATAGCAGCATGTTTTTAACGCCAAACCATAAATATATTCTTTATAATAAACTTCATCTTGTTCCATTCGCAGAATATATTCCTTTGTCAGATCAATTTCCTTCCCTCAATATGTTGAATCTTGGGCAGGGGAACTTTACCCATGGATCCGAGTACACCGTTTTTGAATGGAAGGACATAAGATTTTCCAATTTGATCTGTTATGAATCCAGTATCCCTGAGATTACTCGTGAATTTATTCAGCAGGGTGCTGAGATGTTAACCATCCAAACAAATGACGGCTGGTTAGGGAAATCTGCAGGTCCTTATCAGCATTATGATGTGGCACGGATCCGTGCTATAGAAAACCGCGTTCCTGTTGTACGCTCTGCGAATACAGGGATTTCAGGGCTCATCCTTGCGAATGGAGTATCCATGAAAGAACAGGGCTTGGGTGAAATGGCAGTTTTTAAAGTGACTGTTCCCTTAGGTGCCACTGGAAGTTTTTATAGTCGGAATGGTGATGTTTTTGCTATGATCTGTTTTGTAATTTTTCTCCTTCTCGGACCCATCCCATGTATAAGAAGACGATATTAATAATTTTACTCTTTATCGGTTTACTTTTCGGTGAATCGGCAAGGATCCATCCCATGGTGAAGTCTGCCATCCTACCGGGATGGGGAGAGGCGGCTGTACAACAATCTAAAAGAGCCCGAATATTTCGTCTCACTGAAGTTTCCCTAGTTACAGCATGCATCAGTGCGTATACATTTTCCGGACATCAGGCAAAACAGTATAAGTCTTTTGCAGTTGAGCATGCCGGTGTGGATTCTCGTGGGAAAAACCATGAATATTGGGTAGATCTCGGGAATTATACCGATATGGAAAATTACAATGATGAACATCTTAGGTTTCGCGATATGGAAAGTCTTTATGCAGAAAATGAAGGCTGGGATTGGAATTGGGATTCCAAAGAAAATATAAAATCATTTGAAATCATGAGAATACGGAGCGATGTATTGGCTATGGCGGGAAAATTCATCATTGGAGGCATTGTGGTGAATCACATTTTGTCAGCGATTGACGCGCTCTACTTGACAAGATTAGAAAAGATCGAATCCATCTCATTGATGCCAACCATTTCACCTAACGGAACTGGATCCCTTTCTCTTAAGGTCGAATTTCACTTGTAAAAATGAATCCCATCACCCGACTTTTCCTATATATGGCATTTTCGGTTTCCGTTCTTTTATCCATGGAAATCGGAATTCTAACTCTTCATATTTTGATAGCAATTTCACTTCTTATTTTTAAAAGGGATCAATGGTCTGAATGGAAAAATCGGACCCGTCCATTCTGGAGATATTTCCCCTTAACCGGGCTCATTTTTTTTGTCATTTCATTCCTGGTCTCAGATCGTTCCATTTCCACCATTATTATGGATGTAACCCTTGCGACTCTTAGGTTGATTGTTATGGTAAGTGTTATGACAATTTATACTATTAAATCCAGTTCACAGGATGTTATCACTGCATTCCGGAGTATATGGTTCAAGATGAATCTGAATTATCGATGGGCGGAAGATTTATTACTCTTTTTTGATATGACGGTCCGTTTTTTCCCCACATTTAAAGAAGAGTGGCGACAGTTGGAGAGATCCCAAAAAGCATTATCAATTTCAATATCAGAATCCTTTCTAAAAAAAGTGATTCAAGTTGCTCAATTTGTTCCGGATTTTATCATTCTAAATCTTAATAAATCAGAATCAATCACTCGAGTTATGGAAATGCGTGGTTATGGAAAATCTATTCCTCGAAGTGTATATCCTTTTATCAAGTTCACTTTTTTAGATCTGACTTTAATTTTACTCATCCCAATTATAATGATAGGAGTTCATTCGATTGGATAGATATAAATTAACGATCCAATACGATGGGTCTGGATTTTTTGGATGGCAGCTTCAGAAGAAAGAAAGAACTATTCAGGGTGTTTTAGAATTGGCGGTTCAAAAGGTATCCGGGTCTAAAGACAGAATCCCGGTTCATGGCGCGGGTCGCACAGATACTGGGGTGCATGCATTGGGTCAGGTAGCTCATGTGGATATTGAAACAAGATTGAATGAAGATGACCTGAAAAATGCGTTAAATGGTAATTTGCCCCTTGAATGCAGAGTTATGGATATAGAAAAGGTAAATAAAGGTTTTCAGGCAAGATTCGATGCAACCAAACGCCATTACCAATATCAATGTTTTACCGGGGATTCGATCTTGTATAAAAACCAATCATGGCATTTGCAAAAAATGGATTTACGGAGACTCAATCAATTAGCAATTCATTTGGTTGGTGACCACGATTTCCTTTCTCTAAGCAAATTTCGAGAAGATATGGATCATACCCGCTGCATCATTTATAAATCAGAATGGAAGTCAGATGGAAAAATGGTAATTTTTCATATCACTGGAAACCGATTCTTACACCACATGGTTAGATACCTCGTTGGAACCATGATTGCAGTTGTAGAAAAACGGTTTTCGGAAGAAGACTTTTTATCTTTAATAATGAATCCACAAAAAGATGCACGAATTTTTAAAGCACCTGCAGAAGGGTTAATCCTGATCCAAGTTGATTATGAATAAACCATTCATCCTGTTCGTACTCTTTTTCTTCTTGAACTTTCTCACGGGTAATGAGATTTCAGGATCTAGAGAGACGGCTATTACTCGTGCCATTGAAAAAATTGGCCCAGCTGTAGCCAGCATTAACGTGGAGCAGCACATTTCATCTGTCTCTTTTGACCCATTCTTCGGGTTCATGTATCCCCGGGAAATTTATCCCATGAAAAGTTCAGGAAGCGGAGTGGTGATTAGCCCAGATGGATTTGTAATGACAAATCATCATGTGATTGAAAATGCGGATAAAATTTCTGTTACTTTATCTGGAGGATCAGAATACGAAGCAGAGATTGTTGGCTCGGATATAACATCTGATCTTGCTCTTTTAAAATTAGATGGGTCTGATTTTCCCTATGCTCAATTGGGAAGTTCAGAAGATCTCCTCATTGGCGAATGGGTTATAGCTTTGGGAAATCCATTTCAGCTTTTTTCAATCAGTAATAAACCATCTGCAAGTGTAGGCATTATATCTGCAACCAACATGGATTTTGGACGGTTAAAAAGTGGAAAGGTATTCCAAGATATGATTCAAACGGATGCTGCCATTAATCATGGAAACTCAGGTGGTCCGCTGGTCAATGCTTTAGGGGAAGTCATTGGGATCAATACATTTATTTATACAGGGTCTGATCAAGCTCAAGGGTCTGTAGGAATTGGATTTGCCATACCCATAAATTCCGCAAAACGGGTCGCAAAAGAATTAAGAACCACTGGACATGTGGATCGAGGTTATTCCACCGGATTAGTTGTTCAATCCGTGACTCAAAGTATTTCACGTTATTTGAATATTCCATTTTCAAAAGGTGTTATCATTGTTGAAGTAACTGAAGGGAGTGCTGCGGAAGGTTCAGGGTTGGAACCGGGGGATGTTATTCTTACAGTCAATGGAGAACCGGTCAATAAACCCAGTGATATTCGATCGGTTATTATAGATAATGACCTTCGTTCCGGTGATAAAGTCACATTGAAGATTTTCCGTGATGGAAACTATAAAAAAGTAAAAATGAAATTGGGAAAATATAAAGGAAATTCCTATAAATGAGACTTGCTCCCGAAGGTAGAATTATCGTGCTCCCACTTTTTGTATTTACAGCTGTTTCTATATGGCAATATGATACATTAGGTATTCCTATGACCATTCCATGGATTCTATTTGGATTATTGGTTTTTTGTTTCAATTTTTTCAGGGATCCTATCCGAAATATTCCGGAAGGAGAGAACATGATTTTAGCTCCGGCAGATGGTAAAATTGTAAAGATAACAGATGTGAATGATCCTGATGTAGGAGTTGCTCAGTTAGTATCTATATTTCTGAATGTGTTCAATGTCCATGCCAACCGAATGCCCATTGAAGGAACTTTCACTGATATTAAATACAAAAAAGGAAAATTTTTGGCAGCTTTTGATCACAAAGCATCAGACGAGAATGAACAAACAGAAATAACGATTATTTCGAAGGTGGGTTCCATTAAAGTAAAACAAATTGCTGGGCTGATTGCTAGGCGAATAATATGTTATGCGAATAAGGGCGAAAATATGGAAATAGGAGGTAGATTGGGATTTATTCGCTTTGGAAGCAGAACTGATTTGATCCTCCCAAAACATGTAAATTTATCCGTAAAATTAGGGCAGAAAGTAACTGGAAGTAAAACAATCATAGGTACTTTTGAATGAAAATTAATCTAAAAAAGAAAAGACGATCACCCCGGCACTTTATCCCGAATATTTTGACATTGTTCAATATGTTTCTCGGATTTCTTGCCATAGGACTTATCTTGAATAATCATCCCATAAAAGCAGGGGTTTTTATCATCATAGCCGGGCTCTTCGACGTTTTCGATGGGAAAATTGCCAGAATATTAGGTATTTCATCCCGATTTGGAATGGAGTTTGATTCTATGGCAGATACTGTCTCATTTTGTGTGGTGCCATCCATTTTGGTATATTCGCTTTACGTGGATGGACTACCACCGCTTTTAGGCGGATTTATTAGTTTTATACCTCTGATGTTTGGTACGATTCGATTGGCTAAATTCAATCTGGATGAGGAGCCGGGAAAACCAAAATCATACACAGTCGGATTAACGACTCCTATTGCAACCATCACTTTATTTTCATACTTATTTTTTAATCATCAAATCGATGGTGATTTTGGCGATCCGAGAACGGCATTGATGCTGGTTGCCGGTCTTAGCTTTCTCATGATCAGTCCGATTCACTTTGCGAAATTTCCATTATTTTCATTTAAATCCGGGCGAACGAATACCATTCTTTTGTTAGCGTTTATTTTTTCAATGATTATTCTAACGATCTGGCAAGGATTCATTCTAATGCCACTGATTGCAGTTTATATTGGATGGAATATTATCAATTGGCTCATTAACCCAAGACGGAATGATGCACCATCAGAGGCGGATATATAAACCATGACAAAAAGAAATGTTTCTTTAATAGTCGTCGGTTTATTTATAGGCGCAGCTATTGGTGGTGTGTTAGGGAATATACTGGGATGGGGATTACCTGAAGGTGTGGTCAAAGATTTTTTTCTTACCAGCCTTTCACTGGATCTAGGTGGCTTCTCGGGAAATGAAATGGGTGTCATTGTTTTGGATCTGAAGATTATTACTTTGAAATTTGGATTGGCCATGAATTTCAATTTCACTAGTATTATTGGGCTAACATCCGCCTATTACATCTTAAGATATTTTCGTTAAAAATTGGGAGGTTTCATGTCAAATGTTGATGTAAACTACGCCATGTTCAATCTTGGAACTGGCGAACTCGTTCTCATCTTTTTGGTGATATTATTACTTTTTGGTGCCAAGCGATTGCCAGAGTTGGCACGTGGTCTTGGTAAAGGAATTAATGAATTCAAGGATGCTGTTGAAACAAGCAAAAAAGAAATTATGGATGCTAAGGAAAGTGCAGAAACACCCGTAGAGAATAAGGACGAGGGCGAAGGTTAACGTATCCGGGATGTGGTGTATTTACCACATCGCCAATTTATCCGAAACATTTTTCTGGTTCAATCGTACTGAGATCAGATAGGAATCGGTCAAAAATAACTTATTTAATTAGATGGACATTCAGCATCCCTGGTATCTCATTTTATTTCTAATCCTTCCTTTAGTGATGGGTTGGTATCGTGCGTCCGGACGAAATAAAGAAGGCACGTTGCGAATCTCATCTTCCACTTTTATTTCTGAAGAATTCAAGATAATTGGAAATAGAAAGCACATATTTCTACAAACAATGTATTTATTGGTCCTTTTTTTGGTTATCTTGGGACTTGCCCGCCCAAGGTTAATCGACAATCTGCAGGAGACATCTGTTAGTGTCATCGATATGCTTTTGGTGTTGGACATTAGTTCTAGTATGTTGGCAGACGATTTTCCACCAAACAGATTAGAAGCAGTCAAAAAAACGGCTAGTGATTTTATTGAAAGTCGGAAAGATGACAGGATCGGGATTCTTGTTTTTGCCGGTGAATCCTTTATTCAATGTCCGCTCACCGTGGATAAAAAAGTACTAAAATCTTTAATCAAAGAAATAACGGTTGCTTCCAAAGAACATGACGGTACTGCAATTGGCATGGCCATCGCAAATGGAACAAATCGACTCCGAAACAGTGATGTGGAGAGCCGAGTCATGATCTTATTATCTGATGGGAGTAATAATGCTGGAGAGATTGATCCAAAAACTGCTGCGGAACTAGCTGCAGAATACGACATCAAAATTTATACCATTGGCGCAGGGACAAATCAATCCTACACAAGAATCCCCGGACGTGGGCTTATTCGAAATGAAATAGATGAAGAAACATTACAGCATATAGCCGATATGACAGGGGGAAAATTCTTTCGAGCCACGGATGTGAAAGTTTTAGCATCCATTTATGAAGAGATTGATCTTTTGGAGCGTTCTGAGATCGAAGTAAAAGAATTCACACAATACAAAGAATTGTATGGCTGGTTTTTGATTCCTGCATTTCTCATGGGGTTGGGAATGGAAACTATACGACGATCCATTTTTAGGAGCAGAACCTGATGTCATTCCGCTTTAGTTGGGTATTAGCCTTTTTGGTAATTCAGGTTTTTTTCTGGATTATTTGGCAATTGAAGGATCGTAGGCGTGACTCGATATTTCCAAATGCATCTGAGAAGGTGAGAACCATCTCCAGATTGAACCTTGATAAAGGCAGAATACAGTGGCGAAATCGTTTGATCCTAATTGGACTAGCGCTGTTGGCTCTGGCAGCGTCAGGTCCACAAATAGGGATGCGTGTTAGACCGATTGAAAGAAAAGGTGTTGATCTGGTCATTGCTCTGGACACATCCACCAGTATGGATGCAGAAGATGTAACTCCATCTCGCCTTGCAAAGGCTAAATTTGAATTGGGAAGACTCATTCGAAAATTGAAAGGAGATCGTGTCGCCATCATTGTATTTGCTGGATCCAGTCATTTGTATTTACCACTCACTACAGATTATGAGGCTGCTTTACTTTTTCTAAACGAAATTGATACAGATATGATTCCAACCCAGGGAACAGCCTTGAGCTCCGCCATGAATACGGCCATGAATGCATTCACGGAAGAAACCGATAAATTTAAAGTAATGCTCATGGTGACAGATGGGGAAGATCATGAAGGACAAGCGGTGGAATTGGCAACGCAAGCGGCTAAATCCGGACTGATGATTAATACAGTAGGTGTTGGGTCTGAAATGGGAAGTTTGATTCCTTTGAAAGGAAAAGAGAGAAATACAAACGAATATAAGCGAGATCGAGATGGAAAACTCATTACATCTACTTTGAATGAACGAATCTTAATAGATATAGCGTCTGCGGGAAATGGGTCTTTTTTCTGGTTTGATAATAATCGAGACACGCACGAAGATATAGCCTTAGCGATTGAAAACATGGAAAAGAAAACTATCTCTACTCATGAATTTTCCGAGTATGAAGATAGATACCAGTCTTTCGCATTGCTGGCTTTTGGCTTTTTAGTTTGGGGATTTGTTATGCCCACCCGACCGAGAAGAAAATCATGATTAGGTTATTAGCCTTTCTTCTTTATCTGGGTGTCTTATTTGGCCAGGACAAGGGGAAAAAAGCCTACGAAGAAGGTCAATATGATGAAGCTCGTATTTATTATGAACATGTTTTAAAAAACCGAAAAAAGGATAACGGGGCTCAATTTGGATTGGGAGTAACTGCCTATCAGCAAAAGGATATGGAGACAGCAGCCCGTGCATTAAATAATGCTATGAATTCCGATGATAAATCTTTGGCATCCAAAGCCATGTATAATTTAGGGAATATGTTCCGAGATCAACAAAAAATGGAAGAAAGTCTTGCCTTATATCGAAAAGCAATTGAATTGGATCCAACAGATGAAGATGCAAAAGTGAATTATGAACTTCTGAAACAGGTTTTACAACAACAGGAACAACAGCAGCAGCAAGACAAACAAAACCAGGAACAGGATCAGGAAAAACAGGATCAACAGAAGCAAGATCAAGATTCAGAAGGGCAGGACGAACAAAATAAAAACCAGGATAACCAGGAAAAAAGCGAGGATCAACAGAAACAACAGGAGGACCAACAACAATCTCAATCAGAAAAGGAAAAAGAGCAACAACAATCCCAAGCAAAAAAAGACGAGACGCAAGATCAAAAAACTGATAAACAGATGCAGGCTGAAGCTATACTGAACGCCTTGAAAGACCAGGAAAAGATCAACCAGAAACGACAAATCGCAAAATCTAAATCCCGAAAGTTGGAAAAGGATTGGTAATGAGAATACTTTTAATGCTTCTGGTCTTGTCTTTCACATATGGTCAAACGATACAGATTTCCGTTGACCGAAACCAGTTGACAGAAGATGACTTGGTCACGTTATCCATAGAAGTGACAGGGAGCAAAGATTTTCCACAAGTAGATATGAATCAGGTAAGTAAAGATTTTGAAATCGCCAGTGGTCCCGGGCAACAGACTAATATTCAATGGATTAATGGTAAAATGACCAGCACCAAAACTCTCACATGGACCCTTTCACCAAAACGGGGTGGAATGCTGGTTATTCCTGCTCTTTCAGGAATAGTTGATGGAAGATCTTTTCGTGGAAAGCCTATTCAGATCCAGGTAAATAAAACTACGGATTCTTCGGAGAATTCTGTCTTCATTGTAGCAGAGATTGATAAAGAAAAAGCCTATCTTGGAGAGCAAATAACGTTAACCTATAAATTGTATAAAAATGCCAATATTTCCATTGAACCGTTTGAAATGCCAGATTTCCCCGGATTTTGGGTAGAAGATTTATACACACCTAAACGAGTTCAATATAGGAATGTGACAATTCAGGGAGTGAAATACCAAGTAGCGAATCTTGGGCAAAAAGCATTGTTTCCAATCCCATCTGGAAAACATGTTATTCCACAATTAAAAGTAAAAGTTCTAATTGAATCAAAGAAAAAGAAACGTCGTCGTGACCCATTCTTCGATCCATTTTTTGATTCATTTTTTACGGAAACAAAAACGAAGGTATTGAGATCAAAAGAAAAGAAAATCTTTATCCAGTCCTTTCCTGAACCACGACCTTTTGATTTCACGGGTGCTGTTGGTTCCTATAAAATATCATCTCATACAGACCGGGATACTGCGAAGGTTAATGAAGGATTCACTTTTTCAATTTCGATGAAAGGAACTGGAAACTTAGGTCTATTTTCCATTCCAGAGATAAAATTTCCCGCAGAACTTGAGGCATTCCCGCCCACAGATAAATTTGAGAAAGACACGTTTCGGGATGATCTTACCGGTACTCAATCATGGGAATATATTTTAATTCCAAGATCTGCCGGAAATTTAACCATCCCACGAGTTCAAATGTCCTATTTTGATCCGAAAAGTGGAAATTGGCAGCGAACCCAAACTGATCCAATTGATATTCCAATTTTACCCAGCGATGCAGCACAGCCCAATGGGTCCGGGCTTACCAAACGGGAAGTGGAATTAATCGGACAGGACATACGGTTCATTCATACAGGACCAGCAAACTTAAGTTCATCAACCAGGGGGAGATCGAATACAGCAATTTATATTTATCTATGTTCCATCCTGATTTTTGTTTCTCCCTCCTTTATTTCGAAATTCACAGGTTATCGTTTATCAACGGAAGAAGGTAGACAAATTCGCGGTGCACTTAGAACTGGATTGAAAGAAATAAAAAAAGGGAATGGTGATCCATTTGAAATGGCCAGTCGAGCCTTTTACATTTACCTTGAGAATAAACTTATTTTATCCACTCACAACTTGGATCCTGCCAGTGTTAAAAATTATCTCGGTGACCAAATTCCCAGCGAATCACTGAGAAATATTTTAGACTTATTAAAAGCCTGTGATGCTGGAAAATATGCTCCCGGCGGAATGGAGAGAGAAGCTACCATTTTAAAGGACATGGCAGTTGTGATGAAACAAATTGATCGGATCTTGGCATGAGACACATTTTATTTATCTTGATGTTTTTGTCCATTGGATTTGCGGATATCCCCAACGATTTATTAATACAGGGGAACGATGCCATGATTTATGAAAAATATGAGGATGCAATCCAAACCTATGAATCCATTTTGGAATTGGGGCATGAGCATGCGGATTTATACTATAATTTGGGGAATGCATATTACCGACTCCATTACATTGGGCAAGCTCTCTGGGCCTATTCGAATGGATTAAAAATTTCACCCAGGGATACGGATTCCCATCATAATCTTTCCGTAGCAAAAGCGCGACGAATTGATCGCATTGACATGCCGGAACCGTTTTTTCTCTTACAAATATACCGGGACATCAAATCAAATTTAACTTTACAGGAATGGATCGTGTTTGGAAGTTTAGTACTTCTATTTCAGGCATTGTGGGTATTTGGGCTCCAGTTTGGGTGGATACGAGGGAGTATGAGCCAATCTATTTTAACAGGACTCATTGTGGTGACGCTGGGTATCCACGTAGTTGCTGCGGATAAATATTTTCAGGATAATCGTACAAATACTGGTGTTGTGATTGCTAACGGTGTAGATGCATATTCGGGTCCGTTTTATGGTGAAAACACGTTACTATTCCGGATTAATGAAGGCAGCTTTGCAGATATCCATCAAACCCAGAAGGATTGGGTGGAAATTATTCTCATTGATGGGAAAAAAGGGTGGATTCCAACTGAATCAATTCGGGCATTAAAATGAGACCATTCTTTTTTTTATTACTCTTCACAGGATGTTTGTCAGCGCAGGATTCATTATTCTGGTTTGATATGAATTCTGTTAGAGACCCAGTACCTAAAACACCAAAAATTCTGGATAAGATATTTGGAACATCACAATTTGGTTTGTTGGATTCATTAAAAAATATTCGAATTACAACCCAAGAAGGATACCGATTGCAGATTTTCGAATCTTCTTCAGTGGAAGAGACAAACCGGACTCTACGAAAATTTGAGAGAAGTTTGAAAGATTCAATTTACATGGTTTTTGAAGCACCGCTTTATAAACTCAGGTTAGGTAACTTTGTAACAAAAAAAGAAGCGGAAGAACAAAAGGCAACTCTGAATAAAAAAGGATATAAAAATATTTGGATTGTTCGTAGCAGGATTGAGCAAAGCAGCAACAATTCAGAATAAATTATAATTTAATTTTTATTTAAAATAACTGTTCTTACCGAATACCTGTATGTGAAATAATTAAAATACTTGAAATTGCTGGTAATGATTATGCAGTTATGTCCATAATTTTCTGTACTTTAAAAAAAGGGGTCACAGTTTTTTCTTAAATTTGTTTTGACAAGAAGCAAA
>ENA-OREN01000561-OREN01000561.1-marine-metagenome-genome-assembly--contig:-NODE-561-length-52097-cov-4.154018_pt1 | contig 52097 bp, 50 predicted proteins | sample MGYA00248624_ERZ508555 | MGnify/ENA primary metagenome ERZ508555 (study PRJEB26222, sample SAMN06267773) | marine metagenome | isolation source: Saanich Inlet, British Columbia, Canada | place... | reverse complement strand
ATAAAAAATAATAGAAAATTTAAAACTAAATATACTTAATCCAAATATTGCAATATTTAAAAATGATTTGGAAGTTTTAAGAAAAATAGTACTTATATTCTCCGTAATATTAATATATTCATACGTGATAATAAATATTAAAATTGAAACTGTAGATAATAATAGTATTCCACCTTTAAATATACTAGTTATAGCTACAATTATTAAAAATAAGGATGATATAAACCTCAAAAAAGTATTATTCTTAAATAAATATTCATTCATTTAAATTTCCAAACCGTCTCTCTCTATTTTCATAATTTTTAAGGGCAGTTACATAACGCTTTTTATTAAAGTCTGGCCAATTGCAACTCACAAACTCATATTCAGAATAAGCCGATTGCCAAAGCAAAAAATTGCTAATTCTATATTCACCACTTGTTCTAATTATTAAATCAGGGTCCGGAATACCTTTGGTCATAAGACTATTTTCAATATCATCAAATGATATATTTTCAATCGATGTTTTATTTATACTAATTTTTTTATATATATTTATAATAGCACTTCTAATATCTTCTCTTCCACTATAATCTAATGCTATTATTAAAGTAAGACCATTATTAGATATAGACTGTTTCTCTATATCCTCAATTCTATCTACAATATCTTTTTTTAATCTATCTCTTCTCCCAATAACTTTTAGTACAATATTTTGTTTTAGAAATTCTTTAGCTTCTTTATCCAAGAAAGAGCTCAACAAATACATTAAATCATCAATTTCTAATTTTGGTCTGCTCCAATTTTCAGAAGAAAAAGCATAAAGTGTTAAATATTTAATATTGTATTCAATTGTTAATTTAACAATATCATGTAATCTTTTTACACCAGCTTTATGTCCAGCTATCCTAGGAAGACCAAGTTTTTTAGCCCACCTTCCATTTCCATCCATAATAATTGCTACATGAATCGGGTACAAGATATAAATAACTCCTAATAATTAAGACTTAAACTTTTTTAATTTCTTCCTCTTTATTATTAGAGAGGCTTTCTATAGATTTTATTACCTCATTAGTTAGGTTTTGTATTTTATCTGCTAAATCTCTTTGTTGATCATCAGTATATGTGCTTGCTTGATGTAATCTTTTTAGTATATTCATGCCATCTTGCCTAACATTCCTCACAGCAATTTTAGAATTTTCTGCATATTTTGCTGCCGTCTTTGCTAATTCAATTCGTCTTTCTTCATTTAATTCAGGCATAATTATTCTAATCACAGACCCTTCTGTCTGTGGATTTAAATTTAAACCAGATTCATGAATCCCTTTTTCAATTAGGCTTACGTTAGAGGCATCCCAAACTTGAATTGAAACCAGTTTTGCTTCAGGAATTGATACTGTAGCAAGGTCTCTAAGTTTCATAACTTGTCCATATGCATTAACATTAATTATTTCAAACATATTTGCACTTGCTCTTGCAGTTCTTAGACCAGAAAATTCATTTTTTAATACTTCTAATGAAGCGTTCATTCTTCTTTTAATATCGTTTAAATCAATTTCATTCATACCTATGCCTTTCAATACTAATTAGATATTATTGTTTTTTTACCTTCACCTTTTATTATTGATAATAAAGCATTATTTGTATGTATTGAAAACACAATTATTGGTATGGAATTATCTCTAGCTAAAGAAATAGCTGATGCATCCATAATGCCTAAATTATCTGATAAAACCTTAGAATAAGTTATATGATCATATCTAATAGCATTTTTATCTTTTATTGGATCGCTTGTATAAACTCCATCTACCTTTGTGCCTTTCATTAATACAGTACAATTCATCTCTGCAGCTCTTAAAGCAGCAGCGGTATCTGTAGTAAAATAAGGATTACCTGTACCTCCCGCAAATATAACTATTCGTCCTTTTTCTAAATGCCTAATTGCTCTTCTTCTTATAAATGGTTCACATACAGTTTGCATTGGAACCGCTGACAAAACTCTAGATGGAATATTATGTTTTTCTATTGAATTTTGAATTGCCATTGCATTAATGACGGTGGCAAGCATACCCATACTATCTGCCGTACCTCTTTCAATTCCTTGTGAAGCACCAGCCACACCTCTAAATATATTACCACCACCTACAACTATACAAACTTCTGTATTATTCTTTGCAATGTTTACGACATCGACAGCAATTTTATCTACAATAGCTGAGTCTATTCCAAATTCTTTATTACCAAGAAGAGCCTCGCCAGACAATTTAATCATCACACGAGAAAAAATATTTTTCACTTGATTTAAATCTGTATCTGCAGTTTTCATATGTAACCGTTAATTTAATTAACTATTTATTTGTTCAGCCACCTCAGCTGCAAAATCTTTTTTCTCTACTTCAATTCCCTCACCCAGAATAAAGTATTTAAAATCTTTAATGACTATATTACAAGATATTTCTTTTTCAATAGATTCAATAACTTGTGAGACTTTTGATTCACCATCCATTACCCATGTTTGCTCTAAAAGTGTTATTTCTGAAAAGAATTTAGATATTCTTCCTTCTACCATTTTTTCAATAATATTATCAGGTTTTCCAGAATTTTTAGCCTGCTCCATTAAAATCTTTCTTTCCCTGTGAATTATTGCTGGGTCGACATCATTAGCACTTATTGCTATAGGCTTAGATGCAGCAATATGCATTGCTATTTTTTTGCCAAAATCACTTACTTTAATCGTGTCACCATTACTTTCTATAGATACGATAACACCTATTTTTCCTAAACCTTCATCAATTTGTCCATGTACATAAGAAGAAAATAAACTATTAACATTCTTTAACAAAACTGTTCTTCTTAAAACTATATTTTCTCCAATTAATCCAATTAGATCTGTAAGAGTTTCTTGCACATTTTTACCTGAATCTAAATAGGATGCTTTTTTTAAATCTTCTAAATTTGCACCTGAATCCAAAGCAATAATTGAAATGTTTTTTGCAAAATTTTGGAAATCAGGATTTCTTGAAACAAAATCTGTTTCCGAGTTTATTTCAACTAAAGCTGCTGCATTATTTTTTACAGAAACTGTAACAACTCCATCAGCTGCTACTCTCGCAGATTTTTTTTCTGCTCCTGATATACCTTTTTTTCTTAACCAGTCAACAGATTCTTCAATATTTCCATTAGTTTCAACTAATGCATTTTTACAATCCATCATACCCGCACCCGTTTTATCTCTTAATTCTTTAACTAATGCTGCTGTTATTAAAGACATTATTGCCTCCTTAATTAAATTATTATTTAGCTTTTGCTTTATCCTCTAAAGATATAACTTCTGAAGCATTATTTGGAACAGTATCATCACTTACTTTAACATTTTTTTTATCTAGTATTTCATCAGGTTTTACTGAAGCTTTAACCTCCTTTATTTCTTTGGTAGCATGTAAATCTTTCACCTTAGATTTTACTATAGTATCAGTTTTCTCACTAGCCCCTGAATCTATGCCTTTAGGTTTTATAACAGTTTTAGACTCTTTTATTTCTTCACTAGCCCCTAAATCTTTTCCGGCTGCACTAAATGTTGCCTGTAAACCATCTAAAATGGCTTCTGAAGCTAATTTACAATATAATGCAATAGACCTAGTGGCATCATCATTGCCCGGTATAGGAAAATCAACTCCATCTGGATTACTATTAGAATCAATTACTGCTATAACTGGTATTTTAAGAGTATTAGCTTCTGTAATTGCTATATGTTCTTTATTAGTATCTATAACAAATAGGGCATCTGGTAATCCACCCATATCTTTTATTCCACCAAGAGAAGCTTCTAGTTTAGTTCTTTGCCTTTCAATACCAACTAATTCTTTTTTTGTTAAACCAGTATCTTCTTTTTTTAAAATATCATCATAGCTTTTAAGCCTAACTATAGATTTAGATATCGTTTTCCAGTTGGTAAGAGTTCCACCTAACCATCTATGATTCATATAATATTGACCTGAGTTTATAGCAGTTTCAGCTAAAATTGATTGAGCTTGTCGCTTTGTACCAACAAACAAAACTCTTCCACCATTCGCACCTACATCCCTTAAAACTTTCAACGCTGTATTTATTAGGGGGAATGTTTGTTGCAGATCAATTATATGAATACCATTTCTTTCACCAAATAAATATGGCTCCATTTTTGGATTCCATCTATTTTTTTGATGTCCAAAATGTATTCCTGCTTCAAGTAATTCTTTCATTGTAAAATTAGGCATCGTCATTATATATTCTCCTTATCCGGTTATACCGCCATGAAAATTGAGCTGTAAAACAGCACCGGAAGGTTAAAATTTATCTAACCATATTCATGTGCGAATTTGATTGTTGTTTTACATCTCAAATGGGTATATCGCAAGAAATAAAAAAATTATTTTGTTTATTTCTTAATAATTGGGTTTATTGAAATCACATCGTAAAGACTTGCTATTTTTTTAAAAAACAAAATAGGTGATTTAATATATTGTTTTGTTTCAACCTTAACTATATTATTATCACCATCTTCAAAAATAAAATGTAGTAAGCATTTGTATGAATTTTGGTCTATTTCAATATTAGATTTAAAATTATTTATAAATTTTTTTATATTAATATCGCTCTTTAAAGTAATTTCAAAAAGAGTAATTAAAGAATTAATTCGATCTTCTAATAAATAAATGTCTTTTACTAAAAATCTATTAATATTATTTGGAGCTTTCATAACACTTATTTTTAAATAAATTACGGTTCCTAATTTTAATAATTCTTTTTTATTACTATATATGTCAGAATATATTGTAACTTCTGTTAATGAAGATTTATTTGATAATAATACTCTTGCAAATCTTCCATTTCTAGAAGAGCTTTCAGAAACTTGGACAACAACTCCAACACTATCAAAGATAAAATCTACATCAGTATTAATCTTAGAAATATCTTTAATATTTAAATATTTAAAAAAACTATCAAAATAATTTAATGGGTGACCAGAATAATAGAAGCCTAAAGTGGTTCTTTCTTTTTCAAGTATATCCTTAACATTCCAATCATCAACATTTGGCAACTTCCATATTTCAGACAAATCTGTTGATTCCCCAAATATATTTTGCTGTTGACTATACTTGTCTACTGATGAAGATGCTGAAATATCAACTAATATTTGAGCTGACATAAAAGCTTTATGCCTATTTGAACATATAGACATGAAAGCTCCTGAAGAAGCTAAATGTTCATAATGAGATTTTCCTAATAATCCATCATCAATTCTACTAGCAAACTCTAATAAATTATTAAACAAACCATTATTATCTCTTTCGTCTATAATACTATTAAGAGCTTTATCCCCTACATTTTTAATGCCACATAGCCCCGTCCTAATTGATAATTCACCTTCAGGACTTTGTTCCAAGTCATAACTTAATTTAGAATAATTAACATCAGGTCCTAGCAAACTTATACCTAATCTTGTTAATTCGTTGCTATATATATTAATTTTATCCGATAAATCAGAATCAAAAGTCATAAGTGAAGATAAAAATATTTCAGGATGATTTGCTTTGAACCAAGCTGTTTGATAAGCAATTAATGCGTATGCTGCTGCATGACTTTTATTAAACCCATAACCTGCAAAACGGGCTATTAGTTCAAATATTTTAGATGCCAAATTTTTATCTATGTTATTATTTAAGGCTCCTTCAACAAAAATTTCTTTTTGTGCTTCCATTTCTGATTTAATTTTTTTACCCATAGCTCTTCTAAGTAAATCTGCTTGTCCAAGCGAATACCCAGATAACTTCTGAGCCGCCTCCATAACTTGTTCTTGATAAATCATAATTCCATAAGTTTCATCTAATATAGCTTTAAGTAATGGATGAAGCACTTCTACTTTTTCAAAGCCATGCTTTCTATTAATAAAAGAGGGAATATTATCCATTGGACCTGGCCTATAAAGAGCCACTACAGCTATAATCTCTTCAAACCTATCAGGTTTTAATTTTACTAAAACATCCCTCATTCCCTGACTTTCTAATTGAAATATACCTACAGTATTGCCAGAGCTAATTTCTTTATATGTCTTATCATCATTTAAAGAAATATCTTCTAACTTAAATGATGGATTATATTTTTTAAGTAAATTTGTTGCCATATCTAGTATAGAAAGAGTCTTTAACCCTAAAAAATCAAATTTAACTAATCCTGACAATTCTGTATATTTCATATTAAACTGTGTAGCTGGCAAATTTGATTTAGGATCTTTATATAACGGTAAGATTTCAACTAAAGGCTTATCTCCTATCACCAACCCGGCTGCATGGGTAGCTGCATTCTTATATAAACCTTCTAACTTTAATGATATTTCAAATAATTGAGAAATCTCCTCACCAGTTTGCATTGCAGCTACTAACTTTGGCTCTATATCTAAAGCTTCTTGTAATGTGGGAGGTTCTGAGGGATTAATAGGAACTAATCTGCATAATTCATCTACTTTACCATACGGTATTTCTAATACTCTTCCAACATCCCTCAAAACTCCTCTAGCCTGAAGAGATCCAAATGTAATAATTTGTGCTACTCTATCCTTACCGTAAACATCTTGAACGTGATCAATAACTTGATCTCTTTTTAACTGACAAAAATCAATATCAAAATCAGGCATTGATACTCTTTCAGGATTTAAAAACCTTTCAAAAAGTAAATTATATTTAATGGGATTTAAATCAGTTATACCTAATGACCATGCAACTAAAGAACCTGCTCCTGACCCTCTGCCTGGACCAACAGGAATATTATTTTCTTTTGCCCAATTTACAAATTCTGCCACAATTAAAAAATAACCTGAAAAACCCATTTTAGAAATTACATCTAGCTCAAAAGATAAACGATCTGAATAAATGCTTTCTTCATTATGCCCTATATCTAAAACTTTAATTCTATGTTTTAAACCATTTTGACTATCATTAATTAAAGCTTGATGTTCGCTAAAACTTAACTTTTTAGGATAAGAAGGGAGAGATGGTGTTCGTACTTCAAGTAAAAAACTACACATTTTTGCAATAAAAATAGAATTACTAATAGCACTAGGAATATCGTTGAATAGTTCTACCATTTCATTCTGGGATTTGAAATAATGGTCTTTATTTAATCTATTTCTATTAAGATTGCTTATAGTTGTACCCTCCGAGATACACATTAAGCAATCATGTGCTTCAAACATGTTTAAGTTACTAAAATATATATTATTAGTAGCTACAATTGGTATTGAAGAATCAGAAGCTATCTTTAAAAAATAATTTTCTGTTAATTTTTCTTTCTCTATTCCGTGTCTCATAATTTCCATAAAAAGTCTATTGGAGAAATGTTTTTTGAATGAAGAAGTGATTTCCATTGCTTCTTTAATTTTGCCAGAAACAATATAACTACATAGTGGCCCATAAATACCACCTAACAAGCAAATTAGACCATCAGAATGATTAAATAATTCTTTAAGAGAAATTGGTGTTTGCCCCTGGCCTTCATTATTTAAAAAAGTTTTACTTATTAAATATGATAAATTTCTCCAACCAATATTATCCTTAACAATTAATAATATTTTACTTTTATGATCTAAATTATTTAGATCATCATCTATTATAATTTCAATAATTGAACCTAGTAAAGGCTGAATTCCATTTTTTGCAGCTTTAATAGAAAATTCTAATGCTCCAAATAAATTCCCATTGTCCGTTATAGCTAACGCTGGCATATTATTATCAATTGCTAACTTAACTAAATCATCTATTTTAATAGCACCTTCAGCTAAAGAAAATGATGATCTACATCTTGTATGAATAAATTTTTGATCGATAAACATAAATACAGAATATACTTAAATATAGTTATATTGAAATTATAAATTGAATTAAATCAAATTTATTTTACCATTTTTAATTTCATATATAATATCAAATGTTTTTGCTAATTCAAGGCTATGAGTAGCAATTAATGCCGATGCACCAGAGCTTCGAATGCTATCTATTAATAACTTTGAAACTAATTCTGAAGAATTGACATCAAGATTACCTGTAGGCTCATCAGCTAGAATCAAATCTGGCTTATTAATTAATGCCCTAGCCATAGCTACTCTTTGTTGTTCTCCTCCAGATAAATTAGCTGGCCTATGGTTAATTCTATTTTTAAGTCCCATAGCATTTAAAATACCTTTCGCATTATCAAAAGCAGTATTTTTAGATATACCAATAATTCTTTGCGGAATAACTACATTTTCTAAAGAATTAAATTCAGGCAAAAGATAAATTTTTTGGTAAACAAAACCTATGGTGTTTCTTCTGGTAAGAGTTCTTTGAGAATTATTAAAAACTGTAGTATTGTTATTATTTATAAAGATTTTACCTGACTTAGGCTTTTCTAATAAACCTGCTAACTGTAAAAATGTTGACTTACCGGAGCCCGATGCTCCTATTAATCCAGCTATACATTTTTTGGGTAATTCAAAACTAGTATTTTTAAGAACCCTAATATGTACACTACCCTGTTTAAAGGAATGAGATACATTTTTAAAAGAAATCACATTATTATTTTTATCATGCATGTCTAAGAACCTTAATAGGGTCAATTCTAGAAGCTCTCCATGCCGGATATATGGTAGCTAATACAGATAAAACCAAAGCAAATAAAATTACTAGACCTACTTGATAAAAATCTATCTTAGCTGGTAATTTTGATAAAAAGTAAATTTCTGCTGCAAATAATTCAGTACCTGTAATACTCTCAAGTAAACTTTGAATTTTTTTTATATTTATTGTAAAAAGTAACCCTATAGTAAAACCTATAATAGTACCAATAAAACCAATTGAAGAACCGACGATAATAAATATTCTAAGAATAGAATTTTCAGAAATGCCTATGGTACGCAATATTGATATACTAGTTTCTTTATCTCTTACTAGCATAATCATAGATGATATTATATTAAAAGCTGCAACGAGTATAATTAACGTTAATATTATGAACATAACATTTCTTTCTACTTCTAAAGCACTAAATAACTGAGCGTGTCTACTGGTCCAAGGAACGAGTACATTACCTAACTCGATACTATCTAAAATTTCTTTTATATTATAAGTAGTTAAATTCGAATATTGAGGATTTTTATAAAATAATTCAATATTGTCTAAATAATTATCTTCATACCCTAAAAACGTTCTCAAATTATCAATTTTCATAAATATAACCGAAGAATCATATTCATACATGCCTACATTAAAAGTTCCTGTATAAAGAAATTTTTTAGCCATTGGTGCATTCCCAAATGGGGTATTTAAACCTGAAGAACTAATTATAGTTAAATAATCTCCAATTTTTAAATTCATTGAGGCGGCTAACCTCTCTCCAATAATTACAGTATTTTCTTCACTAAATTGAGCTAATGTAGTCTCCTTTATACTTTGCTCTAATAAAGTATTTTCCTTTAAATCTTTTAGAGAGATGCCTCTTACAACTACACCTCTTGATTTACCTTTAAAAGAAAGCATAACAGTAGATTCAACGAGAGGAATTACATCAACAACTTCATCAAAGCCTAATAATATTTTTTCAATATTTTTTGCATTAAAATTTTCTGAATTTTCATTTATATATAGTGTTGCATGCCCATTTAAGCCAATAATTCTAGTTAAAAGCTCTTCCCTAAAACCGTTCATAACTGACATTACAATGATTAATGTGGCCACACCTAGAGCAATTCCAATTAAAGAAAACCAACTAACAATTGAAATAAAACCGTCTTCCCTTCTAGCCCTTAAATATCTATAGGCAATCCATAATTCATATGAAAATATCAAATTTTTACCTTATATTAACTCGTTTATTTTTTTTTCCATGTCTTCAATTTTTATTTCAGTAACCTCTCCAGTTTTTCTTTGAAGTAATTCAAAATTAGCATTTTTAATGCCTCTTGGACCAATTCTAATCTGCCATGGAATTCCAATAAGGTCCATTTCTGCTAGTTTTACACCTGCACCTTCTTCTCTATCATCATATAAAACTGATACACCCTTAGATAATAAATGATTATAAATCATATCTGATAAATCAGAACATTCTTCATTATTTTGCCTTAAGTTAACTATCCCAAACAAAAATGGCGCAACACACTCTGGCCAACATATTCCCTTCTCATCATGATGAGCATCTATAATTGCACCAACTAGTCTTGAAACGCCTATTCCATAAGAACCCATTTCTATTGGAATAGTCGTACCTTCTTTAGAATTAACTTTTGCATCTAGTGGAATTGAATATTTAGATCCAAAATAAAATAAGTGACCAACCTCTATACCTTTTGTGTTTAACCTATTATTTTTACTTACAACATTAATATATTCTTGCTCATTATGTTTATCATCAGCGGCTGCATAAAAAGAAGTTAATGAATTAACTAATTTTTCAAGTCCTTTAGAATCATCATAATTTATATTTGGCACTTCTTCTTTAAGTAGATTCTTATCTAGATAAACTTCTGATTCACCTGTATCAGCTAATATAATAAACTCATGACTTAAGTCACCTCCAATTGGCCCTGTGTCAGCAGATACTGGAATTGCTTTAAGTTCCATTTTTTCAAAAATTCTTAAATAACTAAGAAACATTCTATTATAGCATTTAATTGCATCTTCTTTTGATATATCAAAGGAGTATGCATCTTTCATTAAAAATTCTCGCCCTCTCATTACGCCAAATCTAGGTCTTATCTCATCTCTAAATTTCCATTGAATGTGATAGAGACAAAGAGGCAAACTTTTATAACTCATAATATTCTTTGAAATTATATCAGTAATTAATTCCTCATTAGTTGGTCCATATAATAAGTGGTGATCATGCCTATCTTTAAATGTGAGCATTTCTTTACCATAATCATTAAACCTTCCAGATTTTTTCCATATTTCTGAATCCTGAATAGTAGGCATTAATAATTCCTGTGAAATTAAATCTTGCTCAAACCTAATAATTTTTTCTATATTTTTAAGAACTTTAAGACCGATAGGCAACCAGCTATAGATTCCAGAGGAAGACTGTCTAACCATTCCTGCCCTTAACATTAATCTATGGGATGTAATTTTAGCTTCAGCTGGATTCTCTTTTAATGTTGGCAGGAATAAATTACTTCTTTTCATAAATACCTCTATATATTTTATAACTTAATTTAAATTTATTTAACAAAGGGCTATATATTACCTTGCAGAACTAAAATAGTAATATAGGTAAATATTAAAGTTATTATGCTAACAATAATAAATTTTTTCCATAAATATGTTTTTTCAGGAGCTCCTGAATCATGACCAGGAAGTAAATTTTTAGATCTTTTAACACCTAAAGGTAAAGCAATAAAAAATAAAACCCACCAAATGACAATATAAATTACAAAACATTCAAATAACGCCATTTATACCTCTTCTAGTTCTATTAACGTTCCATTAAAATTTTTAGGATGAATAAATATTACTGGCTTTCCATGAGCTCCTATTGTTGGCTCACCTGACCCTAATATGGTTGCTCCTTCTGCTTTCAATTTATCACACGCATCAATAATATTAGGAACCTCATAACAAATATGATGCATACCTCCTAATGGGTTTTTTTTTAAAAATTTTTTAATTGGTGAATTATCCCCTATCGGCTCTAATAATTCTATCTTTGTATTATCTAGCTCAACAAAAATAGTTTTTACTCCATGTAATGGTAAATCCATAGGACTTGATATATTTGCTCCTAATATACTTTTATATTGTTTTGCTGCTGCCTCAACGGACGTAACTGCTATTGCTACATGATTTAACTTACCTATCATTTCACCACCTATTTAATAAAATTTAATTCAAACCTAACTATAGGTCTTTTTAAATATTGCACTTTAATAATTCTTTTTAATGAATTAGTCATACTTTCCTTTATATTTCTTTTATCAAACTTTTTTGATTTATAATAGGACTTAAAGTCTTCTTTTATAAAAGTTTTAAGAAAATCCTCAGGGTCATCTCCTTCTATAATTTCTGCTAACCCTTCAGCCATGACGATTGGGTCATTTATAAGTCTAAAATCATGATTAACATTTAGGACCACAAAAACAGATCCATTAAACATCATTTTATGTCTTTTTTTAAGTACTTCTGAATTTCTTGTAATCAAGTCATTACCATCTACAATAAGCCTCCCATGCTCTAATTCACCAATAAAACGTGGGTCACCGGGTGATAGTTGGATCAGCGAACCATTTCTTCCAGGCAAGGAAAAATTAATTTGTTGCTCTTTTGCAAATTGTACATGTGCGTTTATATGTCTAGTTTCACCATGAACAGCTATCAGTGTTTTGGGTTTTACCCATGAATACATTTGAGACAATTCTTCTCTTGCAGGATGCCCACTTACATGAATCATATTTTCTTTTGAAGCTTCAATTATATTAGCTCCCAATTCCGAGAGTTTATTTTGCATTTCAGAGATACTAACTTCATTACCAGGAATAACTCTTGACGAAAATATTACTGTATCTCCATTACTAATTGATGCATCTTTATGATTACCATTTGCTATTCTATTTAATGCTCCTCTCGGTTCTCCTTGAGATCCCGTGCAGATAATCATTAAATTATCTTTTTTTATATTTTTAATATCTCTTTCTGCAACAAAGCCAGGTAGATCTGATAAATAACCACATTTTTTTGCAATTTCCACCATTCTCCACATAGATAAACCTACCAAAGCAACTTTTTTTCCTAATGAAAAACCTATTTTTGCAAGCGTGCTAAGTCTTGTAACATTAGATGCAAATGTCGAAACCAGCACTCTTCCTGAACTCTTTTTAATTATATTCGTCAATGGTTGTATTACATCTTCTTCGGACCCAGATATACCATTTACTAAAACATTGGTTGAATCACAGACCATGGCTAATATATTTTCTTTACCAAGATTTTGTAACCTTTTCTTATTTATACCTTCACCTATTTGAGGATTATAATCAATCTTCCAATCTCCAGTATGAAAGACAGAGCCAGCTTCTGTAGAAATTAATGCTGAGGAAGGTTCAATAATAGAATGTGACATACTTATTATTTCTATATCAAAAGGTCCTATTTTAATTTTTGAATCTATCCTAATTATGTTTATCTCAACTTCATCTTCTAGACCAACATCCTTAAGTTTTCTAATCAAAACTTCTGCTGCAAACTCCGTCGCATATACTGGACACTTTAAATAAGGCCATAAATGATGAACTGCTCCTATATGATCTTCATGTGCATGAGTTAAAAGAAGACCACATAAACTCTCTTTAGAGTTTTCTATAGATACTATATCTGGCATAGATATATCCACTGACCCATAAACTGGGTCACCAAAAGTTACTCCACAGTCAACAATCAACCATTTTCCTGAATTGCCATATAAGTTTAGATTCATACCAATCTCACCTGACCCTCCTAATGGTAAAAACATTAATTCATCATTTTTTGGTTTAGGTAAATTCATTATTTAAATATATCCAATTTGGTATTCCACGTTAAGGCAATACCTTTTAAAGTAAGATCTTCATCTATATCATCTATATAATCTGTACAAGTTATAAAAAGCTTTGATAGACCTCCAGTTGCAACTACCTTCATTTCATATTTAGTTTCCTGTTTAATTCTATAGATTATTCCTTCTAATAAACTAATGTACCCCCAAAATATTCCTGACTGCATCGCTGTAATAGTATTAGTTCCTATTACTTTGCTTGGTTTACTGATAGCAATTCTTGGAAGCCTTGCTGTAGCCATATCAAGAGCATCCATTGATAAATTTACTCCTGGTGAAATTATTCCTCCTATGTAGGCACCATCTTTATTAATAACATCAAAAGTTGTAGCAGTGCCAAAATCAACTACTATAATTGGCCCTCCATAAATTTTATGTGCAGCTAAACTATTAACTAACCTGTCTGCACCAACTTCATCTGGCCTATCAATTAAAATATTAATATTAGGCAGAATACTATCTCCAACTATTTTAGGATTAATATTAAAATAATTTTTTACAAAAGTTCTTAGTTCATGATTTACAGCAGGTACAACAGAAGAAATTATAACATCTGAAACATTAATATTTATTTCTCCTTCTAAGAAAGGTTTAATATGTGTTTCATATTCATCCGAGGTTCTATTAGCGCTTGTAGAAATTCTCCATTTATTATGAATTCCTTTATTATTGACAATTGCAAATACAGTATTAGTGTTACCTACATCTATTACTAAAATTGTTTCATTAAAAACTTTATTGCTCATAATAAAAAAACGTCTCCTGCCAAAACAACTTGTTCTTTACCTTTTCCATCTATAATCAACAAACCACCTTCCCCATTTAACCCATTAAATTTACCAAAAATCTTATTTTTTCCTATATTTACACTTATTGGGTCTCCAATTTTATGCCCAAATACGCCCCACATTTTATATATTTTATTTATACCTTCTCTAATATACAATTTTTCTAATAATTTTAAATTCTTAAAAAATATTGTTATCATCTCTTTTGAATTAGTTTGAATTCCTTCCTTATTTAAATTAGTTGCAGGATATATTGTATTGTTAGGATTTGAAACTATATTAATTCCAAAACCTATATTTAATACATTATTATTACTTAAAGAAATATTCTCTATTAATATTCCTGCTACCTTAGACTTATTAATTAAAACATCATTAGGCCATTTTATTCTTGGGATAATTTTATCCCCTGATATGTCTTTTATAGAATTAACTATAGCCAATGCTACTATAAAAACAGGAGCAAAAATATTCTTTGAATTTTTATTTTCTACCTCTCTCAAAAATGAAACATATAGATTTCCATAGGGAGAAGTCCATTCTCTTCCGTGCCTGCCACGGCCACTAATCTGCTTTTTTGCCCAAACTGCTGTATTTACATCACACCCAGTAATTGCTAATTCTTTTAATTTTATCATTGTAGAATCAAGCTCTTTAAATTCAATAATTTTATAACCAGAATGTAATTCTATTTCTTTGTTCACAAAATAATTGCCCTACTAATATGGGACATTAAATCAATTAAACTGTCTGCATAAATTAAAAATGTTAAAATTAATAACGCACTAATAAATAGTATTAATTTGATGCTCTTTTTTGATTCAATTTTAAATAATTCTTCTGCTTCATCTAAATACATGACCTTAACTATATTTAAGTAATAATAAGCTGATATAACACTTCCCATTATACCAACGACCGCTATCCATAAATAGTCCGCAATAATTATTGCTTTAAATATATAAAATTTAGCAATAAATCCTGCAAGTGGTGGTAAGCCTGCTAAAGACAAAAGAATTATACTAAAACATATTGCATAAAAAGGATTAGATTTGGACAACCCTGCAAAACTAGAAATATTATTTAGCATTATATTATCTTTTTCCATAGAAAGTATAAAAGCAAAACTTCCTAAAGTGGAAACAGTATAAACAGATATATATATTAGTGAAGCCTCAAGCCCCAGTTGGCTTCCTAAACTTAATGCTAAAAATATATAACCAATATTACTTATTGCACTATAAGCCATAAGACGCTTAATGTTAATTTGAAGCAAAGCGCCAAATGCACCAACAAATATTGATAACATTCCTAAAATTAATATTAATTGATTCCATATAAGGTGTATGTCTATTAACGCAATATATAATATTCTCATTAATACGCCTATTGCTGCAATTTTTGGCACAACGGCAAAAAACGCAGTTACAGAAGTAGGAGCACCTTCGTAAACATCAGGAGTCCACATATGAAAAGGAGCAATAGATAACTTAAAAGCTATGGATGATAAAATTAATACAATTGAAAATATTAATAAAAGAGAATTATTCTCAACACTTAATATATTATTACTGAGCACTGTATAAGTTGTTGTTCCTGTTATGCCAAATAATAAGGACACTCCAAACAAAAAGAAACCGGATGCTAAAGCGCCTAATATAAAATATTTAAGCCCTGCTTCTGAAGATTTTAGAGAATCTTTTTTTATAGCAGCCAAAACATATAACGATAATGATTGCAACTCTAATCCTAAATAGAGTGTGATAAAATCATTAGAAGAAAGCATAACTAACATACCAAGAATAGAAAAAAGGATTAATACTGGATATTCAAAAAGATAGAGTTTTTTTAATGTTCTATATTTTTCAGAGATAATTAATACTACGATGCCTGATAAAAGTACTAAAGATTTTAAGAACACTACTAATCGATCATTTACAATTAAATCATTAAAGCCCCTGGCAGCTTTATATTCTCCCATGAGAACAATTAATAATGTTCCTAATAGTCCAATTATAGAAAATATTGTGAAATAGGATTGACGATTTTCTTTATCACCACCTGAATAAACTCCTAATGGAATAAAAATCAACAACCAAAGAGATAAAAATATTTCTGGAAAAACCAGATTGATATTCACCATATTAGACAATAAATTCAATTACTTCTCCAACAATTATTATTAATTAAGAACTCTATTATTAAAAGAATTAACTAAATTAATTACATACTCTTTAAATTCTATAGAAAAACTTTCTGGGTATATCCCTAACCAAAAAATTCCAATAATAATTGGAATAAATATAATAGATTCTCTTTTATCTATATCAATAAGATCTTTTATATTTTTATTTTCAGATACTCCAAATATTACTCTCTTATAAAGCCAAAGCATATAAGCAGCCCCTAGTATCATTCCTAACCCTACAAAAAATGCTAGATAACCACTAACTTCATAAGCAGCAATCAAAACTAATAATTCTCCTACAAAACCACTAGTTCCTGGTAAGCCTATTGAAGCCAGCATAAATATCATGAATACTAATGCAAATTTTGGCATATTTTTTATAACACCTCCATAATCAGAAATCATTCTTGTATGCATCCTGTCATATAAAACACCTATACATAAAAAAAGTGCCGCTGAAACTAACCCATGGCTTAACATTTGAATTATGGCACCATCAATTCCTTCTTCCTTAAATGTAAATAAACCTATAGTTACGTATCCCATGTGTGCAACAGAAGAATATGCAATTAATTTTTTCATATCTTTTTGCATAAGTGCTACTAAAGATGCATAAATGATAGCTATTACACCAAGAACAAATACTAATGGTGCGTAATAGTCACTAGCATTTGGAAGCATAGGGATTGAAAAGCGTACAAACCCGTACCCTCCGACTTTTAATAAAACACCCGCTAATATAACAGAGCCAGCTGTTGGCGCTTCCACATGGGCATCTGGCAACCATGTATGAAATGGCCACATTGGCGTTTTAACTGCAAATGATGCAAATAAAGCGGGCCATAACAATAATTGTAGTTGATAAGGAAAATTATGTTCTAAAAGTTCTCTTATATCAAATGTTCCTGAACTGTAGCCCATAACAATTATAGCTATTAAAAATAATACTGATCCTGCTAAAGTATATAAGAAAAACTTAAAGGCAGCATAAACTCTTCTAGGGCCACCCCATATCCCTATGATCAAGAACATTGGAATTAATAGAGCTTCAAAAAATATATAAAATAATAATAAGTCTAAGGCGCAGAAAGTACCTATCATTAAAGACTCTAATAATAAGAATAATATCATGTATTCTTTAACTCTAAACTTGATAGACTTCCAACTCGCTAATATACATATTGGAACTAAAAAAGCAGATAAAGCAACAAAAAGCATAGAGATACCATCTATACCTAATCTATAGGAAATACCTAAAGATGAAAATAAAGTTACTTCCTCAACAAAATGAAAACCACTAGAGAGAGGAAAATTTACCCAAACAAAAATTGATAATATTAAGACTACTATTGAGGTCCACATAGCAACCATTTTTGTGTTCTTAATAACTGTTCGTTCATCTCCATCGACTAAACTTATAAAAAATGCACCAAATAGTGGAATAAAAATCATTAATGATAAAATAGGCCAACTAGTCATAATTTAAATCCATCCCAAAAATACTAAGAACTGCCAACTAAATAATGCTATTAATCCAAAAAACATTGTAAAAGCATAATGATAAACATAACCACTTTGAAAAGATTTTAATTTAGATGCTAACTGCCTACAAAGATATGTAATTCCATCTGGGCCAAATTTGTCTATAACCCCAATATCACCTTTATTCCATAAAAAATAACCTATAGATTTTAATGGTTTACAAAGAAATAATTCATACATCTCATCAAACCAAAATTTATTTTTAGATAACCTATATATAAATGAAAAATTCTTTGGAAAAAAGAATGAGAGGCTATGGTTTTTAATATAAAATAACCAAGCCAATAATATACCTAATAAAGCAACGATTATGGGAGACATCTTGACTAAAAAAGGAACATGATGAGCATTAACTAAAGCTTTATGATTATCTAATATTAAAATAGCTCCATTCCAGAAGTCATGATGTGTATCTACCATAACATAACCAATCCAACCTGAAATAACTGCTCCAACAGATAAAATAAATAAAGGTATTAATATATATAAAGGGGATTCATGTGCTTTACTAATATCACTTCTAGCTTTTCCATGAAAAACCATAAATAATATCTTCCAGGAATAAAAAGCTGTTAAAAATGCGGCTAATAATCCTAAATAAAAGGCAATATAGCCATAACTACTATTATGTCCCCAGGCTGCTTCTAATATAATGTCTTTTGAAAAGAAACCTGCAAATGGTGGAAGACCCGCTAATGCTAAAGAACCTATCCACATAGCTACACAGGTATAAGGCAAAATTTTGACCAACCCTCCCATTTTTCTAATGTCTTGTTCATCTGATAATGCATGAATAATAGATCCAGCACCTAAAAATAGTAATGCTTTAAAAAAGGCATGTGTAACTAAATGAAACATGCCAGCAGAATATGCAGAAACACCGCATGCAAAAAACATATATCCTAATTGACTGCATGTTGAATATGCAATTATTTTTTTTATATCATTTTGTGAAATAGCAATAAATGCTGCAAATATTGAAGTTAAAGCACCAACAATAATTACAAAATTTAATGCCACAGGCGCGTACTCAAATAAAGGAGAGCATCTAGCAACCAGAAATACTCCTGCTGTTACCATAGTAGCCGCATGAATCAAAGCTGAAACAGGTGTTGGTCCTTCCATCGCATCTGCTAACCATGTGTGAAGACCAATTTGAGCAGATTTTCCCATAGCTCCTATAAATAAGAGAAAACAAGTTATTTCTATATATGGAACCTTGTATGTTAAAAATTTCATATCTAAGTTTAATATTGAAGGTGCACTATTAAATACTACATCATAATCTAAACTACCCGTTGAATAATAAATAGCACAAATACCTAATATTAAACCAAGGTCACCTATCCTATTAACTAAAAATGCTTTTATAGCAGCCGCATTTGCACTTTGTTTTTTAAACCAAAAACCTATTAATAAATAGGAGCATAATCCTACACCTTCCCATCCAAAAAATAATTGAAGAAAATTATTTGAAGTTACTAACATTAACATCGCAAAAGTAAACAGAGATAAGTAGGAAAAAAACCTTGCTTGATGAGGGTCATGTCCCATGTAACCAATAGAATAAATATGCACAAGAGTAGAAACAAGCATAACTACGAAAAGCATCATGGCACTTAACATATCAAGTCTTAACGCCCAACTAATATTAAGATTACCAGAATTAATCCAATTTCCTAAATGAACAGTATAATTTTCCCCTGAAATTGCTTGAAACAATATAATTATTGATAAGATCAATGATAGTGAACATAAAAACGTTGGCACCCACATTACACCTTTTTTTCCAATAAAAGAAGGGAATAATCCACTTAATATAGACCCTAATAGTGGGAAAAAGACTAAAAAAGTAAGCATATTAACCTTTCATACTATTTGCATCATCAACAGCTATAGACCCACGAGATCTAAAGAATACAACTAAAATAGCTAATCCTATAGCTGCTTCTGCAGCTGCAACTGTTAATATAAATAGAGCAAATACCTGACCAAGAATAATGTTTAAATGAGTTGAGAACGCTATAAAATTAATATTTACTGCTAAAAGCATTAACTCTATAGACATTAATATTATAATTAAATTTTTTCTATTTAGAAAAACTCCAAATATACCTATAGTAAATATTATAGATGCTAAGACTAAATAATGTGTAAGGCTTATTTGATAAATCATACTACACCCTTTCCTATTTCTACTTTTTTAATTTCTACAGCATCTTCTCTGTTTCTAAGAACCTGTTTTACTGCATCTTGTTTTTTCACATTATCTCTTTTTCTATGTGTTAAAACTATTGCTCCTATCATAGCTACCAAAAGAATCAATCCTGCACACTGAAACAAGTAGATATAATTTGTATATAATACTTTTCCTATAGCTCTAGTATTTTCTTCTTGACCTATAACTAAAAATAGTTCGGTACCTGGTGTATTAAAAACACCATATTTCATACCAATAAAAGAAAAAATTATCTCTCCTAATAATATAGCTCCTATTAACAAACCAAGAGGCGCATTTTTAATCATTCCTGTTCTTAAAGAATTAAAATCTATGTTTAACATCATAACCACAAACAAGAATAAAACAGCTACTGCCCCAACATAGACAATTAAAAGAAGCATTGCTAGAAATTCTGCCCCCATTAAAACGAACAGACCAGTTGCATTAAAAAATGTTAGAATTAGGAAAAAAACTGAATGTACCGGATTTTTAGTAATTATAACCATCATTGAAGAAATTACTGCAATTATAGCAAATATATAAAAGAAAACAGGAAGCATTATATTACACCTTAAATATTATTTAAATTGTTTATCCGCATGTATATTCTTTGACAAGACAGATTCCCATCTATCTCCATTTTCTAAAAGTTTATCTTTATCATACAAAAGTTCTGATCTAGTCTCTTTTGCAAATTCATAATTTGGTCCTTGAACTATTGCATCTACAGGACAAGATTCTTCGCAAAGTCCACAATATATACATTTAGTCATATCAATATCATACCTAGTGGTTCTTCTACTTTCGTCTTCTCTTGGTTCAGATTCTATTGTAATTGCTAAAGCAGGACAAACAGCTTCACAAAGTTTACACGCTATACATCTTTCCTCTCCATTTGGATACCTTCTGAGTGCATGTTCTCCTCTAAACCTAGGACTTAATTTTCCTTTTTCGAATGGATAATTAATTGTTACGGGTTTTTTAAACATATATTTCAACGTTAAAAACATGCCGGAACATAATTCTCCTAAAAAGAGAAACCAAATAGATCTATATATATTTTTCAAATAAAAAACTCCTTATCCACTAGCAGGTAGCAAGTTAAATGCTATTAAAAAACCTGAAGTTAATACAACCCAAAGCAAAGAAAAAGGTAAAAAAACTTTCCAACCAATTCTCATAAGCTGATCATATCTAAAACGAGGAAAAGTCGCTCTTACCCATAGAAAAACAAATAACATTAATGATGTTTTTAAAGCAAACCATATAAAACCTGGTATGACATCCAGTATTGCTATATTAAATGGAGCTAACCATCCCCCTAAAAATAATATAGTAGCCATACCGCTCATCATGATCATAGCGGCATACTCACCAAGAAAAAACATTGCAAATAGCATAGAGGAATATTCTGTAAAATATCCACCTACTAATGACGATTCGTCTTCTGGTAAATCAAAAGGAGCTCTATTTGTTTCTGCTAAAGCTGAAATAAAAAATACTATGAACATAGGAAACAAAGGAAACACAAACCAAGTAGATTTTTGAGCATAAACAATCTCACTTAAATTTAGAGAACCGACGCACACTAAAACTGTAACTATAACGAGCCCAATAGATACTTCATAGGACACCATCTGTGCTGCTGATCTCAATGCTCCCATAAAAGCATATTTAGAATTACTAGCCCAACCAGCCATTATAATACCATAAACAGACAATGATGAAACAGCAAAAAGGTAGAGAATTCCAACATTTATATTTGAAATTACCCAACCATCTGCAACAGGAATTACAGCCCATGCTGCTATAGAAAGAGAAAAGGCAACCATAGGAGCTAATAAAAAAACTATTTTATTAGATACAGTAGGGAAAATAGTTTCCTTAGAAAATAATTTTAACCCATCTGCTAAAGGTTGTAAAAGCCCAAATGGCCCAACTACATTTGGTCCTTTTCTTAATTGTACAGCGGCAATAACTTTTCTTTCAGCATATGTTAAAAAAGCTACAATAATCAATAAAGGAACTACTAAGGCTATGATTTTTATCATAATAAATATAAAAGTTATAAAGTGTGAACTATAGAAAAAATCTATCATTTTAAGGTCAAACCATTTTTAGTTATAGAGCACTTTGCCATAGTTTCAGAAGCTCTAGAAATTGGGCAAGTCATAAAATAGTTAATTGTTTTAGGTTTTACTATATCTTTATCAAGCTTTATTGAAGTATTTCCAATATCAGCAATATTTGCTTTTATTAAAGAATTTTCGATTACTAATGATTTATTGAAATCAGACAATCTATTTCGAAGTTGCATAATATTATCATAAGGCAGAACTTTATTAACAAAACCAGAAAAAGCTCTAATTATTTTCCAGTCTTCCCTTGCATCTCCTGGAGGAGAAACAGCAGCGTTTGTTCTTTGCACTCTACCTTCCGTATTCAAATAAGTAGCATCTTTTTCTGTGTAAGCAGAACCAGGTAAAATTAAATCTGCTAACTCAGCACCTTTATCTCCATGATGTCCTTGATAAACAATAAAAGTTTTAATTTTTTTATTTAAATTAATATCATCTACACCTAACAACCAAAGTAATTTAATATGATTTGATTTAACACCATCTATAATACCTTCAGTATTTAATCCTCTGTCTCTAGGAACAAAACCTACTTCTAAAGCCCCCACTCTATTAGCTGATGAATGTAGAACCCCTAAACCATTCCACTTATCAGTAAATGAATTGTATTTTTTTGCAATTTCTCTAATTCTACCTAAAATACCTTCCCCATCTCTTCTATTAAGAAAGTTTTCTCCGATTAAAAACAATGGTTTTTTTGATTTATCTAATATTTTATTATAAGAATGTTTGCCTTTATATATTTGCTCTATTAAACTTATATCGCTTCCTAGTTCGTCTATTGGATAACTTGTCTCATCCCCCCCTCCAATTCGTGCAATTTTTAAACCATTTGCGAGCCAAGACTTTCTTATACGAGAATCTAACAAAGCTGCCTCATACCTAGGTTGACTTCCTATAATTAATAATGAATCAGCTTCTTCTATACCGGCTATTGTAGGGTTAAATAACCAACCACTTCTGTTTTTAGTTTCTGTAGGTAAGCAAGAAAGTAGTGGCCTACAGTCAATATTATTTACATTAAATTCTTTCATTAAATCTTTTAGAGACACTATAGATTCTAGACATGCCTGGCCACCTACTAATGCTGCTATTTCTTTAGATTTAAAATCTTTAAATTTTTCAGATAAAGTTTTAAACGCTTCCTCCCATGAACATGCTAACAACTTGCCTTTTCCATCTCTTTTGTAAGGAGTATCTAATCTTTGATTCCCCAATCCATCAATTGCAAATCTAGATTTATCTGCTAACCACTCTTCATTTATATCTTCATTTAATCTAGGTAAAACTCTTAAAACCTGACCTTCTTTAGACCCAATTTCAATGGCAGACCCCAAACCATCAAATATGTCTATACTATTTGTTTTTGTTAATTCCCAAGGCCTTGCTTTAAAAGCATATGGAGCAGAAGTAAGAGCTCCTACTGGACATAAATCAATAATATTACCTGACAACTCTCCACCTAATCCATTAGGAGAGTTAGATATGATTTCCATATCTTCCCCTCTACCTATAGCTCCCAAATCATGAACCCCTGCAACCTCATCCATAAATCTGACACATCTTGTACAGTGAATACATCTTGTCATAGTAGTTTTTATTAATGGACCAAAAGGCTTATTATCTACAGCTCTTTTATCCTCTTCATACCTTGTTTCACCTCTTCCATAAAATAATGCCTGATCTTGCAAATCACATTCACCCCCTTGATCACATATTGGACAATCTAAAGGATGATTAATTAGTAAAAACTCCATTACTCCCTCTCTTGCAGTCTTTACTTTATCTGACTTTGTTATAACTTTCATTCCTTCAGAAGCAGGCATTGCGCAACTTGCTACTGGCTTAGGTGATCCTTCTACTTCTACTAAACACATTCTACAATTACCAGCTATTGACAATCTTTCATGAAAACAAAAGCGTGGTATTTCCGCACCTGTTTTTTCACATGCCTGCATAACTGTAGAGCCATCAGTTACTTCAATTTCTTTATCATCCACAAATAATTTTACCAATTTATTATACCTATTCAGCAGCTCTTAAATTTATATTTCTATAGTTATCAATTCTCTTTTCTATTTCTGGTCTAAAATGTTTAATTAAACCCTGTACTGGCCATGCTGCAGCATCACCCAATGCACAAATTGTATGACCTTCTATTTGATCACATACAGTATTTAAAGCATCAATATCTTTTATATTGGCATTTCCATGAATTAGTTTTTCCATAGAACGCATTACCCATCCTGTTCCTTCTCTACATGGTGTACATTGACCACAAGATTCATGCTTATAAAATTTTGATAATCTCCAAATTGCTTTTACTATATCTGTTGACTTATCCATAACTATTACTCCAGCTGTGCCTAAGCCACTGCCTTCATTCTTTAATGCATCAAAATCCATATTCACAGTATCACATATACTTGCTGGTATTAGTGGAGTTGAAGACCCACCAGGAATTACCGCTAATAAATTATCCCATCCCCCAATCACACCACCAGCATGTTTCTCTAAAAGCTCTTTTAGAGGAATGCCCATCTCTTCCTCTACGACACAAGGGAAATTAACATGTCCAGATATACAAAAAAGCTTAGTACCAGTATTGTTTTTATTTCCTATAGAAGAGAACCAACTTGCCCCTCTCCTCAAAATTGTTGGAACGACAGCAACAGTTTCCACATTAGAAACCGTAGTAGGACATCCATAGAGACCTGCATTTGCAGGAAAAGGAGGTTTTAATCTTGGTTGTCCCTTCTTACCTTCCAAACTTTCTAATAAAGCAGTTTCTTCTCCACATATATATGCACCAGCACCTCTATGAAGAGTAATATCAAATGAGAAACCTGAATTACATGCATTTTTACCTAAATAACCTTTTTTGTATGCTTCAGCTATAGCATTAGCTAAAACTCTTGCCTCCTCAACAAACTCTCCTCTTATGTATATAAATCCATGATTAGCTTGCATTGCAAAACCAGCTAGAAGAGTTCCTTCAATTAATTTCTGTGGCTCATTTCTCATAATCTCTCTATCTTTACAAGTTCCTGGCTCACTCTCATCAGCATTTATTACTATATAGTGTGGCTTATTTTTAACCTTAGGCATAAATGACCATTTTAACCCTGTTGGAAAACCAGCGCCTCCTCTTCCTCTCAATTCAGATGCCTTTACTTCATTTATTATCCAATCACTTCCTTTTCCTAACAAAGATTTAGTATTATCCCAATCTCCTCTTTTTTCACACTCTTCTATACTACAACCATCAAAACCGTAGAGATCTTTAAATATAAGGTTATCAGATGAAATCATTATGCTAGCACCTTAATTCTTTTTGATTCTGAGCCTTTTCTCTTAGATTGAGGTCCAATTTTTGGCTGTTTACCATTTGTTAAATCTTCTATAATTTTTATAATTGCTTTTTTATCTAGGTCTTCATAAAAATCATCATTAATCTGAACCATTGGTGCATTTGAGCAGGCTCCAAGACATTCTACTTCTAATAAAGTAAATTTATTATCTTTTGTAGTTTCACCAAAATCTATTCCTAATTTTTTTTTACAAACAGAAACTATATCATCGCTTCCTCTTAACCAACAAGGAGTAGTAGTACAAACTTGCAATAAATTTTTACCTACGGGGTATAAGTTATACATTGTATAAAAGGTGGCAACTTCCATAACTTTTATCATTGGTAAATTTAATATTTTAGCAACCTCAGACATTGCTGCCTTGGGTAACCAATTATTGTGTTGTCTTTGCGCTAAATCTAATAAAGGTAGTAAAGCACTAGCTTTTCTATTCTCAGGATATTTAAGTAAAACAACATTAATTGCTTTAATATTAGTTTTTGTAAAAGCAAATTTTTCTGGTTGCAAATTATCTGGAGCAGGCCTTCTAGAACTCATCTATCTATTTCTCCAAAAACTACATCTAATGTAGCTATGCACGCAACTAGATCTGCTAACATATGACCTTTAGCCATAAAATCTAGCCCTTGTAAATGAGAAAATCCTGGGGCTCTAATTTTGCACCTGTAAGGTTTACTTGACCCGTCTGAAACTAAATATACTCCAAACTCTCCTTTAGGAGCCTCTACAGCTGTATATACTTCTCCAGCAGGGACCCTTACTCCTTCTGTAAATAATTTAAAATGATTTATAAGAGCTTCCATAGAATGTTTCATTTCTCCTCTTTTAGGAGGAGAAAATCTAGAATCATCAATAATTACATCACCTTTAGGAATATTGTCTAAAACTTGACGGATAATTTTTACACTTTGTTTCATTTCTTCAACTCTTAACAAATAACGATCGTAACAATCTCCATTTTTACCTATCGGGATATCAAAATCTATTTCATCATATATGGCGTAAGGTTGGGACTTTCTTAAATCCCATCCAACACCTGAACCTCTAAGCATTGGTCCTGTAAAGCCCCAATTTAATGCCTCTTCTGGGGAAACAACACCGATATCAACTGTCCTTTGCTTAAATATTCTATTATCAGAAAGAAGTGTCTCTATATCTTCAACTACTTTTCCAAAACCAGATAACCATTCTTCTATTTCACCTATTAGGTTATTAGGTAGATCTTGATGCACTCCACCTACCCTATAATAGGCTGCATGAAGCCTTGAGCCTGAAACTTGTTCATAAAAACCCATCAGTTTTTCTCTTTCTTCAAATAGCCATAAAAAAGGTGTCGTGGCACCTAAGTCTAGGCCTTGAGCTGCAATTTGCAGAGAATGGTTTAATACTCTTGTAATTTCATCAAATAAAACTCTAATAAATAAAGCTCTTCTAGGAACTGTAATTTCTAATAATTTTTCCGCTGATAAAACAAAAGCATGTTCTTGACACATTGGCGAAACATAATCTAATCGGTCAAAATAAGGAATAGCCTGCAAATATGTTTTATGTTCAATTAATTTTTCAGTCCCTCTATGTAATAAACCAATATGTGGGTCTGTTCGTTCTACTACCTCTCCATCCATTTCTAAAACTAACCTCAGAACACCATGAGCCGCCGGATGCTGAGGACCAAAATTTAATGTCATATTTTTTAATTGAACATCTGTCATTTCTCTTTATCCGGACTTTTCTCATCTATATTATTATATTCTGGACCTTCCCATGGACTTTCAAAATCAAAACTTCTAAAGTCTTGAACTAAGTTGACCCTTTCATTCACCACCCTTTTTTCTGTATCGTCATATTTAACTTGAGTAAAGCCTGATAGAGGAAAATCTTTTCTTAATGGATGCCCTTCAAATCCGTAATCTGTTAGAATTCTTCTTAAGTCTGGATGATCAGAAAATATTACTCCATACAAGTCCCAAACTTCTCTCTCATACCAATTTGCCGCATCAAATATAGAAACAATAGATGGAACCATATCACCATCTTTTACAGATAACTTTACTCTAATTCTTTGATTTAAGCTTAAGCTTAGCAAATGATAAACAATTTCAAATCTTTCGACTCTATTAGGAAAATCTACACCACAAATATCAATTAATTGTTTAAATTGAAAATCTTTATCATCCTTTAAAAAATTTATAACCTTTATAAGGATAGATTTACTTAATATAACTGTCAGCTCATCTGATTTAATATAAGTTTCTAGACCTCCAACACCAAATCTTTCGAGAAGAATTTTTTGAATATTAAGATGCCTTTGGTTATAATTTTCTTGATATGTTTTATCCAATTTAGACTATACTCCTAAAGAGTTTTGACGCGTAATTTTTTTTTGCAATTGAATAATTCCATACAAAAGTGCTTCAGCAGTAGGGGGACAACCTGGCACATAAACATCAACAGGTACAATTCTATCACAACCTCTTACTACTGAGTAAGAATAGTGATAATAACCTCCTCCATTAGCACAACTTCCCATAGAGATAACCCATCTAGGTTCTGGCATTTGATCATAAACTTTTCTTAAAGCTGGAGCCATTTTATTTGTTAGCGTTCCCGCAACAATCATTACATCTGATTGCCTTGGACTTGGTCTAAAAACCAACCCAAACCTATCTAAATCATACCTGCTCGCGCCAGCATGCATCATTTCCACAGCGCAACAGGCTAATCCAAATGACATTGGCCAAAGGGACCCTGTCCTTGCCCAGGTAAATAATTTATCTATTCTAGCAACTACAAAACCTTTATTTCTAACATCAGATGCAGCTGATTCAAAAGCAGCTTTTCCTTGCATTGCATTATTTACATTTCGATCTAATCCCACTCTAATGCTCCTTTTTTCCACTCATACACAAAACCTATAGTTAACAAAAATAAAAATATCATCATAGAAATAAAACCAAACATACCTATATCTGATAAAGCTACTGCCCAAGGAAAAAGAAATGCAACTTCCAAATCAAATATTATAAATAAAATAGCTACTAAATAAAACCTAACATCAAATTGAATTCTAGCATCTTCAAAAGGCTCAAAACCACACTCATAAGGAGATAACTTTTCAGAATCAGGCAGTTGCTTTCCAATCAACCATGAAGAAATAGCAAATAATACAGACAATCCACCAGCAAATGCAATAAATATAGCTATAGGAAGATACTCTATATAGAGTGGTGTCATTTAATACCTCATACACATCTTGTGTGTAATTTATTATAAAAAAAATCTCATAATAATTAGCCCCTATGTATAACTATTTTTAAATAAAGACAATCAATTTACGTAAAAAATATCCATCTATAATAATATGTTGCAAATACAAACTATAAATACTATTTCAAAAATATATTATATAGTGTATACTCTCATATCAACCTAATAGATTTAATAAATAATATTAAATTTATTTTGTTTAAAAACATATACTTATTAATTATTATTAGGATTTATAATGAATATTAAAAATGTAGAAATTTTATCGTACACTATTCCACTCAAAGAGCCTGTTGAAGCATACGCCGCAGGAATAATGACAGGCTTTGGATTGGTAATAGTAAAAATTACGGATGAGAATGGTAATACTGGGCAAGGCTACACGACAATGCACAGTAGCCAAGAAGTAGCGATAGCAAAAATAATAGAAGATAGCTACAAACCAATATTGATAAAATCAGATTCTTCTAGAATTGAATATCTATGGAAACAAATGTGGAAGCAGTCCCATTATGCAGGGAGAGGAGGTCCAGTAAGTTTTGCGATATCTGCTGTAGATGCTGCTCTTTGGGATTTACTAGCAAAAAGATTAAAGCAACCCTTATGGCGGCTTTTAGGAGGATACTCCCCTAAGGTAAAAGTATATGCAGGAAACATAGATTTAAACTTCTCTATTGATAAGATATTGGATAATATCACTAAAAATATGGAAGACGGCTATAAAGCTATAAAAATGCGTTTAGGTAGAGAATCTTTAAAAGAAGACCTACAAAGAGTTGAGGCTGTTAGAAAGCATATTGGGGATGAAATAGAACTTATGGCTGATGCTAATGAAGCTTGGAGAGTTGATCAAGCCTTAAAGGCATCTAATGAACTGAGTAATTTTAACCTTACGTGGCTTGAAGAACCTATAACGCCAGATGATTATAAAGGTTATGCATATTTAAAAAATAATGGGAAAACTCCTATTGCAGCAGGAGAAAACCTTCACACTCTTCAAGAGTTTCAATTACTTTTCCATTTTAATGGCGTTGATTTTCCTGAGCCTGACTATACAACATGCGGTGGCTTTACACCTTTTATGAAAATAGCTAAACTTGCTGAAGCTAACAATCTTCCTGTCATGTCTCATGGAGCACATGATGTTCATATTCAATTACTTTCAGCATGTCCTAATGCTGCCTATATGGAAGTTCATGCCTTTGGTATAAAGGATTACATCTCACATCCACTCAAAATAGAAAATGGGTATGGTTTAGCTTCAGAATTACCAGGTATAGGATTTGAATTTAATTTTGATAAATTGAAACAACATAAAACAAATTAATAGAAAGGAAGAATAATGAGAAATTTGAGCGGTATGGTTACTTGGATAACAGGTGCTGGATCTGGAATTGGAGAAGGTGCTGCATTAGCACTAGCTCAAGAAGGAGTGAAAGTAATTCTAACCGGTAGAAGAAAAGAACCTCTTGAATTAGTTGCAAGCAAAATAACCAACCTAGGAGGATTTGCTGAAGTTGCTCAGGGAGATGCTAAGGACAGAATAGGTATGCAAAATATTGCTAATAATGTCATTAAAAACCATGGTAAAATTGATTTATTATTTAATAACCATGGAATGAATATTAAAGATAGGCATTGGAATAGTGCAAACCTAGATGATTGGGACGAAGTAATAGATGTTAATATTAAAGGTGTATATAATTGTACATATGCAGCCTTGGAAGTTATGAGACCAAAAAAAAATGGTTTAATAATAACTACTGCTTCCAACGGTGCCTTTTTCAATTCTATGTCTAGAATTAGTCTAGCAGGTGTTCCATATATCGCATCAAAGCATGCTGTAATTTCACTTAATGATACTATGATTCTACAAGAAAAAGTTAATGGAATTCGTGGTTGTGTTATATGCCCTGGTGAAGTAGAAACTCCGATTTTAGATAAAAGACCTATCCCTGTTTCTAAAGAAGACAGAGCAAAATTAATACAAAAAGAAGATATTGGAGAATTAATAGTATTTATTTTGAAAATGCCCGAACGAGTAACGTTAAATGAAATAATTATTACACCTACTCATTATAGAAAAATCAAACCAGAAGAAAAATAATAAAGGAAATATTTTATATGTATAAAGAGAAATATATAGAACAGGCAAATGCACCAGATGATTTTAAGCTTTATGAATCAAGGGATGGCATGTTTTCTGACAGAATTGGCCCTTATTTCATTAAAGGAAAATATCCTAATGTAACTATGGGCATTAGAATATTAGAACACCATTCAAATTATAATGGAGTATCTCATGGCGGACTTCTTATGGCTTTTGTAGATACTATTGGAGGTTATATAGCGGCAAAAGCCGGAGAAGGACCAAGTGTTACTGCAAATTTTAATGCTAACTTTATGCGCCCTGCCCCTGTTGGTGCATGGATTGAAGGGAACGGAAAAGCATTAAAAACAGGAAGAAAAGCAATTTTTGTCAGAGTAGAATTAACATTAGAAAAAAAATTAGTTTTTACTGCTGAAGGAATATGGCAAAAAATAAATAGAGAGAAAGGAATACTTAAATAATGAAAATATTTTATACTGTTACATCTCCTATAGCTAGAAAATGCAGAATTATTGCAAGAGAACTAAGCATAATGGATAGAATAGAAGAAATAATTACAACTACTAGATCTAAAGATGCTTTAATAATGCAGCATAACCCTAATGGAATGGTCCCTACATTAGAAACAGATGAAGGCTATAAAATTGTTGAATCAATGGCTATTTGTAATTATCTGGAAAAGCAAAGCAATAATAAAAACTTTATTCCTCAAGATAAAAAAACTTACTGGCAAATATATGCTTTAGATTCAATTGCATCACAGACTTTCGAATCTATAGTTTCTAGGGCAAGAGAAAAGTTTTATAAACCTGAAGAATTTCATTTCCCTGCTGGTATTAAACATGAACAAGGAAGAGCTATAAGAACCTTGGACTTTTTAGAAAAAGAATCTACTTCATTTAAAGATACATTCAGCAAGCTTCATGTTACTATAGGGCTTACATGCCTAGTTCTTGATAATGTCTTTCCAGATGAAGAATGGGAAAAAAATAGAAATAATTTAGTGGAAATATATGAGCACTTTAAGAAAAGGGACTCATTTTTAGAGACAGTAAATAAAAATACATAATAGAAAGAAACTTAACATGCAAAATAAAGAAAAAATTTGCTTAATAGCGGGAGTTGGTCCTGGAACAGGAAAAGAGAGCGCTAAAAAATTTTCAGATAATGGGTATAAAGTTGTAATGCTAGCTAGAAATATAGATTTTATTAATAATTTAAAATCAGAAATACCTAACTCTTATGCATATAAATGTGATGTTTCTAATATGAATGAAATTAGAGATGTATGTACTAAAATTATTTCAGAAATTGGGAATCCAAATATATTTATTCACAATGCTGTTGCTGGAGTTGCAGATGGTGGTTTAGCGGGAAGTTTTCTAGGTGACAACCCTGAAAGGTTAGATAGAAATTTTAATGTAAATACCAAATCATTACTTTATTTTGCTAGAGCTTTAGCACCAGCTATGATTGAGAATAAATCTGGATCTATAATTGTTACAGGTAATACATCTGCATTGAGAGGAAAGCCAGATTTTGTATATTTTGCTCCTACAAAAGCTGCTCAGAGAATTTTAGCGCAATCATTAGCAAGGGAATTGGGACCTAAAGGCGTTCATGTTGCATATATACTGATTGATGCCGCTATAGATACTCCTAGAACAAGGCCTATATTTGCTGCAGACAAAGAAGATATTTTCTTTTGTAAACCTAAAGATATAGCTAGTGAAATTTTTCATATAGCACATCAAGCTAGGTCAGCATGGTCTTTTGATGTTGAAATAAGGCCGGATATTGAAGCATGGTAAAAAACTCTAATCCTCTATTAAGAATATTTTGTTACTTGCCAACTCCTAGAATTTGGAAATCCACAATTACGGCTAGATTTTTAGATATAAATATTGAACTGAGAGGGACAAAACCTACCGAAGTAAAAGATTGGCTCTGGGATTTTGATGCAAGACCTTTAACTGAGGAAGATAAAACTAGACTTGCTGATAAAACAACTGCAGGTAAAACGGGATTTTCTATTAAACTATACAAAACAGATGCTTTTTTAGCTACACAACCTTATGGAACAATTCCAGCTGCATTTAGTCCGGATGGTAAGATTGGCATTTTTGAGTCCAATAGTATAATGCGATTAGTTGCAAGGCTTAAAACAAAAAATAATACTTTATATGGTTCAAATCCTTATGAAAGATCAAGAATAGATAGTTTTCTTGATACTTCACTTATTTTTGCGCGATCTTCTCAAAAGTATTTACTTTCTCTTAATAATAATTTAATTAACAAAACTATAAGAAACGAAGCTAAAGAGGCTTACATTACATATATGACAGGTATTGAAAATGCCCTTCGTGAAAACAAAAAGTATGGATTTATTACTTCTAAAAATATTACCTTAGCGGATATATGCTTTTTTTGTGAGTTCTCACTATTTTATAGGGAAATTATTCCTTTAAATAAGCCGATAAAAGGTATTACCTCTATAATTGATGAGTTAGGGTTAAAATCTTTTAATTTATCTATAAAGCACTTCAAAAAACTACGAAAGCATCCTAATTTTAAACTTGATGCACAAAAATATCTTAGAAGTATAGAAAAAAAATTAAGTTAAATCATGTCCTGACGATGCAACTAAACCACCATCACATGTGATGACTTCACCTATAGTATAAGCACCAGCCCTAGAAGATAAAAATATTGCTAGTCCTGCTATATCTTCAGCTGTTCCTATTCTTCCCCTTGGATTTTTTTGTTCTAATTCTGAATAATTAAATTCTACAGCAGAACCCAGCATCTTACTTGGGAATGGACCAGGAGCAATTGCGTTTACATTAATATTTTTTTTTACTAATTCTGCTGCCAAAACCCTTGTCATATGATGTACTGCTGCTTTTGCTGCGCTATAGGAAAAATTTTTAAATACAGGATTATTAATTCCATCTATAGAACCAATATTAATAACTCTAGATGGATCATCTCTAGATGCAGACTTTACAAGCATCGGTAGTAAACCTTGTGTAAGGAAAAACATTGATTTCACACAAATATCCATTACTTTATCCCAACCAATTTCAGGAAAACTTTCAATTGGAGATGCCCAGGCTGCTCCTGCATTATTTACTAAAATATCTAAATGGTCTTCTTTCTTCTTTATTTCATCACATAGCTTATTTACACCTTCTATTGAAGAAATATCACATTCTATTCCAATACATTCAGAATCATAGCTAGCTGATATACGTTTTGCAGTTTTAGTTACCACATCTTTTGATCTAGCCGATATATAAACCTTTGCACCATTTGCACAATATCCTTCAGCAATCATTTCTCCTATGCCTCTTGAACCACCCGTTACGAGGACGACTTTATCCTTAACTGAAAATAAATTATTGATGAACATTTATATATATCCTTAAAAATTAATAAAAAATATTGAAATTTGGCTTAGCAAATGTAATATACTCCTCTATGTTACTTTCAATTATGGGTGAGGAAATTCAAAATGTTAACTAATTTTATAAAAATATTATTACTCTCTATTACTTTAATATCTTATGCATCTATTTCTAAAGCAGAAGATACAATTAAAATAGCTATAATAGAGCCAATGTCTGGGCCATTAGCCTCAGTAGGATTAGACCTTATAGAAGGTTTAGAGTTTTTTGCTGAAAGAATTAATAAAGCAGGTGGTGTTTTAGGAGGAAAACATATTGAAATAGTTCCCTATGATAATGCAATGGTTGCTGAAAAAACCATACAGCAACTTAGAAAAGTGATTGATGACGATATAAGATATGTAACACAAGGTGTTGGATCAAATCATGCATTAAATATTATTAAAACATTAGGCAAACATAACAAAAGAAATCCAGGAAAAGAAATCATGTTTCTGAATCACTCTGCAGTAACAACTTCTTTTACTAACGAATTATGTAATTTTTATCATTTCAGATTTGATGCGAATGTAGATATGAAAGTTGCAGCTTTAGTATCTCAAATGACTAAAGACCCAAGCATTAAAAAAGTATACCTTCTAAATCAAAACTATGCATATGGACAATCTTTTCAGGCAGCAGCAAGAAGGTTGCTGGCAGAAAGAGCTCCTCAAATTGAAATCGTAGGGGACGAGTTAATTGTTCCATTTGGTAAAATTTTAGATTTTAATCCTTATGTTTCTAAAATTACTTCTAGTGGTGCAGATACTGTATTGACTGGTAACTGGGGTCCAGATGCTGCAAGACTAATTAAAGCTACAGCTAACTCCCAATTGAAAGTTAATTTTTACACTATATATGCTGGTATTCCAGCAGCTATGAATTCAATGGGTGTAAAAGTGTCTACATTTAATCCTATAGTACAAGTTACTGAATCTCATGAAAATGACCCTTCTCATCCAGATTGGTTAAAGGAAATTGATGCAGAATACATGGCATATGCGAACAAAAGTCCTTATGCTGACAGACAAAGATTTATGATGGATATGTTTGCTGCAGCAGTTAATGAAGCAGGTACTGCTGATCCTACCGCAGTTGGATGGGCTTTGGAAGGCATGACTGCAAAAGGTGCTCATGGTGATGTTCATATGAGAGCGGAAGACCATCAAATGCATTTTGATATGGTTCTAAGCCGTATTTCAACTGATGTAGAAAAAACATTTATATATAATAATGAGGATTACGGTATGGCTTATGCTACCGACGGTTGGGTAAATATGGCTGATATTACTTTGCCTACTACTTGTAAGATGAAAAGACCTAAAAAATAATATAGATATAATAATTAAGTATTAGGATAATATATTGGACGTAATTCTCTTTACAGTATTCAATGGTTTGCTTTATGGCATGTTGCTTTTTATGCTTTCCAGTGGTTTAACATTAATCTTTGGCATGATGGGTGTGCTAAATTTTGCTCATGCTTCATTTTTTATGCTGGGTGCTTATTTTGCATATCAAATAAGTAAATATATTGGTTTCGTTCCCGCACTATTTATAGCTCCATTAATTGTAGCTTTCTGTGGCGCAATGGTTGAAAAATATGCATTAAGAAGAGTTCATAAATTTGGACATGTAGCTGAACTTTTATTTACTTTTGGATTGTTTTATATAATTGAAGAATTAGTTCAGATGGTATGGGGTAAGGTTCCTGTTGGGTATCATGTTCCTGAATTTTTAGATTTTACATTATTTTCTATGAGCGGAATGGGATATCAAGCATACGCTATGTTTACATTATTAGTATCAATAGCCATCTTCTTCGCGCTATTTAGTGTTTTAACTAAAACAAGAGCAGGTCTTATAATTCAGGCTGCATTAACACATCCAGAAATAGTATCTTCACTAGGGCATAATGTACCAAGAGTATTTATGGCAGTTTTTGGTTTAGGCTGTGGATTAGCTGGGCTTGCAGGAGTTCTGGCAGGAAACACTTTAGGAACAGAGCCTTCGATGGCACTATCTCTAGGTCCAATAGTGTTTGTTGTAATAGTAGTAGGAGGATTAGGATCTCTTAAAGGCGCTTTAGTAGCTTCTGTTTTAATAGGTGTACTTCAAACGACAGCTATTTCTCTTGACCTATCTATTAACAGTCTTATTGAAACATTAGGTTTTGCGGTAGATTTAGAAAGTTTATGGCACATACTAATTGACTTAACAATTTCACAAGTAGCACCTATTTTACCTTATTTACTTCTGATAGTGATGTTAATAGTTCGTCCAAGAGGACTATTTGGAAATAGGGACGTCTAATGCTAAATATACTTAAACCTTTTTCTACATGGATTATTATTGCGGCTATAGCGGCAGCATTACCATTAATTTTTGAATCGTCTTTTGCTTTAACTTTGCTGTCTAAAATGGGCGTACTAATTATCTTCACTGTGGCTTATAATATGCTCTTAGGACAAGGAGGCATGTTGTCGTTTGGCCATGCAATTTATTTTGGTCTTGCAGGTTATGCATCTATTCATATTTTAAATGGTATAGGAGAAGAAACTCTACCTTACTTTCCAACAGTATTATTTCCTTTAATAGGAGCCATTGTTGGTTTATTTTTTGGTTCTATAGTTGGATATGTTTCCACTAGAAGAGCTGGTACTGCATTTGCTATGATATCTTTAGGTTTTTGTGAAATGGTAACAGCCATGACACTTATATTTGTCATATTCTTTAATGGTGAGGACGGTATTCAAACAGATAGAATGGTTGGACCAGAGCCATTTGGAGTATCTTTTGGTCCTCAAATAGAAGTCTATTATTTGATATTATTTTGGGTTTTATTAACTGTAGCACTTATGTATATTATTACTAAAACACCATTTGGAAGAATGAGTAATGCTGTTAGAGATAATCCTGAACGGGCAGCATTCATAGGATACAGTGTTAGAAGAGTCAGATGGCAGGCATTTGCTTTATCTTCAATGTTTGCAGGAGCTGCTGGAAGTCTTCATGCTATTAACTACGAGCATATTGGATTTGAATCCGTTAGTGTTGTTCAATCAGGAGCAGTTTTATTTATGGCATTTATAGGGGGTGCTGGGCATTTTCTTGGACCAATTATAGGAGCTATAGGACTTACATATTTAGATTCTACTTTAGCAGATATTACAGAAGCTTGGCTTCTTTATCTAGGACTGACTTTTTCTGGAATAGTTATGTTTGCACCAGGAGGATTAGCTGGATTAATTGTTATGCATGGACCAATAGCTAGAACTAATAAAAATTTACTATTTAGTTTAATTAAGCCGTATTTACTTGCCATAGGAAGCGTTATAACAGGGCTCCTTGGTTTGATAGGAATAATAGAAATGTTATATTTTCGTTCTTTAATTTCCAAAGGTGAAGGAGAAATTATAATATTTTGGACAGAGTTTAATGCCAACGGCATTCTATCTTGGTTGCTATTTATAGGATTAATTTTATTAGGGATATTTTTATCTAAAAGAACTTTCCCAATGGCAAAAGAAAGTTGGGATAATGCCATATCTGTTGTAAAGACGGAGATATCTAATGAATAATTCCTTAAAATTAACTAATGTGTCCAAGTCTTTTGGAGAGGCCAAAATTATACAAAACCTTAATTTAGACATTAAAAAAAATGAAAGGCATGCAATTATTGGACCAAACGGTGCTGGAAAATCTACCCTATTCCATCTAATATCTGGTCACTATAAATTAACCTCAGGTAAAATTACTTTAAATGGCAATGTGATTAATAACTTAGAACCTCATCAAATTAATAGAAAAGGACTTGCAAGAAGTTTTCAAGTTACAAATATTTTTCCAAAAATGTCAGTATATGAAAATATTAGATGTGGCATACTATGGTCTTTAGATTTTAAATATTCTATTATAAAACTTGTTAACAAAAACAAAGAGTTGAATGAAAAAACAAATGTAATCCTTGAAGAAGTTAATTTACAACATTGTGCACATTTACCTGCTGGTCTTTTAAGTTATGCTGATCAAAGAGCTCTTGAAATTGGAATTACTATTGCAGGTGGTGCTGATACACTTATGCTTGATGAACCTACTGCTGGGATGTCAAATTCTGAAACCGAAAGAGCTGTAAACTTAATAAAAAAAATATCAGAAAATAGGACTTTAGTTATAGTTGAACATGATATGGGTGTAGTTTTTGACTTAGCTGATAGAATATCAGTTCTTGTTTATGGAAAAATTATTGCAACAGATATTCCTAGTAATATTAGAAAAAATAAAGCCGTTCAAGAAGCATATCTTGGAACAGAGGATCATTAGAGAATGTTAAAAATTTCAGACTTACATGCTTTTTATGGAAAATCACACATACTTAGAGGGATAAATTTAACTGTTGGTAAAGGAGAAATAATTGCTTTACTTGGAAGGAATGGCGTAGGCAGGTCTACCTTAGTTAAATCAATTATGGGGTTAGTTCCAACAACTGGGTCAATTTTATTTAAGGATAACGAAATAGTAGGCAATGCTACACATGATATTGCTTTAAAAGGCATAGGATACGTCCCTGAAAATAGAGATGTATTTTCTACATTAACAGTTAAAGAAAATTTATTATTAGGTGTCAAAGATAAAAATGTTAAAGCAGAATGGACCGTAGAAGAAATGTTTTCTCTATTTCCAAATTTAAAAGAAAGAGCAGATGTAATTGCATCAGCTATTTCTGGTGGAGAACAACAAATGCTTACCATGTGTAGGTGCTTAATGGGGAATCCTGAATTTATGATGATTGATGAACCTACAGAGGGACTATCTCCACAAATGCTCGAAACTGTTGCTGAACTATTAAAGAAAATTGCTAGCAAAGGTATTTCCATACTTTTAGTAGAACAAAAACTTACTATAGCATTAAGATTAGCGGCAAGAGTCTATTTAATGGGACATGGAGAAATAGTTTTTGAAGGAACTCCAAAAGAACTTGAAAAAAATACTTCTATAAGAAAAGAATGGTTAGAAGTATAATCAAATTACTATTATTTCCTCATAATCACTTAAATCATCATATAATTTATTAACTAAATTATCTCTTGCTACTAAAGCAGATGACTGATTTATATAACCTTTATCCGTTATTTCATTATTATCAAATGATGGAGGAATGTGCATAATAATAAGTTTTTTAATTTTGGTGCTAGAACCTGGAAAATTCTTATTATGTAAAACTATATTTCTCTTAATCTCTTCTCTTAATACAGGATGGTTTATAATTTCTTTAGTTTCTAATTCCTTACCTAAGAATTTTTTACATGCCTCTATATTCGGCCAAGCCAAAAATCCTAAATAATTTTTATCATGACCGGTTACCAAACCGTCTTGCAGTAATGGGGCACATGAATTAACAACTGCTAATCTAAGACTTCCTACATCTACCCAAGTTCCAGTAAGCATTTTAAAGTTTTCAACAACTCTTCCATCAAAATCTATGCCTCTACTAGGATCATTAGCGTCTACTAACCTTCCTGCATCTCCAATTATGTAAAAACCTTCTTCATCAAATGCTTTTTTAGTTAAATCATCCCTCTTTAAGTATCCAGGAGTTACATTAGGACCTTTTACTCTTAACTCCATTTTATTTCCTGCAGGAATCATTTTTATTTCCATGCCAGGGACTGGCAAACCTATATTACCTGGTTTATCTAATTTAAAATATGTTGATGTTGCCAATGGCGCAGTTTCAGTAGCACCCCATCCACTAACCAGATCTAGATCATTTCCTGTAGTGATTTTTGCTAAATCTCTAATTCCATACCAAATTTCGGGAGGTAGAGATGCTCCACCATAAGATATAAAACTTAAGTTTTTAAAAAATGATTTACATAAATCTTTGTCTGATTTCAATGCCTCTAATAACATAGCTAAACCAGCAGGAACTGATCCATAAGAAGTTGGAGAGATTTCTTTAAGATTTTTAATTGTATTTAAAAATAATGAAGGAATAGGTTTTCCATTATCAATATACATGGTCCCTCCATTCCAAAATATTCCATTAAAAGAATGGTTTCCTCCCATGGTATGATTCCATGGAAGCCAATCTACGATTATATTTTTTCCAAGTTCTTGCGGCCTTACTTGCTGTCCTTGCTGCATATTAACGCAAAGCATTTTTTGTGTATTAATTACTCCCTTTGGCATTCCCGTAGAACCAGAAGTAAATAAATATTTTGCTATATGGCCTGGAGTAACTTCATTATAAGTTTTTTCTATTTCATTATTAGGAGCTATACATAATAAATTTTTAAATAATTCCATATTATATTTTAAAACAGGGTTTTTAGTGCAAACTACTTTAATATTCTCTAAAGGAAGGTTTTCTAGAGCCTTTTCAAACATTACTCCATCTTCTACAAAAATCAAACCTGGATCAACTAATTCAAAACAATGTTTTAATTTTGCATAATCACTACTCATTAAAGAATAGGCAACAGATATGGGAGCAACTGGAACCCCACAAAATAAACCAGCTACATTTAGTAACCCATGATTTATACTGTTTCCAGATAAAATCATAATTGGCTTTTTTTGATTTAAACCATTATCAATTATATATTGAGAAATACTATTTATATTTTTTAAAGCTTTTTTATAAGATAATTTGGTCCATTCCCCATTGTTCCTTTCCGCTAACCAAATATTTTCAGGGACTTGCTCACAAGTTTTTTTAAACCTATTACCAATATTAATTTCAAATTCTTCAAGTTTTATTGGAGATCTTAAAATTAAAGTTCCATCTTCTCTTTTTTCTACATCTAATTCTTGAGGGGGAAATGATAAACTCATTACTAATTAACTCCAAAGATTAATTTATCTACTAAGCCACATTATTTGATATTTTATCTCTCGCTTCTTCATATTCTTTTTTCAAACGATTTACTAGCCCTTCAGTTGATAAAACATCTTTAATTGCACTAATACCTTGACCGCAACCCCAAATATCTTTCCAAGCTTTTTTCTTTTCCATTCCTTCAGGACCAAAATCCATTTTACTGGGATCACTAGTAGGTAAATTATCCGGATCAAAACCGGCACTAACTAAAGAAGGTTTCAAATAATTTCCATGAACACCTGTTATTAAATTTGTATAAACAATATCATCAGCTGCATACTGAGTAATTGCATTTTTATAACCGTCATTGGCATTAGCTTCTTTTGTAGCAATAAATGCAGAACCAATATAACCAAAATCTGCACCTGCAGCTTGAGCCGCTAATACAGCATTTCCAGTAGCTATTGATCCTGATAATGCTAATGGCCCTTTAAACCATTCTCTAATTTCTTGAATTAAAGCAAAAGGAGATGTTACACCTGCATGCCCTCCTGCTCCAGCTGCAACCGCGACAAGCCCATCCGCACCTTTTTCAATAGCTTTATGAGCAAACCGATTATTGATTACATCATGTAAAACTATACCTCCATAACTATGAATAGCATCATTAACCTCAGGTCTTGCTCCAAGTGAAGTAATTACCACAGGAACTTTATATTTTATGCACATTTCCATATCTTTATCTAGACGACTATCATTAGATCTATGTACAATTTGATTAACTGCAAATGGTGCGACCGGCACATCTGGATTTTTTGCCTTAAATGTTTCTAACTCTTCTGTGATCTGTGCGAGCCAATCATCTAATAATTCTTGTGGTCTTGCATTTAAAGCGGGGAAAGAACCTAATACTCCTGCTTTACACTGGGCTATAACTAAATCTGGATTAGATATAATAAATAATGGAGCGGCAATAACCGGTATGGAAAAATTTTTTTTATTAAGTATAGTAGGTAAATTCATTATTATATCCCAAATCTTTAATTTATATGTAGTGATTAATTTGTATAATATATATACTATTTTTATAAAAGTAAGGTTTTTTTATGCAGGATGCTATAATTGCAATTGACCAAGGTACATCTTCTACAAGAGCTGTTTTATTTGATAAAAAATTTTCAACAATACATATTGAGCAAGAAAGTATAAATACTTTATATCCTGCAAATGGATGGGTAGAGCAAGATGCAAATGAAATATGGGAAAAAACTTTATTAGTTACTAAAAATATTATTTCTTACGCAAAATCAAAAAGTATTAATATTTTATCAATAGGTATTACCAATCAAAGAGAAACAATAGTTACTTGGAATAAAATTACAGGAGAAGTCTTATATCATGCAATTATTTGGCAAGATCGAAGAACTAAAGATAAATGTAATGAATTAATTCTTAATGGATTAAATGAAACGATCAATAATAAGACAGGTTTACTTTTAGATCCCTACTTTTCTGCAACTAAAATATCTTGGGTACTAGATAATATTGATAATGCAAAGCATCTGGCCTTAAGTAATAAACTATGCGTAGGAACTATAGATACGTATTTGTTATTCAAATTAACTGAAGGAAAAAGCTTTTATACAGATACAACAAACGCATCACGAACAAGTTTATATAATATTCATGAAAATAAATGGGATAGTGAATTATTAGAAATTTTTAAAATTCCATTAAATATATTGCCTGAAGTAAAAGATAATATATTTGAATTCGGTGTAACAAGTAAAAATATTACCGATAAAAGTATTCCTATTCATGCTATGATTGGAGATCAACAATCAGCTGCTATTGGCCAAAATTGTTTTAACCCTGGTGATATTAAAGCTACATTTGGAACAGGATGCTTTATTCTATTAAATACAGGGGAAAAACCATTAGTAAGCAAAAATAAACTCCTAAGTACTATTGCATATAAAATTAATAATATAACTAGCTATGCTCTTGAAGGGTCAATTTTTGTTTCTGGATCGACAATGAAATGGCTTAGGGATGAACTAGGAATAATAAAAAATATAAATGATAGTCAATCTTTGGCAGAAAGTATTAAAGATAATAATGGTGTTTATTTTGTTCCGGCATTTACAGGCTTAGGCGCACCACATTGGAAACCAGATGCTAGAGGCACTATAGTAGGTTTAACAGGTTCTTCAGGTAAAGCTGAAATAGTTAGAGCGGCATTAGAAGCTGTAGCTTATCAAAGTGTTGATTTATTTGATGCAATGGCAGGAGATGGACAAAAACCTGCAATAGTAAGAGTAGATGGAGCAATGAGTGCTAATGATTGGCTTCTTCAATTCTTATCTAGTATTAGCAATATAAAAATAGAAAAATCAGATAATAAGGAAACAACATCGCAGGGAGCAGCAAGATTAGCCTCTATAGGTTCAGGGTTATTCTCATCTATAGACGATACTAAAAAATTTTGGAAATCAAATAAAAGTTTTTCACCTAAAATGAAAGATGATAAAGTTAGAAATTATAGAAATGGTTGGAATAATGCAATAAAAAGAACTATAATATGAAACTGATTATATTAATTAGAGGCAATTCATATGCATGATTTAATAATTAAAAATGGAACAGTAGTTGACGGAACAGGTTCTCCAAGAAAATTATCTGATATAGCAATAACTGATGGAATTATTTGTGAAGTGGGAAAAATATCAGATTGTGCTAAAAGAACTATAAATGCTGAAAATAAATTAATAACTCCTGGCTGGGTAGATATTCATACCCATTATGATGGGCAAGCTACATGGGACCCTTATCTTACACCCTCCTCATGGCACGGAGTAACTACTTGCGTTTTTGGTAATTGTGGCGTTGGCTTTGCCCCAGTTAAAAAAGGAAGTGAAAATTATTTAATTAACCTAATGGAAGGTGTTGAAGATATTCCAGAATCGGTTTTGTCAGAAGGCATAGATTTTTCATGGGAATCTTTTCCAGAATATTTAAATGCCTTAGAAAGCTCTAAAAGAATAATGGATATAGGTACACAAGTTCCTCATTCTGCTCTCCGCTTTTTTGTTATGGGAGAAGATGGAGCAAACCATCTATCTAAACCTAATGAAAAACAAATTTCAACAATGACAACCTTATTAGAAGAAGCACTTTTATCTGGAGCTCTAGGAATATCTACTTCAAGAACCACGAAACATAAATCTGCAGATGGAAATCTAATTCCTAGTTTAAGTGCAGATGATAAAGAACTAGCTGGTATAGCTGAAGCTTTAAAAAATACAAAAAAAGGACTTTTACAGTGTAATTCAGATATGGGTCCTGGAGAAATGGAATTATTAATTCAAGCCTCAAAACATTCTGGCCAACCTTTATCTGTTCTCCTAATACAATATAATGACTTTCCTGAGAGATGGAGGGATACACTAAAACATATCTCAGAGGCTAATAAAAAAGGTATTATAACTACAGGGCAAGTTGGAAGCCGACCTATTGGCGTATTAATGGGATTTAATACTAGTGTAAATCCATTTTCTAGTCATGAGGAATGGAAAAAAATTAAACATTTGTCTGCTAAGGAAAGAAATAAAATAATTAATAATAATAAAGATATTCGCAATAGTTTAATAAATGACATTCCAGAAAATGCTCATACTAAATGGATTAAACAAACCTTTTCTCTAACATATTTGTTAAAAGAACCTCTAAATTATGAACCAACAAAAGAGATGAGTATAAATTCTCTTGCTTCAAAATTTAATAAGAGTCCTTGGGAAATAATTCTTAATCACTTTATCTCTTCTGATAATGATGAATTTTTAATGCATACTTTTGAAAATTATACTCATAACAATTTAGATGTAATAGCTGAAATGTTAGAGTCAGAGCATACAATTTGCGGCGTAGGTGATGCAGGTGCCCATGTAGCAACAATTTGTGATGCAAGTTATCCTACCTTCATGCTCCCCTTCTGGTCAAGAGATAGGACAAGAGGTAAATTATTAAACTTAGAACACCTAGTAGCTAAGCAAACTCTAAAAACAGCTCAGACCTATGGTCTTAATGATAGAGGCGCTTTATTAAAAGGAATGCGAGCTGATATTAATATCATAGATTATGATAAAATATCTTTAACTAAACCATCTTTAAGTTATGATTTACCGGCTGGGGGAAAAAGATTAATACAAAAATCGAATGGTTATAACCATACTTTTGTTAAAGGGATAGAAGTTTCACACAATGGAGAATTTACTGGAGAACTTCCAGGAAAATTAATTAGGGGTAATCAATCTATTAATTAAAATAAAGGATATAAAAATAAATGAGTAATGATTTAATTATAAACAAAGAAAATTCTATTTTAAAGATAACTTTTAACCGTCCAGAAAGAAGAAACGCTTTAAGTCATGATATGTTAAATGATTTTTATCATGAGTTAATAAAAGCAGAAAATGATAGTTATATAAGAGCTGTAGTTATTACTGGTGCTGGCAATGCATTTTGTGCGGGTGGAGACCTTAAAGATATGGCTGAAAGAGATAATGAAGAAGAAACCATACAAGAAAAAACAAATAACCTTAGACGTATGATGGAAACTTCAAGAATACTACATGAAATGCCCATACCTACTATAGCTGTATTGCCAGGAGCGGCTGCAGGAGCTGGATTGTCCATTGCTTTAGCGTGCGATATAAGAATAGCTAGTGAAAATGCTAAAATTACTACAGCTTTTGCAAAAGCAGGGTTTCCAGGAGATTTTGGTGGTACATTTTTTTTAACTCATATGATAGGTACAGCAAAAGCTAGAGAACTATACTATTTATCTAGCGTACTAACAGCAAATGAAGCAAAAGAATTAGGTATAATAAATAGAGTAGCTAGTGATGAAAACCTAGAAAGTGTTGCTAATGAAGTTATAGAACAAATTGCAACAGGCCCTTCAACGGCATACAGATACATGAAACATAATATGAATCTAGCTGAAAAAGGTGATTTAAATGCATCTTTAGATAGCGAAGCATTATATCAAACATTATGTAGAGATACGGAAGATCATCAAAACGCCGCAAAATCATTTATTGCAAAAGAAAAACCTGTATTTACAGGTAGATAATGATTTATTTTAATAATTAATATAAGGATTTATATATGTCAATTAAAGATATTAAAGCACTTACATTTGATACTGGCGGAACAATTTTAGATTGGCATACTGGCTTTAAAAATGCTTTTGCAAAAGCAGGAGAAGAACATGGGATTAAAAAAGATTGGGCAAGTATAACTAACGAGCTTAGAAGAAAATCTCTTAAATCAGTGTTAAATTTAGGAGAACATAATAAACCAGAATATAACTTTGATGGCGGACATAGAATTGCTTTAGAACAAGTAGTTTCCCAATTCAATTTGTCTGCATTTACAGAAAAAAATCTTTATGACATAGCATATAATGCTCCACATAGCTTTAAGGTGTGGAATGATTTCCCAGATGCTTTACCTAAGTTAAAAAAGAAATTCTTATGCGTATCTTTTACATTGCTGAGCTTTAAATTAATTATTGATACTGCAAGAAAAAATAACCTTTCATGGGATGCTGTATTTTCTTGTGAAGGTATTGGTAAATACAAAATCCTTCCAGAAGCATATGAAATGGCAGCAAAATGGCTACAATTAGAACCTAGTGAATGTGGCATGGTTGCCTGTCATAATTTTGACTTAGATGCAGCTAAAAAAGTAGGATTCAAAACTATATTTGTTAAAAGGCCCCTAGAATGGGGGGATGAAGGTCCTCCAGACCCAAGCGCCAATCCCCATCATGATATAATTGTAAATAATTTTACAGAATTAACGGAGGTTTTAGAATGTTAGATATATCTTCTTTAACTAATAAACAAATATACCTTAAGAGTTCACCTAAAGATAAATTACTAGAAGATAATTTTGAATTTAAAAGTTCTAAGGTAGAAAATTTAGATAATAATCAAGTACTAGTAGAAGTAATATATATATCCATAGATGCCGCTAATCGAGCATGGATGCAGGGACGAACTTACAGAAGTCAAATACTTCCAGGAGATGTTATGGGAGGGTATGCTCTAGGTATAGTAATTGCTGCGAATAATAGTGATTTTAATATAGGCGATTATGTTGAAGGAGATTTAGGTTGGCAAAATTATGCTATTAGAGATGCAAAAGAATTAATAAAAACATCTATAAAATCTTCTGAAAATCTTCATATGAGCGTCCTTGGAATTACAGGGAAAACAGCCTATTTTGGCTTAAATCTTGCAGGCCTTAAAAAAGGAGAAACTGTATTGATTTCTGCGGCCGCAGGTGCAGTTGGTAATGTTGCAGGTCAAATAGCAAAAATTAAAGGCTGTAAGGTAATTGGAATAACTAGTTCTGATGAAAAGGCTGTATGGCTTAAGGATACTCTTGGTTTTGATGGAGTGGTAAACTATAAAAATAATAATTTTGTTAAAGATTTAAGATCTCTTTGCCCAGAAAAAGTTGATGTGTATTTTGATAATGTTGGAGGAACAATATTTGAATCCGTATTATTCGCAATGAATAACTTTGGACGTATTATATGTTGTGGTGCAGTATCACAATATGACCAAGCAGCCCCACAAAATGGACCAAGAGGTGTCCCAGGATTAATAGTTACTAAAAGGCTTACATTAAAAGGGTTTATAGTAATGGATTTCAATAAAAAAGAACAAGAAGAGGCAGAAAAGAACCTTTTGAACTGGATAAATGAAAAAAAAATAATTCCTGCAGAAGATATAATGAATGGCTTAGAAAGTACACCTAGGGCTCTAATTGGACTCTTAAATGGAGACAATAAAGGAAAACGATTAGTTAAAATTAAATAATAAAGAGGGTTATAATGAGTACTAATGAAAAATGGCTTAACACAAATAAAGAAGCAGCTTTAGAACCAGATTTACCTATTTGTGATCCCCATCATCATTTATGGGACTTTAAGAAAGATTCTGTTGAACCAACCTATCTATTGCCAGAAATACTGAGTGATACTAATTCTGGACATAATATAGTTTCCACTGTTTTTATTGAATGTGGAGCAATGTACAACCCTGAACATTCTATTGAAGAACAAGTAATTAATGAAACTATATTTGTTAATGGAATAGCCGCTATGAGTAATTCTGGAGCATATGGAAACACTAAAATAGCATCAGGAATAGTTGGGAGCGCACCTCTTTTGATGGGAGATAAAGTTGCAAATATTTTAGATAATCACTTAAATATAGCTTCGGATAGATTTAAAGGAATTAGGTCACAAGCAGCAATGCACCCTGATGGCACCATCCCCGTTTCAAGAGCACGTCCTATTGAAGGGGTTTACATCAATGATATGTTTCAACAAGGTTTTTCACATTTAGAATCAAGAAACTTGTCCTTTGAGGCTTGGTGTTATCATCCTCAATTACCACAATTAATTGAATTAGCTAAAAAATTTCCTAATACATCTATAATTCTAAACCATTTTGGAGGCCCTTTAGGCATTGGATCTTTCTCTAATAAAGAAGATGAAACATATAATTTTTGGGAAAAACAAATCATAGAGCTTGCAAAATGCGATAATGTTGTCGCTAAACTTGGAGGCATAGCAATGGAAATAAATGGCTTTGAATGGCATAAAAATGATTCTGCCCCTTCTGGAAGTGATTTAATCAATAGAACAAAAAGATATTACGATAAAACCTTAGAACTATTTGGTATAAATAGATGTATGTTTGAATCAAACTTTCCAGTAGACAAAATTAGTTGCAGTTATGTCAATTTATGGAATGGATTTAAAGAACTTACGAAAGATTATTCAAAGAGTGAAAGAGCAAAACTTTTTCATGATAATGCTGCTAAAACTTATAAGTTATAATCTTAATTTATGCTTAAAAACAAATATAATGCAATTTTATGTGATAGATTTGGATCAATTAATAATTTAAAGTACTCATCATTTACGTCAACTCCATTAAAGAATAATCAAGTTAGGATAAAGGTTAAAGCCTGCGGAATAAATTTTCCGGACAAGCTAATGGTAGAAGGTAAGTATCAACTAAAACCCTCCCTACCCTTTATTCCAGGCATGGAATTATCTGGAATAATATCAGAGTCCAATAATGAAAAATATCCGATAGAAACAAAAGTAATATACCAAATGAGGTTTGGAGCTTATTCTGAAGAAGTAATAGCAAATATTGATGATCTTAAAATATTCCCTAGAAATTTTTCTTATGAAGAAGCAGCAGGATTTAGTGTGGCAGCCCAAACAGCCTATGTATCTCTTGTAGAAAGAGCTAACATCTTAGAAGAACAAACTGTACTTATACTAGGGGCAACTGGAGGTGTAGGGTTAGCAGCTATTCAATTAGCCAATGCAATAGGAGCAAAAGTAATTGCTGTATGCAGCACTAAAAGAAAACAAAAAGCAGCTATTAAGGCTGGTGCAAAATATGCACTAGGATATGAAAATATGATTAATGAAGTAAAAGAAATAACACAAAAAGAAGGAGTTGATATCATCTATGACCCTATAGGAGGAGAATATTTTTTAAATGCATTAAAAATAATTAAATGGGGTGGCAAAGTATTAATTGTAGGTTTTGCTAGTGGCTCCATCCCTTCACTTCCAATAAACATTCCTCTTATAAAAGGTATTTCTGTACTTGGAGTTAGAGCTGGAGAATATTTTAGGAAATATCCTAATTTAAAAAAACCTGCAATGAACAAAATATTAAATATTGCAAACAAAGGTTTAATTACTCCAATAATATATGATTCTATGCCTCTTAGAGATGCAATAAAAGCTCTTAAAAAAATTGAAAATAGAGAAGTTATCGGGAGATTAATCCTCAACCCTTAGAAGACACTAATGGATTTCTGCAGCATTTTTCATTGCAGCTAACAATTTATTAATATTAAAATCTGGAGAACGAGCAGCTTCTAATATAACAGCTTCTTTATTCATTTGTTTCTCAATAATACTAGGCAATAACTGAACTACCTCCTTAGGTATAATAACGGCTCCATGTTTGTCAAAATGTATTATATCCGAGTCATTTGCTTGCATTCCATATATATTAATCTCTGTAGAATGCTCTATAACCTGAGTATAGGCGTGACTTGGCCCAATAGACCCTGCTAATGCAGCAAAACCATTCGCCCATTGATCTAGGTCTCTAACGACACCATTAGTAATTAAACCTTTAACACCAAGTCCTAAGTGAATTGCACTATTTACTTCTCCCCAGAAGGCACCAAAACCTTCAGGGCTATCTATATCTTCTATTAATACTATGGAAGGCTTAGGTGCTTCAGCTATATATTTATAGTATGAAGTTTTAATTTCAGTTGCATTATCTAATGGTTTATTTTTTCCACTTATTTTTGCTGTTTTTACATATCCACATACAGAGCCATGAATTCCAACTGGAACCAAAGGTCTTGTTGTAAACCCAATAGCTCTTCTATTAGGAGCTGCCACATCTAGTGCATTACAAATTGTAGGTGTATCCCATGTTTGAAGTTTAACTAAATCACTTACTTGTAGTTCTATCATAATACACCCTTTCAATATTTATTTAGAGTGTATATTAAAAATAATTAAAACAAAAGGAGACAACGATTAAGTTGCCTCCCAAATTTATTAATTTTTATAGGTAGATAACAATAATACTTTTTATTTAATACTACTTAGTAAATTCTGGATAACTACTAAGTCCAATTTCAGACTTATCAGCGCCGTCTTTTTCTTCTTCTTCAGATAATCTAATTCCTAAAATAGATTTAGCTGCATGCCAAAGAATAAAACTAGTTATAAACACAAAAGCACCTATTGCTATTATACCAATTATTTGAGTACTAAATTTTGCATCTGCATTAGTAAGCGGAACAGCCAAAGTTCCCCAAATACCACAAACTAAATGAACTGGTATTGCCCCTACTACATCATCTATTTTTAATTTATCAAGCATGGGTACTGCAAATATAACTAAGGCACCCCCTACTCCACCTATTAAAACTGCGGAAAGAAATGTTGGGGCTAAAGGTTCTGCTGTAATAGATACTAAGCCACCTAAAGCACCATTTAAAACAAATGTTAAATCAACTTTTTTGTAAAGTATTTGACCAAGAATCATAGCAGTAATAACGCCACCGGCTGCAGCCAGATTAGTATTACAAAATATTCTAGCCATAGAACTGGCATCAGCAACGGATCCGAGGGCTAATTGTGAACCACCATTAAATCCAAACCAGCCAAACCATAATAAGAAAGTACCTAATGTGGCTAGAGGTAAAGCTGAAGCTTGCATAGGGTTCACTTTACCATCTTTAGAGTATTTACCCTTTCGTGCTCCCAAGACTATGCAACCAGCTAACGCACACCAACCTCCAACAGAATGCACTATAGTAGAACCTGCAAAATCACTGAATCCAATTTCTGACAACCAGCCAGAACCCCAAGTCCAAGAACCTTGTATAGGATATATAATTGCTGTTAGTACTACTACAACAACCATGAAAGACCAAAGTTTAACCCTTTCAGCAACAGCCCCTGATACGATAGAAGCTGCAGTAGCTACAAATAC
>ENA-OREN01000560-OREN01000560.1-marine-metagenome-genome-assembly--contig:-NODE-560-length-52132-cov-5.625934_pt1 | contig 52132 bp, 49 predicted proteins | sample MGYA00248624_ERZ508555 | MGnify/ENA primary metagenome ERZ508555 (study PRJEB26222, sample SAMN06267773) | marine metagenome | isolation source: Saanich Inlet, British Columbia, Canada | place... | reverse complement strand
ATGATGGGCGAGCAAGAGTTGTGGTGTATCGCTCATGACGCACCATCTGCCAGCAGGTTCATGTAACTGGCTGCCGAAGTTGTTGCCACCTGAGCCCGTGGCAGATAAGGGTAAATGTCCAGATTGAGCCTGGGTGGGCGTCGCTCAATGCGACACAGCACCAGATGTTTGATGGCGTCACAGCTAATCGCGCTCAGGCGTAAAGCATCCTTGATCGCACCATGAAGGTCATTGAGTTCAAAAGTCTCCAGCAGCCTCAGGACCTGCACATATTCCCGCTTGCCAGGCTTGCCCATGCGGGATTCAAGAAGGCGCCGCAAAGTTGCGAACACATTCGGCAGATCCCATCCCTCCAACGGTGCAGCCTGGTCCAGAGCGCCAATCTTCTTCTCCAGTAAAGGCAGGTAGTGGATCGGGTTGAATATATAATCCTCCCGGTCATAGGAACGAGGATGACGGGCGATCTCCTCACTGCCGCAGCCAATGATGACCTCATGGACATAACCACGTATCCAGACCTCCTGATGGCCGAAGGCGACGGGTACCGAGTAATCATTATTCCGATACCGCACCAGGGACAGGGAACTGACCCGTGTACCGTGCTTGTCACAGGCATCGAACGGGGCCGGTGGCAATGGCGTTAGCACCTCACAGTCACGTACAAACCGCTCGCCGATACTCTCGCGGTGGCCGCGTAAAACATCACGTTGTCGTTTGCGGCATTGCTCTTCCAGGTGGGTGTTGAAGGCATCCCAACTGGCAAAACGAGGGCGCGGCGTCATAAAGTTCCGTCGAGCATAACCAACTACGCCTTCCACATTACCTTTGTCATTGCCCTTACCGGGACGGCCATAACGATCTTCAAAAAGATAATGGGACTGGAGACCGCTGAACGCCCGTGTTCGCTGTCGTGTGCCATCCGGCAATATCCGCGCCACCAGGCACTTATCATTGTCATAGAGGATCGATTGCGGGACGCCACCGAAGAAGGCGAAGGCCCTGTTGTGACCGTCCAGCCATGCCTCCGTCGTCGCAGCAGGGTAAGCCGCAACGAAGCAGGCATCGCTATAAGGAAGGGTCATGACAAAATAATGAGCCCGGTACTCAACACCGGCGATAATCACATCCGCCTCGCCAAAATCAGCCTGGGCATGACCCGGAGGATGGCTCAGCGGAACGAACATCTCCCGCTGGCGTTGCCGGGCTGCAAAAATATAGTCCTTCACGATCGTGATGCCACCGGCGAAGCCGTACTCATCACGAAGGCGCTCAAATATCCGCTTCGTGGTATGCCGCTGTTTCTTCAGGCGCTTGGTGTCGTCCTCAAGGATCTGGTCGATAATGCCAACATACGGATCAAGCTTGGGCCGCGCCGGTATCTTCTTGCGGCGATAACCAGGGGGCTCTGGAAATGCCACCATCTTATCGACCGTACGCCGATCTATCCCAAACATCCGTGCCGCCTTGCGGCGGCTCATACCTTGTTTAATTACCGCATATCGTACGCGTCCGTAGAGCTCCAATTGCTTCATCCCCGCCCTCTGCAAAAGCAGAAAGCTTACCACTGGCGGATTTTTACTCCGGCCAGCAACCAGACAATCTGGCCGCTTCAGTGGTGGATTATTGCTCCGGCGTTCTCACTGGTTTTGAAGCCAATTGAAATTAACGTCAATTGAGAGAGATTGAACCTATCAACAATAGTCTAGGCTATTTATATCTGGATCAGTAGCCAGTGATCTCATGGCGGGAGGAATGTTGGTCATCTAGGTCTCCTTGGCCTGATCCATTATAAAAAATATAGCTATAAAAGTTGGTCTATCAAATTAGCATATATTTTTGCTGATCAAGATGACCTAGGAGACCTACAATCCATCCCCTCAAAATCATAGAATTTTCAGTTTCATACATCCCTATGCCGACATTCTACTTCTGGAAATAGTCAGCCGATAGTCGGCTTTTCGGGCAAACCCCACTCCCAATGTAAAATTTTTCCTTCGCTAAATACTTGATTTGGTTTGATCCCAAGTTCCTTCCGCGCTTTTTTTATGGTCGATTTGGAATGACCCTCTGCCACGGCCAAAGTTTCAATATCGCTTACCGCTTTGGGACCGTCTTCAAGCAATTGTACGAGGAAATCCCTGGCATCTTTCAATGCCCCGGTCTTTTCTGGCTTTGGCTCAGACACAAGTTCGTTGGCCGTCACATCGGTTAACCCGATCCAATTTACCGCTGGGGCTTCCCAGTGCTGATCATCATCCATCGACCCAGTTTGAGACTCCAATTGGTATTGCCATGATTTTGGGTATTTCCCAAGATTGTTTTTGGTCACAGCGAGAACACGGCTGTCTGGTTCATAAGGGTCATGTCCAACCAATAAAGCTGTCCTAGCTGCACCTATCATGCCTATGGACCCACCTCCTCGGTACATGGCGGATGAACCTGTTTTTTTTGTCAAATGGCGGACCGCTATAACCGCCACACCAGTTTCTTCTGCCAGAGACTTAAGCGGACCCAATGCCCGGCGAATTTGTTGATCATTGTGGGTATGTGTTGAGGCGCCGAAAAAGGCTACGAGAGGCTCTATGATCAACAACCTCGCACCGATGTTGAGAATGGTGTCACGAATAAGACCGAGGCCCTCAGGAATTGAAATTAGTTCTGTCGAACCGTCCTGAAAAGTTACGTTCCCGACCAAGGCTATTTTGTCGATGTCAGCATTCGCAGCGATGAGGCGAGGAACCACAGTCGTGTCATAATTGTCTTCACAACTTAAAATCAAGACACCTGCAGGATCGCACTTCATTCCTCCTGGTAGGCCCAGTCCAGCGGACTGGCGGGCGGCAAGATCAAGACAAATTGTGGATTTTCCCATGCTAGGATCGCCATCAAGAATCGTAATTGCACCGTAGGCAACGCGATCCTGCCAAAACCACTCGACTTCTTTGACGGAAACTTGACTGGCCAATACAACATCGAGACTTCCGGCTGCTATATCGTCGGCCATAGGGGGCATCGTGTCGTCGAGGATACTCAGTCCTTCGGTAATTTTCTGAACTAAGTCATTACCATCCTGTCCAATTAAATTGATGAGAGTAGGCCAGCCGGTGACGGCTTTTCCTGCTTTGATTTTCTCAAATGTAGGAGCAACCACATCGGCTCGTTTCTGTGCCTCATCGTCTCCGGCGGCGATGGCGACGTTTAGAATAAATGTTTCGACGAACTGGGGAGAGCGTTTGGCATTCAACATTCCACCGGCGACTGCCATTGCCATGTCCTGACGAAAGCCTTCTGAACCAGCCCATATACGTGCCAATAGAGACGCGGCACAGACTTGGCCGAGACATTTTATCAATTGTGAATAACCTACATGCGTAGGATGACCTGACTTTCCTTTTTCGAAGCGGACAGTCTCTCCCGTGGGATGGGTCGAACATGGGAACATCGTCAGTTGATCATCTCCACGTATTTCTGCGAATAAAGTCTTTTCGCCTCCGACAACAGCTTCATATTTTGTTGATTTGACCGATCCATCCACCTGGTAAATAAAATGCCCTGGAGAACTTGATTCGCGGCCAAACACACAATCCGTTTTTGGCAGCAATGGCGCGGCTAACATCCGTGCTTCTGGAGAATCCAAATCAATGTCAGCTAGACCACCATGCCCCTGCCCCATCCGTAGTGCTACTCCCCTACCATCACCAAAATCGGTTTGAGCTTGAGCAGGATCGAAGGAGTAATCCTTCCATTTCACCGCCGGCTTCTTACTTTCCGGCACAAGCGGAACAGGGTCGAAACCATATTGGTCGTATTTTATGGCCGCCTCAGACGCTGATTTGATGCCATTAAATGGAAATTGGTTGGATTTCGCCGGAGCTTTTTTTATGACAATGCTCATGATGCGTCCTCCCCATCGGCGAGGAATTCGGCTCGGTGACTGTCAATCCATGCATCCCATGCTGCTAGGTCGATTAGTAGGCGTCGTCCCAAACGAACAATCGCCATTTCTAATCCGTTCCCGCCGACTAAATCTCCTCGGCTGTTGTACCTGGGATTTGCTTCGAAAATTAAATGTCTAACCGCACTTTCGGTTAGCCACCCGTACTTCGGAAGTTGTGCCAACTGCCGAACCGTGACGAGACATCCTCCTCGCCGTTGATGAATTGCGATTTCCCTACTAGACATTTCCGATCCTCCTTGACCGCTGTTGAACTCTGCGGATCAAGGTATAAATGTCTCGACTTTTAATAAATTGCCGGAAGAAACAAGTTAGATCAGTTTCTCAGATCAGTTTTTTGACGATAGTCGCCCAGTCCAGTTTTGGCAGGTCTTCTTCGCCTTTTCTGGGACGCCCGTTCACTCCAGTCCATAAACCTTTCAAGTGTTTCCGAATAGTAACGGCACTGAAACTTGGGAGCGTCATTCCGTCTTTCAAATGTACTGGTAACTCAGTAAGCAAACCCGCAACCTGGGCTTTACGGATTTGGGGATATTGCTCACGAATCGCTGTAGCTGCTTTTCGGTATAGAAATTTTGCTTCCTTGTTCGCATCCGATGGCCCTGTTGTAACCCCATGGTTTAAGTAAGCCTTCAAGACCGGCTTGTGAAAACCGTGTTTCATATCTTCAAGGTGCCGCATGATCGTGCCGGGTATAAATCTTGGCTCTCCATCACCTTCGTCAACAACAGGTCTGATACGCCCCCGATCTAATTCCTTTTTGAGCCAATAGAATGTCTTTGATGCGTGAGATGTTGATCTTGGCAGCAGTTGTCCAACAGACGTTGCCGGATCGAGATTGTGGACATAGTGGGCGGCCTCCGACAACGACCACGTTGACATCATGGCCCCATACAAGACCGCTGGCTCGATGGTCACGACAATTCGTCCACAAATATCACCGCGTTCATGCGTTCGACGACGCCTGCCGTGTGCGGTTCGGTTAGGTGGGCGTAGCGCCGAACCATGTCGTAGGATTTATGCCCTAACACCTCTGCAATCTCGGCCAACGTCGCACCATTCATTGCGAGGTAACTTGCGGCGCTATGGCGTAAATCGTGGAAACGAAAGTCGTCTACTCCTGCGTCTGCAAGTGCTTTGGACCACGCTTTCGAAATCTCAACCGGCTTCCCAGTTTTGGCACTTGGAAAAAGATAGTCCGAAGAATTGGATTTGGTCGATTGATGGTTGACCAGCAAATCATACGCATGACCTGCTGCTGGTACCGTGCGTATTTCTTTGTTCTTGGTTTCACGGAAGATCAAAACACGCCGTTCAAAATCAACATCGCTCCATTTAAGATTTAGTATCTCCGACCTCCTCGCACCTGTGGAAAGCGCCAGAACAACGATCATGTAGACATACTTACTATTGCTCTCCCGACACGCCTTGAGAAGGCGCTCACGGTCATCGTCATTAAGTGGGTTATCACGGCCCTTGGGTTCCGGGAGATTGCCCAAGCCTGTCATCGGTGACTCCGATAACCACTTGAACTCTTTAATTGCTATCGAAAATACGTGTGAAACTGCTGCACAGTAACGGTTGATCGTAGCCGAACTAATCGAATGGCCATAACGATTCTCTCTTTTGGCAAGTTTCTCCCGGCCTTCCTGAACAAGGTCTGTAGATAAATCCGATAATCGAAAGTCACCCAGTTGGTCTTTCCACCAAAGCAATTGGCGCTTTTGGTCTTTTGCCGAAGCTGGCTTACGAGGAAGCACTACTTCAATATAACGATCAACCAATTCGGCAAATGTATGCTTCTTAGCCGCGACATTATTTTTGTAACGTCCTTCCTCAATTGATGCCTCAATTGACTGCCCCCATTTCTTGGCATCCGTTTTACGAACGAAAGTGGCTGTCTGCGGAGGGTATCCCCTTCGTCGAACAAGGGCGCGATAACTTTTGGTGCCGTCTTTAGCGACACGAACTTGGATGCTGGCCACAATGCACTCCTTTGCATGACCTTATCCTTATCGTGCCTCACGTACCGTGGTCTTACAATAGTAATTGTACCATACGTGTACCATGAGGTGTTTTTGAAGAAATATGTTTATTGTAACCTATTGAAAAGACTGGTGACCCCGGCAGGATTCGAACCTGCGACCTACAGATTAGGAATCTGTCGCTCTATCCGACTGAGCTACGGGGCCGCTCGCGATTTGGCGCGGGCGCTTATAGCATAGCCGACAAAGTTGCGCGAGACATTGCCGGAACTTGCATCTGAATCAATTCAGACTATATCAGCTTGGTGCTCTTTTACATTGTGAATAGGAAGAACTGATCCCCGTCCGGCCAGGCCATGGTTGGCGCGACAGTTTCTATGCGCGCGCAACGTGGCTGGCGGGCCTATTTGCCGCATTTAACGTGAGCACTGGAGCATCGGGTGCAAGGGACAGCCTGAAAACCGTAAGGAACCATAAGGAACCGTAAGGAATAGTAATAAAACGGTATGGTCGATTTTGGAAAAATATGTCGCAGCCATGTGTCTGATGAGGCGGCGGCATACTAGGGATGGTAGGCTGGGCAGGTTTTTATTTCCCGAACAAGTTATCCAGCGGCAGAGAATAATAGAGGGTGGCGGTTTCGGTGCCTGGGTTGGCATCGCCCAGGCTAGCGTTGGAATAGTGGGAGATGGCCAGGCCAAGGCGGGAGCGATTATCGAAACGGTAGGCTAACTCAAGCTGCGAGCGGAACTCAACCGTATGACCCAAATCCAGATCATCGTTGCCGCCCCAATAAGCATGGGGCGCGAAGCTGGGGGTCAGCACGAAGCGGCGGCCGAGAAAGATGTCGATCAGCACGCCGGCGCCGACGAAGCCGTGGCCCGGGCTGGTATAGGCGACCGCCGCGAACGGCTTGAACACCCACAGCTTTTTCGACGAACGGTATTCCAGGCGGAACTCGGCACCCTGGTCCTTCTGCCGGTTGAAATCGAAATAGCCGGCGCCGACGGACAGGAAATCGGGATCATCGGCCAGCGCCGGTGCACTGGTCGCCAAACCCAGCATCGCAACGCCGATCACGGCGGCCAACCCAGACCTTATGACTTTAACCGTGGATTTAAAAAATGTCTTCACCGGTGGGCCCCCTGCCCTTTGATTTCGCAGGCCATACTAGGCGCTCGCCGATTTGATGCAAGCCGAAAGCGTGCGCAACGGCCTTAGCTACAATTGTTTGAAACGCTCGGTCGCCGCCACCAAGGCCGAGCGGATCGACGACTCCATGGCCGAATGGCCGGCGTCGGGAACGATCACAAGCTCGGCGCCATCCCAGGCGGTGGCCAGCTCGTCGGCGGTGCGCACCGGGCACACCATGTCGTAGCGGCCCTGCACAAGCGTCGCAGGAAGATGATTGATGCGATCCACATTGGCCAAAAAATGATCGTCGGCAAGAAACAGATCATTGACGAAGTAATGCGCCTCGATGCGCGCCAAAGCCAAGGCTTCGCGCCCGGATTCCAGGTTGGAGACGCTGCGCGGGCTCGGCATCAAGGTGGAGCAAGCACCCTCAAAGCGAGCCCAGACCCTCGCCGCAGGACCATGCACGGACGCGTCGGAATCCATCAAAAGGCGGTGATAGGCGGTAAGCGGATCATCCCGGTCGGCTTCATCCAGATGCGCCAAAAAGGCGCGCCAGTTTTCCGGAAACACGGCTTTGATGCCGCCCAGGAACCAGTCCAGCTCCAACTGGCGGCAAAGGAAGATGCCGCGCAACACGAAGCCCGACACTCTTTCTGGATGCTCGATGCCGTAGGCCAGCGCCAAAGCCGAACCCCAGGAGCCGCCGAACACCAGCCATTCATCGATTTCCAGATGGCTGCGCAGGGTCTCCATATCGCCTACCAGATGCTGGGTGGTGTTGTCAGTGGTCTCTGCGAACGGCTTCGAGCGGCCGGAACCGCGCTGATCGAAAACCACGATCCGGTAGTAGTCGGGATCAAAAAACCGCCGGTGCGAAGGCGAGGCGCCGGCCCCCGGCCCGCCATGCAAAAACACCGCCGGCACGCCATCGGGATTGCCCGACACCTCCCAATACATTTGATGGTGTCCGTCGAGATCAAGCATACCCTTTGCATGGGGCTGGATCTCGGGATAAAGCTGGTTCTGGGATTGCGATACGTCCATGGCTTTAAGGTCTATTGCTTCGCCAATGATGAGTCAAAACCAAATCTTCGGCAAGATTACCTGCGCCGTTCTGACGGGCGCGCTTTGGCTATTGGCCGGTCAAGGGGTGGCCCAAGAGCTGAACCAGGCGTTGCAGCCCGGCGGCGTGGCGGTGATCCGGGGCATCGTCGATGGCGACACGGTAACCATGCAAGAAGCCATATCAGGGGCTACCCAAATCAGGCTGGTGGGTATCCAAGCGCCGAAGCTGCCCCTCGGCCGGCGGGGATTTCAGAAATGGCCGCTGGCCGACGCCGCCAAGGCGTTTCTCAGCCGACTGGCCGGCGACAGAAAGGTGCGGCTTTCCCATGGCGGGCGGCGCATGGACCGGCACGGAAGGTTGTTGGCGCATCTCAATCTGGAGGACGGCGCCTGGGTGCAAGGCGCGTTGCTGAGCGCCGGCCTGGCGCGGGTTTATTCGTTCGGCGACAACCGGGCGCGGGTGGCCGAAATGCTGGCGCTTGAGCGCGAGGCCCGCGTCGCCCGGCGCGGCATTTGGGCGCTGGATTATTACAGCATCCGAAACCCGGAAACCAGCGGCAGCCATATCAACACGTTCCAGATTGTCGAAGGCAAGGTTCTGGACGCCGCCGATGTTCGCGGCCGGGTGTATTTGAATTTCGGGCTCAACTGGCGCACCGACTTCACCCTGTCGCTGGCGCCCAGGGTGGTCAGATTGTTTCGCCGGGAAGGCATCGATCCGGTCGCCATGCAAGGCAAGCGCATCCGGGTGCGCGGCTGGCTCAAATCCTTCAACGGCCCTATGATCAAAGTTACCCATCCGGAGCAGATCGAGGTGCTTGATTGATGAACGCGCGGCCCCGCAATCGGTTATCGGGTATTTTGTTCTTGGTGCTGACGGTGCTCGGGCTTGGCGCTTGCGCGGTCAATCCGGCGACCGGCGATCGCATGATCACCTTCGGCACGACACTTGAAGATGAGCGGCGCACCGGTGAGGCGCAGCACCCGGTCATCGTTAAGCAATTCGGCGGCGTCTATGGCGATCAGCGCTTGTCCCAATATGTGCAAGGCATCGGAACGAACCTCGCGCGGGCCTCGGAGCTGCCCAATATCGGCTGGCGGTTCACGGTCTTAAACTCGGAAAAGATCAACGCCTTTGCGCTGCCCGGCGGCTTTGTTTATGTCACCCGCGGGCTAATCGCGCTGGCCGGCAACGAGGCGGAGCTGGCCGGCGTCATGGCCCACGAGATCGGCCATGTGACGGCGCGCCATTCGACACAGCGCAAATCGAGCGGCACCCTCACCGAGATCGGAGCCACCGCCGCTGGCATCATTCTCGGCGGCGCCGCCGGGCAGTTGGCCAACGTAGTCGGGCAAGGCATCATCCAGCAATATTCCCAGGGCCAAGAGTTTCAGGCCGATGAGCTGGGTGTCCGCTATATCGCCCGTTTAGGCTACGATGCCCGAATGATGGCTAGCTTTTTGGCCAAAATGCGCGCCCACTCAGCCTTGCAGAACCGCATCAAGGGCCGGGGCGCCAACGAAATCGACAAAAGCAATTTTTTCGCCTCGCACCCGCGCACCCTGGACCGGGTGGAGCGCGCGATTGCCAACGCCAAGGGCGCCGCGCCCGGAAACTTGCAAAACCGCGAAGCGTTTATGAAGAATATCAACGGCCTTTTGTTTGGCTCCGATCCCAAGGAAGGCATCCTGACGGGCCGGGTTTATGCCCATCCGATCATGGGATTTTCCTTTACCCTTCCCGCCGGCTTCACCGTCAACAATCGCCCCGACGCGCTGGTCGCCGTCGGCCCCGGCGGCGCCGGCGTCAAGTTCGATATTGCCGGCAAGCACGCCAATCCAGCCATGCGGGGCTATATCAAAAACGAATGGGCGCGCGGCCGGCAATTGGCGGATATGGAAAGCATGACGGTCAATGGCATGCAGGCAGCAACGGCGCGCACGGCAATCAAGGACCGGCGCGGCACCAGCTACGATATCCGCTTTGTCGCCATTCGCCGGGACGCGGGGCGCATCTACCGGCTGATATTCCAAACGCCGCCAAACCTGACGCAGAAATTCAGCTTGGCGTTCCGGCGCACCACATTTTCCATGCGCAACCTGGCGCCGGCGGAAGCATCCGCAATCAAGCCTTTGCGCATTCGCATCCGCAACACCAGAGCCGGCGACACGGCGGCGGCTCTGGCGGCCCGGATGGCCATGGACCGGTTCGGGCCGGACTGGTTTCAAGTGTTGAACGGGCTCGTGCCCGGCGCACGAATAGCGCCGGGGACGCCGGTCAAGCTGGTGGTTCGTTAGACGAATCGCTTAAAAGATCGGGCGCTCAGGAAATCAGACGGCCTGCAGCACGGTTTCGATTTTTTCGGTCGCCTTTTCCTTATCGACGCCATCGACGGCGGCGAACTCACCGGCCAGCCTCTCCAGCGCAACCTCGTAGATTTGCCGCTCGGAGAAGGATTGGTCCGGCTGGCCCACATTGCGGAACAGATCGCGCACCACTTCGGCGATGGAAATGGGATCGCCGGAATTGATCTTGGCTTCATATTCCTGGGCGCGGCGGCTCCACATGGTGCGCTTGACTTTGGCCTTGCCTTTTAAGGTGGTGACCGCATCGTCCATGATTTTCTTGGAAGAAACTTTGCGCAGGCCGGACGAGTCCATCTTGTCGGTGGGCACGCGCAGGGTCATGCGGTCGTTGTCAAAGGTCACCACAACCAGGCGCAAATTATGGCCGGCGATGGTTTCTTTTTCGATGCCGGTCACCAGACCGACGCCGTGGGTGGGATAGACCACATATTCGCCGGCCTTGAAGGCCAGCTTGCCATCTTTTTTCTTAGCGGAACTCGCCATTGTATCTCAATATCTCCGTTTGCGGACGCTGCGGGGAATCGCATCGCCAAATGCCGGGTGCTCAAATGCAGCCCCCATGCGTAAAAAGGCCCGAGAACGCGAACGTCCCTGAGGCCTTGTACGAAGTATAACACAAAATTCGGTGAAATAACAGCACCTTGCCGCCACGCTTCACCTTCAGCGCCGGGCCCCTAAACCGAGGCCTAGAGCAAATAATCCGCTTGTTAGGAGCCGGCGCCTGGATTGGTGCTCAGCATTTCCTTTTTGCCAGGCTTGTCTTTCCATTCTTCGGCGTCGGCGGGGGATTCGCCCTTGACCGTGATATTGGGCCACTCGGCCGCGTATCTGGTATTGATTTCAAGCCAATCACCAAGGCCATCTTCGGTATCGGGCAGGATCGCTTCGGCCGGACATTCGGGCTCGCACACACCGCAATCGATGCATTCATCGGGGTGAATAACGAGCATATTTTCGCCCTCATAGAAGCAATCGACAGGACACACCTCGACGCAATCCATGAATTTACATTTGACACAATTTTCGACGACTATGTAAGTCATATCACTCTCCGTATATTCCCAGTAACGTTACCTGCCTCGGCAATTCGCCCATCTTACTTACACCGGGCTTTCGTTGATGCCAAGCCTCGCTTGGACACGTTTTTTTGCGCGCCCGCGATCCACGTCGGAAACATATATCAAACCGGCGATGCGGCGGATCAAGTTGGATTCGAACATGTCCACATTTCCGTCGGCGAAGGCCACCTGCCAAAGCCATTCGATCATACGGACGCGCTCTTCCGGCGTATAGCGATCTTTGATTACCCGTGTGAAGCCGTAAAGCTGGCCGGTCTCCTGGACCGCTTGTTCGGCTTCCTCGATCATGGTGCGGGTTTCGTCGTCGTTTAAATCGAACTCTGACTGCAAAATCGCGGTGATGCTGGCGCGCTCATCTGCATCGAAATCGCCATCGCTACAGGCGGATTCGACAAGCAGCGCCGAGGCCGCCAATTGGATTTCCTGGTCCCGGTCCTGGATCGACCCCGAGGCCGCGTCCGCAGCAAACAATTTCTTAAATCGATTTATCATGGACGTGGCCTAGCATGACGCCCGGCCCTGTTCAAGGAAACATGAGATGCCCCGGGGCGCACTAATCGGGGTCCGAATTCCGTCCTAAGATGGCGTCGACCATACGCCCCACCATTCCCCGCTTGCCGACTTCGCGGCCCATCAACCGGTCGATGGCGCGGCGGTCCGACTTGGTCGGTCGGCCGCTGCCGGGATCGCGCTTGGGCGGCGGCCCCGACGGTGGATGTGGTGCGGCGGCGGTCTTTTCATCCCGAGCCTCCGCCTTCGACTGGGCCGGCTGCAAATCCTCGTACAGCGCTTGCGCTTCCGGAGCCGGACCGCGCCTTGAGCCCAGCGCGACAATGCGAACTACCCGCACATTGGTGCCGATGGGAAAGGTCAGGGTGTCGCCGCACCGCACCATGTAGTGGGCCTTGCGGATGGTGTCGCCGTTGACCCGCGCCTTACCCGATTGGCAGAACTTGGAGGCGAGCGAGCGGCTTTTGAAAAAGCGCGCATGCCAGAACCACTTGTCGAGCCTGAGGGCATCGGCGGCGGCGTCCGTTGCGTTTTTGCCCATCAGTTCAGCGCCAAATCCTGCAGCTTGGCGAAAGGCGAATTGGGATCAACTTGGGCCGGGTGCTTGGTCTTGGCAGCCTTGCGCTTGGCCTTGGGCGCTGGATTGGATTTGAGGCGGCGGATGCGCAGCGCCTCGCCATCCTTTGCCAGCTTATAGCCGATGGCATCTAGAACGCCGGCGATTTGGTCTTCGCCGCAGCCCGCGAGATTGAGTATCTCGGGCGACAACACCGCGCCCGTCCGGCTCATCTTGGCATCGATGGCGACGATCAGCCGCTCAGCGATATCGATGCGCAGCACCAGCGTTCCCGCCGGCCGGTAGCCCGCCGCATACAAAAACCCGGGCGGCCATTGCTCATCGGCTTCCACCGAAACTCGGCCCGCCGGCAGCGGATTTGGGATCGGCGCTCGGCCATTGTGGATCGCCCACAAAAGTGAACATACCTGCGCCGCCTTGGGCCGGATCATGGCCTCCATATAGACGTCGCGCGCGCCAACCCAGATACCGAGACCGCGAAGGCGCGAAAAATCTTCTTTACGAAGCGCCCCAATCAGGGTGTCGGCGGTGCGCCGCGGGAAGGCGCCCAGCCCCTCGGTCAATTGAAAAAGGATGCCGCGCACATTGCCGTTCAATTCTGCGTCATCTTGGGCTTTCAAGATGCGCAACAGCGGCCCCAGGCGGGCGTCGATGATGGAGTTAAGCCAGCGGTTCAAGCGCGCCTCGGCATGAGCCCTCGGCAATGGCTGCAACAATTCACTGGCGCTAAGAACGGCGCGCGGGCGCAAGATACGGTTACCCGGCACGATGCGCCCCACCTGGGCGCCCAGCCACAGGATGCGGCCATCGGGCTTTAACGTCACATCGCCATCGGCGGCTTTGCCGAATGCCTCGACCCGGCGTTCAAATTCCACCGCCAAGGCGCGGCTGGCGGCGGTCGATACCGCCCGTTCGGCGGCGGCGCCGTCAGCAACGTCGGCAAAAAATTTAAAGCCTTCGATATTGCCGACAAAATGGTTCTCAACCATCACCTCGCCTTCCCCGGTGATGTGGGCGTGCAACGGATCACCCGCGGCTAGGCGGCGCACCAGGGTGGTTGTGCGGGCATCGACAAAGCGCTGGGTCAGCGCGGTGTGCAAGGCATCCGATAGACGTTCTTCGATTTGGCGCGTGCGTTCCCGCCAATGGGCACGGTCGTCCAGCCAATCGTCCCGGTGCGACACGTAGGTCCAGGTGCGCACATCGGCGATGCGCTGCATCAAGCTGTCGATGCCGCCATCCACATGATCGATGCGATCGACCTGACCGGCCAGCCAATCGGCGGGCAGCCGGTCTTTGTCCCTCAGCAACTGGAATATGCGACCGAGAAGCGATGCATGCTGGCCGCCGCCGGTGCGATTGTAATCGGGTATCTGGCAGACCTGCCACAGAAGCCGGATGGCGTCCGGCGTGACGGCGCGCTTGCTAACTTCGTCATCACGCAGGACATCGGCCAATGCTTCCTCGTCGCGCGCCTTGATGACGCGAGCCAGCCCGGTTTGCCCCGGCGCCTCGGCCAAACTGGCAGCCAACTTATCCAGGCTGGAGAATTCCAGATGCGGGTTGCGCCAATATATCTGGCGCAGTTTGGCAAAATTATGGGTTTCGATCCGCTCAACGATTTCCGGCGCCAGCTCCGTCGCTTCGGCGGTCAATCCAAAGGTCCCATCGCTCATATGGCGCCCGGCCCGCCCGGCGATCTGGGCCAACTCATCGGGCCTGAGATCCCGGTGAAAATTGCCGTCGAACTTGGCCAGCCGCGCAAAGGCAACGTGATCCACATCCATATTGAGGCCCATGCCGATAGCGTCGGTGGCCACCAGATAGTCCACCTCGCCTTCCTGGAACATGGCCACCTGGGCGTTGCGAGTGCGCGGGCTGAGGGCGCCGAGTACCACAGCGGCGCCGCCGCGCTCGCGCCGGATCAATTCGGCGATGGTATAGACATCCTGGGCGGAAAAGCCGACCACGGCGCAACGCGGCGGCAGGCGTAGAATTTTCTTAGGTCCGGTGAAAGTCAGAACCGAAAACCTGGGCCGCGAAATAAAGCTGGCTTCGGGCACCAGCCGGCGGATCAAAGGCCGCATGGCGTCCGATCCCATGAACATGGTTTCTTCTTCGCCGCGGGCGCGCAGCAATCGCTCGGTGAATACATGGCCGCGGTCCGGATCGGCCGCAAGCTGGATCTCGTCAACGGCGACAAAGGCCAGACGCTTGTCGAGCGGCATGGATTCGACCGTGCAAAAGAAATACTTGGCGTAAGGCGGGACGATTTTTTCTTCGCCGGTGATTAACGCTACCTGGCGCGGCCCTTTGATGGCGACGGCGCGGTCATAATTTTCCCGCGCCAGCAGACGCAACGGAAATCCCATCATGCCGCTGCCATGGCCGAGCATGCGCTCCAGCGCCAGGTACGTCTTGCCCGTGTTGGTCGGGCCCAAGACGGCGACAACGCGCGCCGGTGACGGCTGGCTGGATGAAGAATAGTGCTGGTGCATATTCAGAGAATTAGGCGTTTGGCGTTCCGGCGCAAGCGAAAATGAAGTTCAATCTTCCACCAGCGGCACGAAAGCAACCGACAGAATGCGCTCTTCGGTTATGCCGCCATCTTCGGTTTTGACAATACGCATCAGCACTTGATGGCCACCCGGCTCGCCGATGGGCACAATCAGGCGCCCGCCCGGCTTCAATTGGCGAAACAATGCCGGCGGCACGCGCCCCGCCGCCGCCGTCACAATGATGGCATCGAACGGAGCCTGGGAGGGCCAGCCATCCCAGCCCTGGGCGGTTTGCAAATGGACATTGCTAGCCCCAAGCCGAGCCAGACGCTTGGCCGCCGCATCGGCCAGTTGGGGGATAATTTCGAGGGAATAAACGGACGCGCCGAGGGCGGCGAGCACCACGGTCTGGTAGCCCGATCCGGTGCCCAGCTCCAACACCTTGTCGCCAGGCCTGATATCCAAAAGTTCGGTCATCAGCGCGACGACAAAGGGTTGCGATATGGTCTGACCATGACCGATGGGCAATGGTCGGTTGTCAAAGGCCGAGGCCGCGTCGCCGTCCGGCACAAATTCCTGGCGCGGCACGTCCATTATGGCGCCGAGTACCGATGGTGATAATTCGCTCAGCCCGGTTTCACCGGCGGTGCGGTATGTGTCTTCGGCAATCGCCGTCATCAGCCGCTTAAGCGCGCCTGGATCAGGGCCGGCCATGACCTTAAGGGACTACCCGGCCCAAAACTTTATACTTCGGGAACCGGCTCCTTGACCGGTCTTTGCCGCGTCATGCGCACATGCTTTTTCAATTGGCGGCGCACCGCTTCGAAGGCATCGCGGATGGCGACATAGATATCTTCGTGAGCGTGGGCGTCTTTGGGATCGCGGGTCACCACCACGTCTTCGCCGGGCACCGACATCACCACTTTGATATGATACAGATTGCCTTTGTTATGGCTCCGATGGCGCGCCTCGACTACCACCTGACAGTTGGTTATGCGGTCAAAATATTGTTCTAGTTTATCAACTTTTTCCTGAATCCGCTCTTCGACAGCCTCGGAACGATCAAAATTTCGGAATGAGATTTGCGCCGGTATGGACATATTTTACCCTTCATTCAGCCAAGGAGCGATGATACATGAAACGACTTCGATGGTGTGAGAGAATTTGATTTTGCGCCGAAAGCGGCGCGCTCCCAAGACTTGGCAATCTTTTTGTATTCATGGTTAGCCATTATTGTCTTATATCGGGCGCTTGCACCTTGATTTTGGTCATTTGCGGCAAAATTTAACTGCATCGACGATAGCCCTTGCACAAGCGTCCCTATCAATACATATGAGGTCACAAATCCGTCGCCACAAGATGGCGGCGGTAATTTTACAAACAATTTTAATGCGCGAGGAAATCATGGCTCAGGACGAATTCACATTCGAGGCGGAAGTCGGCAAGGTACTCGATATCGTCATCCATTCGCTGTACAGCAACAAAGAAATATTTTTGCGGGAATTGGTCTCCAACGCCGCAGATGCCTGCGACAAGCTGCGCTATCTGGCGCTGACCGAACCCGGCCTGATGGAAGCCGGCTCCGAGTTCAATATCCAGCTTTCCACCAATAAGCGGGACCGCACCGTCACGGTTGCCGACAACGGCATCGGTATGAACCGGGACGAGTTGATCGAGAATCTGGGCACCATCGCCCGCTCGGGCACCACGGCGTTCCTGGAAAGCCTGTCCGGCGACGAAAAAAAGGATTCGGCCCTGATCGGCCAGTTTGGTGTCGGCTTTTACGCCTCGTTCTCAGTCGCCAAGAAGGTCGAAGTGTTAAGCCGCAAAGCCGGCGAGGATAAAGCCTGGCTGTGGACATCCGAGGGCGCCGGCTCGTTCACCCTGGCCGAAGCGGAACGCGAAGGCCAAGGCACCTCGGTCATCGTGCATCTGGCCAAGGGCGAAAGCGAATTTCTGGAAGAGGCGCGCATCCGCAACATCATCGCCACCTATTCCGATCATGTCTCGATCCCGATCATGATCGCTACCAAGGAGGGCGAGAACCAGCTCAATACCGGCTCGGCCATCTGGACCCGTGCGCGGGGCGATATCACCGAAGAGCAGTACAAGGAATTCTATCACCATGTGGGTCATGCCTTCGATGACCCGTGGCTGACCTTGCATAACCGGGCAGAAGGCAAGATCGAATATACCAACCTGCTGTATATTCCTTCATCGAAGCCGTTCGATATGATGAACCCGGACCGCAAGCATCGGGTCAAACTATATGTGAAACGGGTTTTCATCACCGACGATTGCGAAGAATTGATGCCGGCCTATTTGCGCTTTGTGCGCGGCATTGTCGATTCGGAAGACCTGCCCCTCAATGTCAGCCGCGAAATGTTGCAGCACAACGCCGTGGTGAGACGCATCAGCACCGCCCTGGTACGCCGCATCTTTTCTGAATTGAAGAAAAAGGCGGAAAAAGCGCCGGAAGAATACGCCGCCTTTTGGGCCGATTTTGGCGCCGTCGTCAAAGAAGGCCTCTATGAAGACGCCGACAACCGCGAGCGGCTTTTGGAAATCGCCCGCTTCCGCTCCACCAACAGCGACGATTTGATTAGCCTGGCCGATTATGCGGCGCGCATGAAGGAGGGCCAGGAAGAGATATTCTTCATCACCGGCGCGGACATCGATCAGATGCGCGTCTCACCGCAATTGGAAGGCTTTCAGTCGCGCGGCCTCGAAGTGTTGCTGCTGGACGATCCGGTCGATGAGTTCTGGCTACCGACGGTCGGCCTGTTCGAGGAAAAACCGTTCCGTTCGGTCACCGCCGGCGGCATTGATTTCTCCAAGATCAAAACGGACGGCGACGCCGGTAAGGATGAGGACAAGGACGGCCCTGAGAAAGCCGATGCCGCCGATGTGGCCAAATTGATCCTGGCGTTCAAGGAAGCGCTCGGCGATGCGGTGCGCGACGTGCAGACATCGGACCGCCTGACCGACAGCGCCGTCTGTCTGATTTCCGGCGACGGCGATATGGATTTCCATCTGGAGCGCATGCTCAAACGCCACGGCCAGATCACGGCGCCCGCCGCCGCCCGCGTGCTGGAGATCAACCCGGCGCACGCACTGATCAAAAAGCTGACAGCCATGAGCGGTGATCTGACCAAGAAGGATCAGATATCCGAGACCGCGCATCTCTTGCTGGATCAGGCCTATATTGCCGAGGGCGAGCCCCTTGGCGACGCTGCCGGCTTCGCCCAACGCTTGAGCGCCGCACTGGAGCGGGGGCTTTAATTTAACGGGCCGTTGTCGAACAGGGCCTTCACGTCTTCGGGAATTTCGCCGGCGCGGGCGCCCTTGGGCGCGTCCGCATCGAGCAGCGCCCAGACCCGGATTTCCTGACCCTCCACCAGGGTTACACCGTCCCGGCGGACAACGTGTTTCACAACGAACGTGCGCCCACGCCATTCATCGATCCAGGTTTCCAACTCGACCGTCTCGTCCATGCGCGCCGGACCGAGAAACTTGGCCGACGCATCGACCACCGGAAAGCCGGCCATGCCATGCTTTGCCCAGATCGACGTCCAGTCGAGCCCAGCGGCGTTGAACAGGTCCTGGCAGGCCCGGTCGAACCATTCGAAATAGCGGGGATAAAACATGATCCGCGCCGGATCGCAGTCGGCGAACATGATGCGGATTAGCTGCTTATGGCGAAACATTCAGGTAAACATCCTTGGCAATTGCGCCTGGGGTTATAGGCGATTGGGCCCTGCCTGCCAATTCCCACACAAATTGGGGGTATTTCAAAAACGCCTCGAGTTTTGTTGCCGCCGGTTTTGACTGCCCGATTGCGTTGATCGAAATCAAGGCACCGGGTCCGCATCCAGGCGACAACGGCGGATTGACGATGGCGGCATAGGGTTTAAAACTAAGGCCAACCTATGATCGCTTACATGCCACCAAGGAAGGACTGATTTCATGAAAGCATCCGACATTAGCCCCAAGCATTTCGGCTGGAACGTCGAAGACCGGGTCGCCACCATCACACTCAACCGGCCGGAACGAAAAAACCCCTTAACCCTCGATAGCTATGCCGAGTTGCGCGATACCTTCCGCCAGTTGGTTTATGTGGATGACATCAAGGCGGTGGTGTTCACCGGCGCCGGCGAAAACTTCTGCTCAGGCGGCGACGTGCACGAAATCATCGGCCCCCTGGTGGCCATGGACATGGACGGGCTTTTGGAATTCACACGCATGACCGGCGACTTCATCAAGGCCATGCGCGAGGCGCCGCAGCCCATCATTTCAGCCATCGACGGCATTTGCGCCGGCGCCGGCGCGTGCATCGCCATGGCGTCGGATCTGCGCTACGGGACTGAGCGCTCAAAGGTCGCGTTTTTGTTTGTGCGTGTTGGGTTGGCTGGGTGCGATATGGGCGCCTGTGCCATGCTGCCGCGCATCATCGGTCAGGGCCGGGCGGCTGAGCTGTTATATACGGGCCGCTCCTTGGGCGGTGAGGAAGCTGAGCGCTGGGGCTTTTATAACCGCCTGATCGCGCCCGAGGAATTGGTGGCCGAGGCGCAAGCCCAGGCCGCAAGGCTGGCCAGCGGCCCCACTTTCGCCCACGGCATGACCAAGATGATGATGAACAAGGAATGGGACATGGGCGTGCCGGAGTTTCTGGAAGCCGAAGCCCAGGCCCAGGCCATCTGCATGCAAACCAAGGATTTCGAGCGCGCCTACAATGCTTTCGTGGCCAAGGAAAAGCCCGCCTTCGAAGGCAATTGACAGGACGCCCCGGGCTCGGCGTAATAGAGACAATAGTGAGGAAATAAACTGATCGGGAGACCTGTCATGGCGGCAACAGGCAGCGCTGAGGACAAACGTAGGCATCCGCGTCACGCGGTGAGCAAAAAGATCACGGCCCGCGTTGGAGGCGGATCGGACGACGAGATCGACGCACTTTTGCGTGACGTTTCAGCCGGCGGTGCCTCGGTCGCCGGGGCTTTCGAGCTGGAGAACGACGATTCCCTGGAGCTGGAAATCGAGGATGTGGGCGTCTTTGGCGCCGAGGTGACACGCTCGTTCGATGAGGGCATCGGCGTCCGTTTTGTCGATATCGACGAGACCGAGGAAGAGCAACTTCTGTCCGAATTGGCCGATCTGGACGCACAAATCCGCACCGACGATCTGTAATCTCTCCGGCCAGGCGCCGGGGTAATCCCGTGGCACCCGTCTCGGGCAACAAAAGGTATGGGGCATGCGCTTTGCCTGCGACACCGGGGGCACGTTTACCGATCTGATTGTCGAAGGCGACGACGGCGCCCTGGCGCTATATAAGGCGCCGACGACGCCGGACGATCCGGTGCTGGGCGTGCTCGATGCCCTCGCCCTTGCCGCCCGCGACCGGGATATGGAACTGAGCAAATTCTTAAGCCAAGGCGAGATGCTAATCCACGGCACCACCCATGCCATCAACGCCATCATCACCGGCAATACCGCCAAGACCGCGTTCCTGACCACCCAGGGCCATCCCGATATTCTCGTGCTGCGCGAGGGCGGGCGCATCGAGCCGTTCAATTTCCGCATTCCCTACCCAGAACCCTATATCCCGCGCGCGCTCACGTTCGAAGTGCCGGAACGCATGGACGGTGAAGGCAATGTTGTTTTGGCCTTGGACGAAGCGGCGGTGATGGACATCATCGGCGCGCTAAATGCTCAAAAAATCGAGGCCGTGGCGGTATGCTTCCTCTGGTCGATCGCCAATCCGGCGCACGAGACCCGCGTCGGCGAATTGCTGGCGCAACATATGCCGGAAGTGCCGGTTTCGCTGTCCCATATTCTCAACCCAGCGCTCCGGGAATATCGGCGCGCTTCGGCGGTGGCCATCGATGCCTCCCTGAAGCCGCTGATGGAGCGCTATCTCGGCAGCCTGACCGAGCGGCTGACGGCTGCCGGGTTCCAAGGCCGTACTTTAGTACTCACATCCCAAGGCGGCATGATCGATGCGATGGAGCTTGCTAGCGAGCCAATCCACGCCATCAATTCGGGGCCGTCCATGGCGCCCATCGCCGGGCGATACTATGCCAGTTCCGAATGCACCGAGCCCAACGCCATCGTCGCCGATACCGGCGGCACCACCTATGATGTTTCCCTGGTACGGCGCGGGCGCATTCCCAAAACACGGGAGACCTGGATCGGCCAGCCCTTTCGCGGCCACATGACCGGCTTTCCGTCCATCGATATCAAATCGGTGGGCGCCGGCGGCGGCTCCATCGCCCGGGTCGATGACGGCGGCATCCTTTTCGTCGGGCCGGAAAGCGCCGGCGCAGCGCCGGGCCCGGTCTGCTACGGCGCCGGCGGCACCCTGCCAACCCTCACCGACGCCTGTCTGGTGCTCGGCTATCTGGATCCCGATTATTTCCTGGGCGGCACGCTGGCTCTCGATACAGGCGCCGCCGAAGCGGTGATCCAAGAACAGATCGCAGCGCCCCTCGGCCTGGAACTGGCCGCGGCGGCAGCGGCAATTGTCGAGGTAGCCACCGAAAACATGGTCCAGGCGATCACCGAGATCACCGTCAATCAGGGCATCGATCCCGCCGATGCGGTGCTCATCGGCGGCGGCGGTGCGGCTGGGCTGAACTCGGTATTTATCGCCCGCCGGCTCGGCTGCCCAAGGGTTCTGATCCCGGAAACCGGCGCCGGTTTGAGCGCTTACGGCGCTACCATATCGGACCTGACGACCGAGTTTCGCTCGATCTATTTCACCACTTCCGAGGATTGGGATGAGGCCGCCGCCAACGCGGTGTTGGCGGCCCTAGAGGCCAAATGCCAGGCCTTTATCAATGGCCCCGGCGCCGGCGCCGCCGAACACCGGATCGAATTTGGCGTCGAGGCCCGCTACGCCAGCCAGGTCTGGGAAATCGAGGTGCCGCTGGCCGCAAGCCGCTTCCAAGGAGCTGCCGATTTGCAAAAACTGATCGCCGATTTCAACGCCGCGCACGAGGAAATATTCGCCATCAACGATCCCAGCTCCATCGTCGAGTTTGTCGGCTGGACGGCCTCGGTCGCCTGCAAGCTGACCGGCTCAGGCGGCGGCAGATTGGCAGCGGACGGCGGGGCCGAACACAGCGGCAGCCGCCAGATATATTTCGAGGGCGCCGGCATCGTCGATACGTCAATCCATGCACCGGCGCAGCTAACACCCGGCGAGGAAATATCCGGCCCGGCGATTATCGAAACGCCGTTCACCACGATTGTCATTGATCCCGGTGCCAGCTTTCATCTGACGAACGCCGGCAGTATCAATATCACGCCCTAGGAACAGGCCCATGAGCGAGAAAAATTCTAAGCTGGACGGCGCCAAACTGGCGATACTTTCCAACCGCCTCGGCGGTATTTGCCGCAAGATGGGCAATACTTTGTTGCGCACCGGGCGCTCCGGCGTCCTCAACCGGGCCAAGGATTTCTCCTGCTGCATCGTCACTAAGGACTGCGAATTGCTGACCGCTGAGGAAAGCCTGCCCATTCATGTGTTGTCGGGACCCGATCTGATGGCCCGGTCCATGCACGAGTTCCATCCAAACTTAAAGAAAGGCGACGTGTTCCTGCACAATTCGCCCTATCACGGCGATTCCCACCCCGCCGATCACACCCTCCTGATGCCGGTGATCGACGATGCGGGCGTCCATCACTTCACGCTTTTGGCCAAGGCGCATCAGGCCGATATCGGCAATTCGATCCCGACCACCTATCACGGCACGGCGCGCGATGTTTACGAAGAAGGTGCGCTCATTTTTCCCGCCGTAAAAGTGGCCGACAATTACCAGGTGATCGACGATATCATCCGCATGTGCCGCATGCGCATCCGCGTGCCCGACCAATGGTACGGCGATTTTTTGGCGATGCTCGGCGCCGCCTATATCGGCGAGCGGGAATTGCTGGCACTCGGCGCCGAGATTGGCTGGGGCACATTGCACGGCTTCACCGACCAGTGGTTCGATTATTCCGAAAAACGTATGATCCAGGCAATCCAATCCATGCCCGCCGGCAGTGCCACCGCCCAATCCACCCACGATGCCATTCCTGGCACACCCGCCGAAGGCATCACCATCACATCGAAAGTTACCATCGACACCAATGCGGCGATGATCGAGGTGGACCTCACCGATAATTCCGAAGCGCTGGCTTGCGGGCTCAACGTATCGGAGGCCTGCACACGCACATCGGCGATGATCGGCATCTTTAATTCGGTGGATAATTCGGTGCCCAAAAACGCCGGCGCCTTCCGCCGGGTGAAGTTGCACCTGAAAGACAACGGTGTCGTCGGCATCCCGCGCCATCCCATAAGCTGCTCGGCCTCGACCACCAACCTGGCCGACCGGATACAAAATTCGACCATGCGCGCCATGGCCGAGATCGGCGACGGGCTCGGCATGGGCGAGATCGGCTGCTTCTGCCCGCCGTCCACTTCGGTGGTCTCCGGCACCGACCCCAGGAATGGAAAACCTTATGTAAATCAATTGTTTCTGGGCCATACGGCGGGCGCCGGCGCGCCCTTCGAAGACGCCTGGATGACCATGCTGCACGCAGGCAATGGCGGCATGTGCTATATCGATTCGGTCGAATTGGATGAGATTTATACGCCGATCCGTGTGACCAAGCGCCACCTGATTCCGGATTCCGAAGGCGCCGGGCGGTTCCGCGGCGCGCCCGGGATCGAAGTCGAGCTAGGCCCCGTCGATTGCCGCATGGAAGCCGGCTTCGTTGCCGATGGCAATATCCACAATCCTTTGGGCGCCCGCGCTGGCGGCGCGGCGGCGCATTCGGATCAGTTCCGCAGGTTGCCGGGCGGCACCCTCGAGCGGCTCGAACAATGCTCTCAAATCTGGATCGAGGACGGCGAAACCTTGGTGTCCATCGCCTGCGGCGGCGGCGGCTACGGCGATCCCAAGAGCCGCGATGCGGACCGGGTGTTGCGCGATGTGGCCGAAGGGCTGGTCAGCCGAGAGCGAGCAGCCGAAATTTACGGCGTGATCATCACCGAGGCCATGCAGATCGACGGCCCGGCCACCCGGGCCGCGCGCGCCGAGTAATCGAAATTTGCGAATATTTTTACCTTAGGAGGAATTTCAAAATGCGTCTCACTGACAAAATCGCCATCGTTACCGGCTCGTCCCTCGGCATCGGCGCCGCCATCGCCAAGCGCTATGCCGCCGAGGGCGCGACCGTAGCCGTCAATTTCCTGAAAAGCCCGGACAAGGCCGACGAAGTGGTCAAGGAAATCCAGGACGCAGGCGGCACCGCCAAATCCTATCAGGCGGATGTATCCAAAGTGCCCGAGATCGAGAGCTTCGCGCAAAATGTGATCGATGATTTCGGCCGGATCGATATTCTGGTCAACAATGCCGGCGTCTTTCGCACCGTGCCGGTCTTGGAGACCACCGAAGAGATTTGGGACGAGCAGCTTGATCTCAACCTCAAGGGCTATTTCTTCTTCGTCAAAACCCTGGTGCCCCATTGGGGCGAGATTGGCGGCGGCAAGGTGGTCAATATATCTTCCATCGCCGGCACCGGCGCCTTTCCCAACTGCCCCGGCTATTGCGCATCGAAGGGCGGCGTCGTTAATCTGACCCGCGCCTTGGCGGCAGAGCTGGGCAAGGACAATATCAACGTCAATTCCATCGCGCCCGGTAATGTGGCGACGCCGCTCAACGCCCATGTGCGCGGGCCCGGAAACGAAGAATACATCGAATTGATGAAAACCTTCACCCCCACCGGTATCGCCTTCATGGATCCCGAGGACTTGACCGGCACTGCCGTGTTCCTGGCCTCCGAAGACGCCAAGATGATCCACGGCGAAACCATCATCGTCGATGCCGGCTGGTCGGTCTGGTAGTGGACGCGGCGCGGGTCCTGGTAACCGCCGGCGCCGCTGGTATCGGCCTCGCCGTGGCCGAGCGATTTCAGGCGGCCGGCGCCAAAGTCATAGTCTGCGATATCGATGCGGGCGCGCTGGAAACGGTGCCGCCGGAGCTTAAGGTCGTGCAATGCGATGTCGCCGATACAGATCAGGTAGCCGGGTTGTTCGAAAAAGTCAGACAAGACATGGGCGGGCTTGACGTGCTTATCAACAATGCTGGCATTGGCGGCGGCCAGGCGGCCATTGAAGATATTACCGACGCTGCCTGGCAGCGCACATTGGATGTGAATTTGAGCGGCATGTTTTACTGTTTGCGCGCCGCCGTGCCGGGCATGAAGGCGCAAGGCTCCGGCGCGGTGATCAATATTGCCACCGCCTCAGTGCGCACCGGTCTTCCCGGGCGCATGCCTTATGTGGCCTCCAAGCAGGGTGTGATGGGCTTAACCCACAACGCGGCCAGGGAGCTGGGTCCCGACAATATCCGTTGCAACGCCATCCTGCCGGGTTTGGTCGACAATGCGCGCGGCCGGAATTTGGTCGCCGAGCGGGCGAAGGATCGGGGGATCAGCGCCGCCGAAGTGGAAGACGATTACTTACGCTATGTTTCCATGCGCTGCTGGATCGATCCCGCCGAGGTGGGCGATCTGGCGGTATTCCTTGCCTCCGGTCAGGCGCGCCATATCAGCGGCCAGTTCATTGCCGTCGATGGTCACATGGAATGGGAGAGCTGATCCGAACTTCGAGTTGGCTTGTGATGGCATCATCCAAACTACCGCTTCCACCGGGATAAGATGAAGGGGATCATGCTGGCCAAAAAGGCCACGACAGTTGCTGACCATACCGTTGCAGCCAGCGGCACCGGTGTGCCATCGGAAACCCAACCATATATCTGGCTAAACAGGCCGCCACCAAACATTTGAGCGAACACGCCGACGCCCGCCGCGGTACCCGCCAAACTGGCCGACGCTTTCAGCAAACCTGTCTGCACGAAAGGTGTGTTCAAACCTTGGCCGAATGTCAAAAGAAACCCGGGAAGAAAAAGCGTGAGCGGAAAGACCAGACCGGCCATCATCAGCGCAGCGAAAACTGACGTCGCCAGCAGCATCAAACCGGTGGCTCCGAAAACCATGGTTTCGATCCCGACACGGCCACCGATCCGGCTAGACAAGAAATTGCCTAACCAGAGACCGAATGGCATCAACGGAAACCAAAGACCGAATTCGGCGACTGGGCGGCCCAAATAATCGGTCATGATATAGGCCGTGCCGCTGGCGAGGGCAAAAAAGGAGCCGGTGCTGGCTCCAGCCTGCAGGGCGAATGCGGAAAATCGGATATCACGGAATAACGAAATATAGTCTGCCCATGGGGATTGGCGCCGCTCGTTTGGGGACCGCCCAGGCCCAGATTCGTTGATTGTCCGCGCCACCAATATCAGGATTAGGGCGCCTGAGACGGCGGCGAACATAAGAACACTGCGCCATCCCAATGAATCGGCGAGTAGACCTCCGATAGGGGGTGCTACCATCGGTCCCAGCGAATAGGCCATGGTCAAATACGCCACCACCTTCACCAATTGGTCAGTACCGTAAATATCGCGCGCGATGGCGCGTGCCAAAGCCAGCCCGCAAGCGCCGCCAGAGGCCTGGATTAAGCGCCCTCCAACAAGCATCCATATGGAGTTTGATAGGGCAGCGAGCACGCTTCCGGCCAAGAACATCAATATCCCCAGCAAGAGAACTCGGCGCCGGCCGAAGCGATCCGAGAGCGAACCGAAAACCAAGGTCATGAACGCCATAGCAAACAACGGCGCACTGACTGTCATTTGAATCATCGCCTCACTGGATTCGAAATAAACCATTACCGCCGGCGCTGCGGGAAAATACAGGTGCAGTGACAGCGGGCCCATAAAAGTCACTAGCGCGAGTACAGCGAACAACCATCGGCTAGGCGCCGGCCCCGAGGTCATTGCCGGGCTCGCTGGACTAGAGTTTTGCACGATTGAAAATCAATTCCTGAACTATGGGCGTGTGGTGCGGCGCCTCACCGTTGGTTATCAACGGGCTTTTAAAAAAAACCGCCATGCACCCGTTGGCTGCCTGACGGCTTTTTATTTGTATACCAGGAAAAAAACGGGCCGGCTATTCTGCGGCGATATAGCGCGCCTCGTCATAGGCTCTGTCGCCGATGTCGCCATCGGGGAATATATCCCGTTGGGTTACCCATTCCCGCGACTCTTCATACATTTTCTGGGAATAGGATTCGAATACGATACGCTCACCGGGACCAAAATAACGCAGATCCATCATGTCGTGGAACCGCTCCGGAAACTCCTCTTTATAGTAGTGCACATAAAGCTCCGGCCTGAGATCGATATCAAACTGCGCCTTTTTCAGCGCCTGGTAGTATTTGGCAACGGTCTCAGGATCGATATCACCGGTGATCATGCCGGCCATCATAAAGGTGGTCTCGGCAATTTTTTTAAAGCCCAATTGGTCGAGAAAATAGTATGTACCCGAAAACAGGCTGGCGGCCGGCACTTCGCCATCGATTAGTTTCTCCATGCGCGCCCAAAGCATACCGTCGTTGAATGACAGGTTAATGTCTTCGGGCTTGAGATATTGCTCCAGCGCTTGGATCGTCGAATAGTGGCTGCCCGATTGGTGGCCAACGGAAATCGGAACCCCGGCAAGATCGTCGGGCGTTTCAATGCCCGAATCCGGGTGCACGAATATGCCGCAAGGCGACACCGAGTAGGCGCCCGTGTAAATCTGCCCATGGCCAGCCGACGCCGCAATATTGACGGTCCAATGGCAGGCCGAGCTGACATCGCTTTTGCGCCCTTCCTCGAACGTCTGGTAGGCGCCGCGCTTGTCGCCAATATTGTGCGCCTGGGCATCCTTTTTGGTGGCCAAATCTATAAACTCATAGTCGAGTCCTTCTTCCTCGAAATAGCCTTTTTCCCGAGCCACCCACTCATGCAGCCGCATATGCGGCTCGATCAAAAATTTAGACATTCTCTCCTCCGTATTCGCTTTTAAGGGTTTCCAATTTCAATCTTGCGACTTTTATATCAATTTTGGTGTTATTAGTGAAATTGATAATCATTATACAGGCGATCCATTTCATGCATATCTCTTCTTTGGACCTGAATTTGATGACTGTGTTTGATGCGTTGATGGTCAACCGAAATGTTACCAAGGCGGGCAAGGACATCGGGCGCAGCCAGCCGGCGGTCAGCCATGCGCTCGCCAGATTGCGTGCCATCTTGGGTGATCAGTTGTTCGTCAAGACCAACGAAGGCATGGTTCCAACGCCCAGGGCCCTCAGACTGCACGAACAAGTCCGCCCGGCGCTCCAATATATTGAAACCGCCATCAACGACGAAGAGGCGTTCGATCCGGCCACGGCCAAGCGTACTTTCCTCATCGCCATGGTCGAGCATGCTGCCTTTGTTTTGATGCCACGCCTCATCAGCCGCCTGTCGGTGGACGCGCCGTCTATCGATCTCAATGTGGTCGGCGTCACCGAAGTTCCGGGTGTTGATCAGATCGACACCGATCAATGCGAGCTTGCCATCGCGCTTCAATCCCGCAATCTGCCTGGACATATTTCCAGCGCGTTGGTCTATCGCGAAAAATTCGTTTGCGTAATGCGCGCCGACCACCCGATTTTGACGACATCGTTTACGCTGAACGACTATCTGGCCTATCCGCACAGCGCCGTACGCACCAGCGGCAACGCCGTCAGTCTGGTGGATATGGCGTTGGCCGAACTGGGATTTGAACGTCGGGTCGCGGTCGGGATATCGCACGTCCTGTTGACCAATCTGCTACTGCCGGGCTCCGACCTGATCGCCAGCCTGCCACAGCGCAATGCCGCGTTTTTTGCATCCGAGCGGGGTTTGGCGGTGCGCGATCTACCGTTCGAGGTCCCTGAATTCGAAACCCACATGGCCTGGCATCGACGCTACGAAGACGACCCCGGCCATCTCTGGATGCGCAACCTGATTAAACAAGTGGCTGCGGCGGTGTAACGTCGCGGCATGATGATCATGGCGGCGGCTGGCGCGCCATTCGCAGGGTGGTGTCGGTCAATCAGGCGACGATAGGCTGAGCGATGATCCAGAGCGAGAGCATCGTATAGCCGACCATCAAAGCCAGCATCGGCAATTGACTATCGAGCGCCCGGCGGCGGTCGCCGAACAGGCGCATTGCTTCGGTATGGGACAGATAGACGGCGACGATGTGGCCGATGACGATGGCGGCGACCGAAAAAAACCAGACGAATTTGGCGTCGATTAAGGCGATATCAACCTTATAGTCGGCGGTGCCGAACAAATCCCAGCCGAAGCCGAACGGGTCCGACAATCGGTGGATGACCACTTGGCCCTCAATCACCAGCAACGACAGATAATGGGACAAATGATAGGCGATGGCGATGGGGACGATGGAAAAGACGAACGTCGGCGCCAACAGGCTGAATTTCACCACGTGATCGCTGGACCAGCCCACCAGATATATGAACAACAGATAGACCAAGATCAGCAAAATGGGAAAGCTGGCGATCCATATGGTTTCGACGAACAAAACCGCGGAACCGCCAAGCCCTTGAAATAACTTGAAGAATACTAATCCAATATCCGCGAATTGTTGCGTTTCCGTGTAACCATCGAAGGTCACGGTGGACAGCAGTAACAGAACAAAGAACATCAAGGTGATCGACGGCGGCTTGCCGACCCGCAAGCCGACGCCGGGCGGGCGGAGGTTCCATTCGCGGCTTTCGGAACCGGCCTTGAAAAAAGCGCCATAGCCGTTCACGCAGCCGGCGTCGTCGTTTTTGATGTCGTAATAGCGGACATCTTCGGCGGCTTTAGCGTCCCGCACCCGCACCTCTGTCACCGCGAAGCGGGCGAATAATCCATAGACCACCGAAAATGCTTCGCCTTGGGCAAGCCAGGTTTCGCGGCCATAAAGGAACATGCCGAGCCAAGTCAGGCCAGAATAGACGGTGATGGAAACGGCGATATTCTTGGGAACGCCAGAGCCGGGCCAAGAAATTTCCATCCAGGCAAATATGAAAAAGAAGATGAAGGCCGGCCAGGTGTCCCACCCCAATGGCACCGGCAGATTACGGCTTAGCTCACCGCCGCCGGTGAGCTTTCGGGTTAGCGCCTCTGCCCAGGAGAAGATGGCGTTCCACGGATTGATCAGGGCCCAAAAATTGCCCAGCAACGAGCAGACAAATGCCAGCCCCACCCAAGCGATTACCCAGACCATGACCACGGAAAGATTCTCATACGGACTGGCAACGCCGAAAAATCCCGCCGCCACGGTGAGTAGAAACCAGGCGACGAACAATGTCCGCACCAGGCCCAATAAAATGGGGTGTGCCAAAAATCGGCCAATGGGATTGTTCAGCATATTGACCGTGGCATAGCCCCCTGGCGCCGGCTTGTGGCGGAGGAAGACGGCGATTACCGCGAACGAAAGCACCACGGCCGCAGCCGCGCCGGAGACGAACATCCAAAGTGGCAACGGCAGGTCGTAGCGCTGGCCGAAGGCATGGGCGCTGGCTGGAACCGCATTATATACGGCGCCAAGACCGATCAGGACACCGATGGAACGGATTAAAAAACGCATAGCGTTATTTGGGAAATACCTCGATATAGATCAGCGCCGAATGGCCGTGGCCATCGCCAAATCCGTGAGAGGTAACCGGAAACCGGCCAGTGGCCTTGGCGGTAAAATTCATGGAGGCCGGTTTGCCGGGAGCGACATTGGTCTCGATATTGTAGCCATGCAGATGCAATTCGGCCTTTTCGTCAGTCTTCCATTGAAGATTAACCTGATCGCCCTGCTTGACCCGAATGGTCCGGGCACCAACGATTTTGCGCTTTTTAATTTCGACGGAAATGGGCGGCACGGCGTCGACGCTTTGGGCCAGGGCAGGGGCTGAGCCGGGAAACTGAGCGATAATAATTGCTGCGAATAGTACTAAGAATTTGATCAAAAGAACGCCTATACATGGATGGCCGAGGGTAGTTGCGGGGACTGTATTTCCTAGGGCCGCCCCCGGCAACACAAAACCGGGAACGGCGGATCAGTTCCTAGGGAAGCATGTCTCAAGCCCGCCAGATAGCGGGAAATTGATCGCTGTCGATCACATCGCCTGCCTTGAAGCCGGACAGATCGGTTTCGGTGGGCGCGTATGAGCGTGGCTGCCAGCGGATGTCGTCGCCGGCGAAGCGCAGCGATATGGCGCGCCGGCGCGCATCGTGCGATGCGTTGGGAAAAGCGCCATGCAGCATCTTGCCGTGAAAGGCGAGGCAATCGCCGGGCGCCAGGTTCCACGATCGTGTCTCGTATTTTTCCGGCGCAGCATCCACATCTGGGGCCGGGCCGTCGAAAACCTCCACCGCATCGGGGCTGTCGCCAAGGCCGATGCGCACCGGCTGATATTCTTTGCCCCATTGATGCGAGCCGGGAACGAAGCGCAAGGTGCCGTTGGCCTCGTTGGCCGCATCGATGGCGATCCAGATTGAACAGAACTGCTCGCCGGCGAACTGGAAATAGGGTTGGTCCTGGTGCCAATAGGTGGGATTGGCGGTGCCCGGCTCCTTGACCAACAGGTGATCGTCGATGAGGTTGACCTTGGCGGCACCCATCAGACGCGCCGCAATTTCCGCCGCTGGGCCATCGAAAACAAAGCGACGGATTGGATCGATGCGCTGAAACATGGCGTGATCGGTGAAGAAGCTACCCTGCCCGGGATCGGCGTAATCTTTCGACAATTCACCCGGATTGGCGACCGATTGCTCGAAACCGCTCTCCAGCGTTTGCATCCAATCTGCGGAAAACAATTGGCGCAGGCAAACCACGCCGTCTTCGCGCCAAGCCTTGATGTCCGCCTCACTAACTGCCTTTTCGTTCATGCTTTCCCCGTTCACGCCGGCCACTTCTAAAAGCGTTGGTATGAGGCAAAATTACAAAGTAACCTTAGCCAACGCCATTGCACTTTGAAAAAACTAACACGCCGCCTTCTGGGGAGGAAATCTGAAAATGGAAGAACATATTGAATTTGAATCCGACGGGCTGACGCTGGACGGCATCTTGCACATCCCGGACGATTACAAGCCCGGCGAAAAGCGCGCCGCGATGCTGATTCTGCATGGCTTCGGTGGATCAAAAAATGGCGGCGGCGCCAAAATGCAGGCCGAATTTATGGCCAAATGGGGCTATGTGGCTTTGCGCTTTGATTTCCGGGGCTGCGGCGATTCTGAAGGCGAGCGCGGCTATATCCGCTGCTTCGACCAGGTCGCCGATACCCGCAACGCCCTTTCGTGGCTGGCCAAGCGCGATGAAGTGGATCCGGTGCGCATCGGCTCGGGCGGCGGCAGTTTCGGCGCCGCCGTCACCGTCTATACCGCCGGCATCGACAAGCGCATCGCCGCCGCCATATCCATCGGAGGCTGGGGCGACGGCGAACGCAAATTCCGCAACCAGCATCCAGGCCCGGAGAAATGGAAGAAATTCACCGACATGCTGGAAGCGGGCAAAAAACACCGCCAGGAAACTGGCGAGGAATTGATGGTGCCGCGCTGGGATATTGTTCCGATTCCGGAGCATTTGCGCAAAAACGTGAACCCGGACGCCCATATGGAATTCCCGGCGGAAACCGCGCAAAGCATGATGGATTTCAAGGCCGACGAGGTGGTCGGCAATATCGCGCCGCGCCCGCTTCTGCTGCTGCATTCGGCCAACGATTCGGTGACGCCGACCGAACAATCGGTGGAAATGTTCAAGCGCGCCGGCAAGCCAACCGAATTGCACCTGCTGGCCGATATCGACCATTTTCCGTTTACCGACGAAGGCAGCCAGTTTGTGGCAATCCTAAAGGGCTGGCTGGACAATAATTTTCCGGCAACGATTACATAATATTATGAGCCAAAACCGGGTCCTCTATTCCAAGGGCGCGCTGCTGAGGCTCGCCCAGGACATCTTTGCCGCCGCCGGTGTCAAAGCGGGCGATGCAGAGCTGTGGGCCGACGTGTTGATCTGGGCCAATTTGCGCGGCGTCGATTCCCACGGCGTCCTTAGAATCCCGGAATATATTGCCCATATGGACGACGGCAAACTCAACGTCGGCGCGGAGTTGAAGATCGCGCGCCAGGCCGGCGCGGCGGTCACCATCGATGCCGATCAAGCGCCCGGCCCCATCGCCATCGCCGCCGCCATGGACGAAGCAATCGGGCGCGCCCGCGATGTGCAGGTCGGCTGGTGCGTGGTGCGCAACATGACCCACGCCGGCGCCATCGGCTATTTCGCGTTGCAAGCGGCGCGGCAAGGCTTTGCCGGTCTGGTGATGACATCGTCGCGCCCTCTGATGGCCTATCCCGGCGCCCGTACACCGGCGGCATCCACCAATCCCATTGCCATAGCCGTGCCTGGCGGCGAGCATCCGCCCTTGTTCGTAGACATGTCCACTTCAGCATCGGGCATGGGCAAGATTTCCCAGGCCAAGGACGCTGGCACTTCTATCCCCGAAGGCTGGGCCGTCGATGACAAGGGCCAGACCACCACCGATCCTCACAGCGCCGCCATGCTGTCGCCGGCCGCCGGACCCAAAGGCGCAGGATTGTCCTTGATGATCGAATGCCTGACCAGCCTGTTCGCTGGTTTTCCGCTGATCGAATATGCGTTGGAGACCGGCGCGCCGCGCTTCGGGCGGCCCATGAATGGCCTCGCAATCGCCGTCGATGTTTCCGCGTTCGGCGATCTGGCGACGTTCCGTGGCCTCGCCGACGGCCTTGCCCGGCAACTCGGCAACCTGCCGACGGTGGATGGCGTCGATCAGGTCTATGCCCCCGGCGAGCGCGGCGACGCGGTCCTGGCCAAACGCGAAATCGATGGTATCCCGGTGGCCGCCGGAACCATCAAGCGGCTCGAAGGCATCGCCGAACGTTTCGGCATCACGATGCCGCTAGCGGACGGATGAAAGGAAGCGGATTGTGACCAAGGTTCTGCTCGTCGACAGCGAGTTTGAAAAATATCGAAGCTATCTGGAGCCCAATTTCCCGGATGTGGATTTCACCTTTGCCGAAAACGGCGATGGCGTAGAGCCATTGCTGGACGGCGCCGAAGTTCTGATTTCCTTCGCCCGCTGGCTGACCGCCGATATGACCGCCGACATGGGGAGCCTCAAATGGTTGCAATGCATGATCGCCGGCACCGAACATCTCAAACCATCCCTGGCGGCGCGCCCGGATGTCTTGCTGACCAACGGGCGCGGCATTCACGGGCCGCAAATGGCCGAGATGACGTTGTTCCATATGCTCGCGCTTTATCGGCAGGTCCGGCGCCTGGCCAAAAACCAGGCGGGCCATGTGTATGAGCGGTTCCTACCCAAGGTACTGGATACCAGGAAAGTGGCGATCCTCGGCCTCGGCGCCATCGCCGAACATATGTCGCGGGTGTTTTCGTCCCTCGGCATGACCGTCTATGGCATATCCAGAACGGAGCGCGCCGTCGAAGGCATCGACAAAATTTTCTCCCGGGACAATATGGCCGAGGCGGTCGCCGATGTGGATTTCCTGGTGGTGCTGCTGCCCTTTAGCCCCGAGACCGAAAAGATCGTCGGCGCCGAAACCTTTGCCGCCATGAAGCCAAGCGCCTGCCTGATCAATGTGGCGCGCGGCGGCGTTGTCGATGAGGCGGCGCTGATCGAGGCTTTGAACAGCGGCGCCATCGCCGGCGCCGGGCTGGACGTATACGAAAAGGACCCGCTGCCGACGGAAAGCCCTCTTTGGGATATGGAAAACGTCTTCATGACGCCGTTCATCGGCGGGCGCAGTGATTTGTATGCAGAGCGCATCCTGACCGTGATCGAGCCCAATTTGAGGGCTTATTTGGATGGCAATCTGGACAAAATGATCAATATTGTCGATTAAGATTTAAAGGAGCGAGAAATGGCCGAAATGTCGATACGCTTGAACAAGCCGATATCAACACCTGAGTTGGAGCGCCGTTGGGCGGCCATCCGCGCCGCCATGGCAGCGGAAGGCATCGATGTGTTGTTGATGCAGAACAACAACGATCATATGGGCGGCTATACCAAATATGTGACCGATGTGCCGGCCACCAATGGCTACCCGTTCACCGTCGTGTTTCCCATCGATGACGCCATGACCGTGGTCCATCAGGGCCCGTTCGGCGGCGACCGCGAGGTGCCGCCCGAGGGCGATGGAAACTTGCGCGGCGTGAAGCGGCAATTTACGACGCCGTCATATGAATCGGCACCCTACACCCGCGAATACGACGCCGCTCTCGCCGCCCAGGCGTTGGAGCCATTCGCGGCCTCCACCATCGGTTTGGTCGGCACCTATCAGATGTCCTACGCCACCGTCGATTACATCAAGCGCCAGTTTCCCAACGCCACCTATGTGGAAGCGTCCGACATGATGGACAAGATCAAGGTGATCAAGAGCGCCGAGGAAATCGAATTTATCGAAGGCACCGCCGCCCAACAGGACGCCGCCATGCAGGCGGTGATCGATGGCATCAAACCGGGCATGAAGGATTCCGACGCCGCCGCCCTCGCCCTGCATAAAGGCCACAACCTCGGCAGCGAACAGGGCATCTATCTGTGTCAGTCCTGGCAGATCGGCAGCCCCGCCGCCATCGCCCCCCGGCACAATCAGGACCGGGTAATCCAAGAAGGCGACAGCTTCAACATGCTGGTGGAAAACAACGGCGCCGGCGGCTTTTTTACCGAGATCGGCCGCACCATCATCCTCGGCAAGGCAACCCAGGAACAACACGACGAGCTGGCCTTCACCTTGGAAGCCCAGCGTTTCACTCTTAATCTTCTGAAGCCGGGAACACCCGCCGCCGATATCTGGAACGAATATAACAAGTTCATGACCGCAAACGGGCGCTCGGAAGAAACCCGGCTCTATTGCCACGGGCAAGGCTACGATCTGGTGGAACGGCCCTTGATCCGCAAGGACGAGCCCATGGCAATCCAAAAGAACATGAACATCGTCTGCCATCCGGGTTATGTGCGGAACGGCGTCTATTCCTGGATCTGCGACAACTACATCATCGGCGACAATGGCCCCGGCGAAAGCATCCACAAACTGCCGCAGCAATTGTTCGAGGTGGGTTGAGGCGCACAATTGGCTAACCCACCAGGCCCGTGATCTCACCTATAAAAACTGGCGCCCATCTGCCCGCCGGCAACCCTAGCGCTTTTTCGCAACGATCATGGCCCGTCACCCAGGTTGCCGCGATCCATTTCTAATGGTATTCCGCGACGGAATTTTTGAATAAACGCGGACTAGGAAATGTTTGCAGGTGCATTGGGCGGGATTGGCAGGGCGCTCAGCTCGCGAAATTTCGTCTATTATTGCATCGGTATGAGCCTCGGGCTAACCGGCTCGTTCGTCTTTTTTGCGGCCCTCGGCTGGGTCACCTGGGAGCTGACCCATTCCGCCGCCTGGGTCGGCACCATTGTCCTCGCGGAAACCATACCGAACGTGTTCATCGGCCCGTTCGCCGGCGTGATAATCGACCGGACGAGTGCAAAGTGGGCCATGTTTTGGGCCCAGCTTATCGCCACGTTGGTGATGGCGGTATTGGCGGTGATTACATTCAACAATTGGCTGACGGTCGAAATTCTGCTGGGTTTCGCCTTCATAATCGGGGTGCTGAACGGGGTCGTTTTTTTTGGCCCATTTTGCGATCATGCCGAGGCTCGTCCCGAGGGCTGATTTGTCCGCCGCAATCGCGTTTCAATCTTCCGTATCCCAGGCCGCGCGTTTTCTTGGCCCGGCGCTCGCGGGAATATTGATCCTTTGGGCCGGTGGCGGCATGGCCTTTGCGTTCAAGGCATTGAGCTATAGCGGCTTCCTGGTTGCGTTGCTGATGATCGACATCGACGAAAGCGGTGACACCAAACCCGCATCGTCCGGAATTATCGACGATATCATTGCCGGGCTTCGCTACGCATGGTCGGCGGCGCCGATCCGTCTGCTTCTGATAAGCGCAGTGGCGCTGGGAATTCTGTTGCGCCCCATTATCGAGCTGATGCCGGCCTATGTGGGAAGCGTCCTATTGTCGGACGCCGGCACCCTTGCCTGGCTGCTCTCGGCCACCGGCGTGGGCGCCATGATTGCCTCGCTCTGGCTAGCCCGGAGGGGAAAGACGCAAGGGTTGGCACGCATCATGTTGCTAAATTTTGTGATCACAGGTGTCATCTTGATCATTTTCCTCAAGACCAGTGGCCTGGCAATTGGCATCGCTGTTCTCGGCGTTTACGGATTTTGTTCCGCCGCCGTGATGATCAGTAATCAGACAATGATCCAAAGCGCGGTTGAAGATCACATGCGGGCGCGGGTGATGAGCCTATATGCGCTGACCGTTCGGGCTATCCCCGCGCTCGGCGCTTTCGTCGTCGGTCTGTTGGCCGATATTGCCGGGCTTGTCCCATCCTTAGCTGGCGGCGCGATACTTGGGCTGCTATTTTGGATTTGGGCACGGCGGACAGCCATTGGCAAAACGGACAATCCAGATACAAGCATCTTCAATTAGACCCTAAGGAGAACACCATGACAGCATATATGCTGGTTGACCTGGACGTGCATGATCTCGATGGATTTAAGGAATATCAATCGGGGGTGCCGGCACTAATTGCCAAACATGGCGGCGAATACATTGTGCGCGGCGGAGAGTTCGACGTGATCGAGGGCGATTGGCAGCCGCACCGATTGGTGTTCTTTCGTTTTCCAGACCGCCAAGCGATCCATGATTTTTGCGACGATCCCGAATACGCGGAATTGAAAGCGCTGCGCCACCGGACCGCCAGCACGATCTTAGTGGCCGTGGACGGCACGGATTAGGCGGTTAATTTATTTAAGGTGGTTATCGCGCGGCACATATGCCTGATTTTCCCAATCTGAGCGTTGCGGACCCGGGGTGACATTGTCATGGCAACCCCTTCGCCGGTATGGCATCGTTGGCGCACCAATTTGAGGGAGATGGATCTATGACGACCAATCGGGACTTTGCCGAAATTCATACATTGAGCGAGATTATCAAAATCGGTTATGACGCTCTGGAAGAAAATGCTCTGACATTTCTGATCGGCGGCGCGGAAAGCGAAATGACGCTGCTGCGCAATCGCCAATCCCTGGATGCCCTGGCATTCCGCCCCCGTGTCCTCCGCGAAGTCCTCGACATCGACATGACGACGACGTTTTTAGGTGTCGACCAGCGGCTTCCCGTCTTCCTCGCCCCCATCGGCGGCCTTACACAGATGGACCCGGGCGGAACACTGGCGGCGGTGCAGGCCGGCGGTGAGTTTGGCATTATGGGATGTATCTCCTCAGTCGCGAAGCCCGATTTGGAAGAAGTGCGCGCCGGCTCCGACGCCTCGGCAATGTTTCAAATCTATGTCCGCGACGACGACGACTGGCTGCTTGAGCGCCTGGCACTGGCAGAGAAGCTGAATTATCAAGCCTTCTGTATCACCACTGATACCGCCTATAACGGCCGCCACGAACGGCGTCTCCTCAACGGGTCCGTAGTCCCGGGCCAGGGGCTGGGCGGCGGCCTTGAATTCCAGCGCACCTTGTCCTGGGATACCGTCGATCTGGTTCGCAAAAACACGAAAATGCCGATCATACTGAAAGGTATCGCCACGGCGGAAGATGCAATCATGGCCCGCGATCACGGCGTTGATGTTGTCTACATCTCCAACCATGGCGGCCGCCAGTTGGACCACGGCGCCGGCGCCATCGAAGTGCTGCCCGAGGTCGTCGCCGCAGTTGGCGCGGACATGGACGTCATCATCGACAGCGGCTTTATGCGCGGCACCGATATTGTCAAAGCGATCGCCCTTGGCGCCAAATCGGTTGGCATCGGCAAGCTCTATTGCTTTGGTCTGTCCGCCGGCGGGCCCGCCGCCGTGGTTCGCATGCTTGAGCTTTTAGAAGTCGAAATCAAATGGGCGATGGGCCTCCTAGGCGTAACATCCCTCGATCAGTTGGACCCGTCCTATCTTCGCGCTGCCGCCCCGGCGCGCCCCGCCGGGCTGACCAGCGCCCATCCGCATATCGACATTCCAAATCCAACATATTTGAACGACGGCTAGCGCAAATTCTCCGAAGTTTCCGAACATTTCGAGGCCCATTTGTGACCTTTTGGGCTTTTCGAGGTTGGCTTTTGTCCCCGGCGCTTGGTATTTTAAAGATGGAGAGGTGCCGGAGTGGTCGAACGGGGCGGTCTCGAAAACCGTTGTGCGCTTGCGTACCCAGGGTTCGAATCCCTGTCTCTCCGCCACTTTAATCCTCAAAATTTACGAACCTCGCATTGCAAGCCCTTCAAGGGGGTCGCGCCCATGCTGGCGTCCAATTCACCGGCGTCTTCTGTCAGCGTGTTGATGTTCGGTTCTCGCCAGCCGAAATCGGCGGAGATGACGCGGACGCCGATGCCATCGGTGAGCCTGGCTTTGAGCTTCGCCTCGCCCCGGGGCGAGGAAATCATCGCCCGTAGCCACCTTTAGATTGAGGTTCTTGGAACTGATCCCAACTTCGTCCAGGCTATCGGTTCTGAGAATTTCGGTCTCATCCGGCGACATGGCGCCCGTCCTCCGTTCCAGAAAAACACCGATCCTCGTTCGATTGCACCGGCACTTTGCGGCTGGTGCCGAATTTTTTTAAATCACTATAACTATTACAATCATTCCATTTTACTAGCCGCCGCTAATGGGTTAAGAAAATCACCAGATTGGATGCGCCCCGCCATCACCGCACCGGGGTTTGATTAATATATAGAGAGAAGGAAACGGCCATGAGTGACAAGAGCTTGGAAGACGTACTGGACTCCCGGGGCAATCCTGTGGAGATGCTGCGCAATTCGCAAATCGGCGCCTATATCTATCCGGTGGTGCCGCCCGAATATACCAACTGGCGCGATGAACAACGGGCCTGGCGCGAAACGGCAGTGCTCTTTGATCAAAGCCATCACATGGCGGAATATATGGTTGAAGGCCCGGACGCCAAGGCCATGCTTTCTTCGCTCGCCATCAACAGCTTCGAAAATTTCCCGGTCGATAAGGCCAAGCATTTCGTTCCCTGCAGCCATGACGGCGGCGTCATTGGCGATGTGATCGTTTTTCATCTGGAAGAGAACAAATATAACCTGGTCGGACGTGCGCCGACGGTGAACTGGTTGGAATTCCACGCCGAAACCGGCGATTGGGATATCGAGACCGCGCGCGATGACCGCTCGCCAGGCTTCACCGGCGGCAAACCCGTCGTCCGGCGCCATTACCGGTATCAAGTGCAAGGGCCGAACGCGACCCAGATCCTCGAAAAACTCAATGGCGGGCCGATCCCGGAAGTCAAATTCTTCAATGTCGGACGCATGACCGTTGCCGGGCGCGAAGTTCCCGCCCTTCGTCACGGCATGTCCGGCGTGCCGGGGCTGGAAATTTGGGGACCCTACGAGCAAGGCGAAGAAGTGCGCGCCGCGATTGTCGAGGCCGGCAAGGACTTCGGCATGCGCCAGGTGGGCGCCCGCGCCTATGCCACCAACACATTGGAATCGGGTTGGATCCCCTCGCCTCTCCCGGCCATCTATACCGGCGACGAAATGAAATCCTTCCGCGAATGGCTCCCAGCCGGGGGCTATGAGGCAACCGGCTCCATCGGCGGCAGTTATGTTTCGGACAATATTGAAGATTATTATCTGAACCCATACGAGCTTGGCTACGGCTTCTATGTGAAGTTCGACCACGACTTCATTGGCCGCGAAGCCTTGGAGAAAATCGCCGACACGCCGCAGCGCAAAAAAGTGACGTTCGAGTGGAACCCCGATGATGTCGCCAGGATCTCACGCTCGATGCTCGACCCCGACGGCGAGAACTTCAAAACCATCGATCTGCCGCTCTCGAACTATGCATCGTCTTCGTATGATACGGTGATGAAGGACGGCAACATGGTCGGCTTCTCCATGTTCTGCGGCTATTCCTACAACGAGCGCTGCATGCTGTCTCTGGGGGTTGTCGATGCGGATGTTCAAGTGGGCGATGATCTGACGCTGGTCTGGGGCGAAGCGGATGGCGGCACGGCCAAAACCACCGTTGAGCCGCACAAACAGACCGAGATCCATGTCAAAGTCGCGCCAACCCCCTATTCCCGCGACGCCCGCGAAAGCTACGCCGGCAAATGGCGCGCCGCCGCTAGTTAGGGCGGCTAGCCGGCGAGTTGGTGAGCGTCGTAGGCGCGGCAAAGATCCGCGTCGTCGTCATCATCGATGATCTGCTCCAAAAGCGGCAGAAACCCCATTTCCTCTTTCTGGATGTGGAAGGTCTCCCGCTCGGCCAGATCGAGGCCGAGTTCATAGAACGCTTGCCAGCTATCGGCGCTAAAACCATCGCTCCTGGCCGCCTTGACCGCTTGCATAAGTTCCGCCGCCATGGGCCGGATGATCTCGTGCTCGCCCAGCAGCATGTCGATCATGGGGGTTTCACCCATGGCCTCGATACGGGTGAACAAATTTTCTTCCTCGAACGCAAAATGGCTGGTGACTTCGTTTTGCATGGCCACCTGAAGATCACTGAGAAGCGAAGATAGGGCCGCTTCGGCCATGTCCGGCGTTGATTTTCGCCCGATCCTGGGCAACGCCGTCTCGATACGCTCCATCAAGCTAATCGTAATCATGTGGTCATCGTGCAGTTTGTTACAAATATTGAGCATATATTCCATCAGACTTGTTCCTTCAGGTTTGTGCTTGGGCGTTAAGACGCCGGTTGAGGCCGACGATTTCCACGGTGAACCATAAAAATGCGAGAGCGCCGATCGTGCCGAGCGCGCCGCCCGCCAGAACAAGCAGGCTTTGATCGACGGCGATGCCGGCTGCAACCAGGACCAGCCCGCTTACATGGCCAGCGGCGTGCAGACGCAAGGTAATTTTTTGGTGGCCCATGTCCGACAATCGGGGCGGCCGTTGGCCCTGATTATGGGCCTGCATGGAGGTCAGGAACGGCAGCACCCGCCCAAGGATGCCGCCGATAAAGCTCAGGAGCCAGCCGAAGGTCAGAACAAAGGCGAACAATGTCGGCATGTTCCAACGGTCCTCGCCGGCCCCGGCCAAGCCGCCGAGGATTATGGCGATCAGCAACAATGCCCAGGCGGCGCGCACCAGAATGAACGACAACCCCAAGCGTTTTTTCATACCCGCTTTCAGGGCGCCAAGCATCAACCCGATATGCAGGCCCGCGCCGATCAATCCGAACAAAGCGGCGCCGAGAGCGAGCGGCGTTTCCATGCCATCGCTCAGCATGGCGGCCAGAGCCAGGGCGATACCGGCCAGCACCAGACCCAAAGCCAGGTTGGCGCGCCCCTCTGCCGGCGCCGGCGAAAGCGCGAACATGGGAACCAGAATATAGGAGAAGCCCATGGCGAAAAGGCCCATGAAGCCAAAGCCTCCGAGGATCGCGTGAGCGGCGGCCAATTGCCCGTGGTCTGCACCGTAGATGGGCAGAACCCCGTGGCCCAAATTCAGGATCAAAACGGCGGCGATTGCGCTCAACAGCGCCAATGCGACAAGCGCCCACCAGCCGTGCCGGACGGTAGCGCGAAGGCCCGGCGCGCGCCTAAGTATGTCGATCAGAACGGCGGACCAGACGCACAATCCAAGAATCACCACAATGCCGCCAAGGGCCATCAGCGGATGGCTTCCGAGCCCCATGCCGGCGACCAAAATTGCGGTGCCCGGAATATACAGCCAGCTTGCCAGGCACGCCGGAAACAGGCTGCGCATGGCAACGCCGGTGGCGACGCTCAAAAGCTGCAACGAGGCGCCCATAACGGTCATCGCCAAAACCCCAAGGGTCAGCGCATGCAATGCAGCCAGTGACGCGCCGGTTCCGCCGGTAAAGCCGGCCACCTCGCCGGGGTCCACCATGAGTAAGGCCCAGCTCACAACTTGAAACAAAGCGGCGCTAAGGAAGAAGCGCATCGGAATGTGATAGGGCAACAGCCGGCTTTGCGCCCCCATCAGGATATCGCCAGGGAAAGCGCGGCTGGGTGAGGCGGGCGGCTCGCTCAAACGTCTGCCGCTTTTTTCAAGTAAATAACAAACGCCGCTTCGCCGGTGCCAGGATTGTCGGCCCCCTGCACGGTCCAGACCCAACCCATCTCTTGTAAATCCGGATAGAGAAAGATCGGCTCCCGGTCCATATGGAGGGTAAGCGGCGCATCACTGGCGTTGATTTCCGCCATCACCGCCAACATCGGGGCCGGCGCCTCTAGCCCCGTCAGGTCCAGATGAACGCCGTCTGCATCGGTCCATCGTTTGCTCATTTTGGTCCCAGCCGGCGCAGCGCGGTTGCCGCAGCCTTGGCGCCGTCTTCGGCGGCGGCGGCGGCGCTGCGGGCCGCGTCCCGGCGGATATCGCCGGCCAGGATGATGCCCGGAACCTCGCTCTCAAAATGTATATCGACGCTGGCATAACCGTGATCGTCCAGGGACAGAAGTGCGTCCAGGCAATCGGTGGCGGGCGCAAAACCCACATGCACCAACACCCCATGGGCATCCAAGGTCTGGCGCGCGCCGCTCGCGGCGTCTTCGATGGTCACGCCGGTGACGCCATCATCGCCAACAATATCAATGGCGCGCCGGCCAAGGCGGATGTCCAGTATTTCATTGCCATCGGCGCGTTCTTGAAGTTCCTGGCGCGCGCTGAGCTGGGCTGCGGCTTCGATCACAAACACCTTGGCGGCAAACTTGGCGAGATAGAGCGCCTCGATGATGCCCGCATCGCCGCCGCCGCAGACAGCGACCGATTTATCCCGGTAGAGCCCGGCATCGCAGACCGCGCAGTGAATGACGCCTTTGCCTTCGAGGCACGCTTCGGCGGCCACGCCCAGCGGCTTAGGGATCAATCCGGCGGCCACAATGACGACGCCGGCGGTATAGGCGGCGCCATCGGCGAGGCTGACCGCTTTGGCAGCGGAATAACTTTCGATCTCGTCCACCGTGCCAATTTCGAGGCGGGCGCCGGCGGCTTCGGCCTGATCCGCCAGCTGGGAGCCTAGCGCCGGACCGGCAATGCGCGCGCCGGGGCCGGGGTAATCCTCTGCCCATTCCAGGTTCATGAGCTGTCCGCCGAAGGCTTCTTTTTCGAGCGCCAGAACGCTGCGCCCAGCCTCGGCGATCCGGCGCGCTGCCGTCAGCCCGGCGGGGCCGCCGCCGATCACGATTGCATCAAAATCCGCCAACAAGCACCATCAAATTTTGCCGTATTTCTTGACCAGGGCGTTCCAGTTCGCCGGCAGCTCGATTTTTCTTGTGACCCAATCCAAATCATTGATGGCGCCGCCGGTCAACAGACCCATGAACGCGCCCGGCCCGCCCGCCACCAGAATTTTAATCCAGTCCGGGTAGCGCAGGATGCGTTGGGAATCGTTGGCGTTCAGCGGTATCCACTGGCTATTCTGGCGCCCGGCCATGGCCCCCCAATAGGCCGGATGCTTGTAGGCCGGCGCCCGCGCATATTCGGAAATATAGGCCTTGATCTGGTCCTTTTCCCAACCCTCGTCCGCCAGCAGCTTGGCATTGGCCGGGTTCATGACCACACAAAAAAGGCCCGTCCGTCCCGGAATGACGTTGGATGTAATGGCGTTCAGCACCCCCTTGGCGTTGGTAGCATAGGGCCAGACCTGGGAATAGCTGTTGGGAAAGAACACCGAAATTGTGCTTGCCCCCGCATCAAACCCGGCTTCCGTATGCATCGGCTGCCACGGGCTGTCTTCTTCGTTCTCGGCCATGACGGCGGCGTATTTGCCGGGATTGCCGAGCACGCCCATATCCTCGATACCCTTTTGGGCGCCGCCGATATTGCGGATAACCAGCAACATCGCCCGCCCGATAGCCGAATTGGCCATATCGCCGGGACTGAGCATGCCCGAGCCGCTATTCAGGTTCAAATCATGGCGGATCGGCCCGTTTATGATCCAATGGGGCGCCCAGGATCCGGTGCTTACCGAATGGGTTCCGTAATCCGCCATCGGGTCCAGCATTGCCTCGACCGCCTTGATCAGAACCGGCATATATGTGGGCAAGGCGCCCGCCATGACCGCGTTGACGGCAATCTTCTCCACAGTCGCTTTGCCCCAGCGGGGCGTGATTTTGCCAATCAGATGATCCGGCGGCAAATCGGTGCCTTCCAGCATTTCGGCCACCGCCGCGTCGGTCGGCGGCAGGATCGGCAATCCATCGGTCCATTTGCGTTTATAGAAGAACCGATTGACCTCCTGGATGGTACCGCGAAAGGCGATCTTGTCCGGAGCATCGTCTTCTTCCGGCGTCGGTTTTGCTTCTTCTTCGCTTAAAGGGCGGATCAGCGCATCGATGATACCGTCCAGCGCCGCCGCGACGCCTTCCTCTATAATCTCAAGCTCGGTGCATTCGACGGGAATAGTTTCGCCGAGAATGCGCACCCCGGGCATACCGTTGATCGCTGCCGCCGATTTGGCGTCGCGCATAAAGCCCTCGTTGGAGAGGCCAACGGCAGGAACGTTATGGTCTTCGATCGCAATAGTATCTAACACGAGATACTTAGTGCAGGAGCCTCAATCGCCGACCGCGGCAACCGCGGCATCGATGCCCTGGGCCCATTCGGCGAAGCGTTCCTTGTCTTCGGTTTCGGCGATGTGGGCATTGTGATCGAACAGGAACCACGCGAATTTTAGGCTCGGCTCGCGCGCCTGCAATTGGCGTTCGACCGCTTCCATGATCGGCACTGCGGCCAGTTTGGAGCGGGTTGCGAACAGACCAATGGTCTTGCCGGCAATCGCGTCAATGCGCGCATTGAGACCGCGCAAACTCACCGGGTCCTGCTCTCCCCAGGGGTTCTGAACGTCGTAAAGTCCTGTCAGCTTGATGTCATCCATGATGGTGGCTTCCCTTTTTTTCAATTCCCGAGCATGTAAATTCGGACCATAAATTATATCCCATATTGCTTCGCTCCGGCTATCTCTACCGGTTTGAACCCGCCCGGACTTTGACAGGCGTCAAAAAGACCACCGATCCTGTCGCCTGTCGTCCACATTGCCATACCACCTGTAGTATGGCACGCCCTCATGGGACACACGGGTGCGACATATTTCGACGAAAACGACCATACCGGTTCATTACTATTCCTAACGGTTCCTTACGGAATGTACCGGTTTTTGAAGCATCGGGCGCGCACCGGCAACGGCCACGATCACAGGGCACGGCCCGGCGTGGGATCAACGTCACATATTCACAAATTTCAAGAGCACGAGCGCTCGCATGCGCTGATACTGATATAGTCTGCCGAGCGTTCGGCGCAAGTATTGGGACAAAATAATTTGGTCAGACTCTAACTCGTTTCGGGCGCGGGATATGAACCTTTCGTGACAGTAAAATTGTTAATCGCACCGCTTATACTTTAATTATTATACTGTCATGAATTATCGGCCCGCTATTTTTTTAAAGAAGTATGCGTGTTACCCCTTAAATTGCCCCTTCTTTCTTGCTGGGAAATGGCACCATGCGCCCCCGTCCCTCGCGTGGCTGGTGTGGCCTGGGTGGCGGTGAAGAGAGTTCTTCCTCGGCCTGTGCCGAATTGCGTCGTATGACTGCCTGACGTACCAAAGTGGCGCGGGTCTCATGCAAATCGAGAAGACCAGCCAACGTATCGAAGGCGCGGAGAATGACAAATACCATCACCGCCGCTGTAAAGCCACTCAGAGAGGCCCTGAGGTCAATGTTATGCGGAATACTTACGATGTAAGGCGATGCCGTCTGGATGGTGAAAGGAAGCGTCAACACCAGTTGACTGGAAAGCGCCTTACCTAGAATCAATAGGACAACGGCGAATACCACCACTGCGAACAATCCGGTCCATAAATGCAGCTGACGTCGAAGCGCCGCCGTCAAAGTATCGACCTCATCAAGTGTCAAATCATCAACGCGCAAAAAGTTAATTGTCAACACCATAAGCTGTAACAAAACCGCCGTCAGAATACCCGAAGCGATCAACAATTCGCGGCGCATAACGTCCCAACCGTCGAGAGGCAGCCACGCGAATGCAGCAACTCCGGCAACTACCGAAACAACTATTATCAAGATGGCTCGCTTCATTCTATCCGATCCAGTATTCTAATCTACGCTATTTGCGCGAAGCATGGTCAGGGCTGTATCTTGCCATTGTCGATGAAAACTTGATAGGCTTCTCGCATCGCCCGCAACACGTCCTCTGCATCAAGTAAGCTTCCCGCGCAGGCGACCTGCGCCGGATGTTGGAGGCGTATCCTGCCATCGGCGGAAAGTGCCCCGTCTTTTCCCTTGACGGCGATTTCAGCATCGTCGAGGTTGCGAAGCCCAACCTCAAATTCTCGCAGGCCCCGTTTCTCGACCCGGCGCTTTTTGCTGCGCAGCCCAAGATGGACTTTAACGCTCAGTTCAACATCCTCCGGCACCTGCCTTAATTTTTCCTCTACCCTTTCACGTGAACCCAACAAAGCGAGCAGAACTTTATCGACCGTGTTTCGATCATCGGCGGCTCCGGCACGGACTTCGTCCTCCTGAACAACTTCCCGCACTGCGGAATTCTCTACACCCTCTACCACCGGGGCGGACATCGCAGGGACACCTCCAATAATAATTTCCTCGATATCGTCTATATCACCACCAACGACAGCGCGGTCAAACTTATGGGCAAGTATCAATTGACTACCCGCCTCGGCCAGTGGGGCGACGACGCCACTCTTAATACCGAGCAACCAACAAAAATAACCTTCTAATGCATTGGCGCGGAGCGACTGGCTTTGGACCACGAAGACATGTTGCCCTTTTACCATCCAATATAACAGCGAGTGAATATACTCATACTCTTCATCCAGCGCCAGTTGCGTAACATCGACTTCCACAGCGTCATCCTCGCTGGCATCAAACGCTGCCTGCATGTGTCCGTGCGAAAAGTGGATCACGTCGCCAAAAACCAATGTGCCCGCATCGTGATAATGGTTAATGAAAAGGTTATCTGAGTTGCCTGCTGCCCGTTCCCAAACGCGCAGCTTGTAGCGTTCGGAAAGCGCAACTCCTTCTTCGCGCACAGCCAAGGAAGCGCGGATTGCATTTTCTAGCGAGGTTCCGTTGAATGCGCCATCGGCATCATCCAACCGCCGATAATGGATTGTTACACCCTTTCGGCCACTTCACCGACAAAATTATCGATCTATCCGGGGAGGGGCCGGACCTGCACATTCTATTCGGCGCCAACGAGGCGGGAAAATCCACGGCGCTGGCGGCCATTGAGGATCTGCTTTTCGGCATACCCACCACCTCGCCCTTCAATTTCAAGCACGATTATTCCGATATGCGGATTGGCGCGCTGCTCGGCGACGGTCAGGCCGCACTGGAAGTCCTTCGCCGCAAGGGCACCAAGGACACGCTTTCGGTTAAAGAAGGTAGGCCCTTCAGCGGTGGCGATAGCGTCCTTCGGCCGTACCTTACCGGCGCCGACCGGGACTTTTTTCGACGTATGTTCAGCCTCGATCACGTCCGCCTTGAGGCCGGCGGCCGGGAGATATTGGAAGCCGGGGGCGAGATTGGCCAGACCATATTTTCGGCGGCGGCCGGTATTGGCGGCTTGCGGGACCGGATCACCCAATTGGCCGGCGAAGCCGACGGGCTTTGGGGTCCAAAGCGGGCCAAGAATCGGGTCTATGCCCAGGCCGATGATAAGAGGAAAGCTGCGGATGAAATTCTGAAGGAACAAACGCTTACCGCCAGAAAATGGAAAGAGTTTCGGCGCGCCCACGAAAAGTCGGAGGCGGCTTATCAGAAAATTGAGCGCGAGCAGACAAAATTACTGGCGGAAGGTAAACGCCTTAGCCGGATCCGCCGGGTCTATCGTGATGTTGGCAAAACGCAAGATTTGAACGCGCAAATCGAGGCCCTGGAAAATGTGGTTATTCTGCCCGATGACAGCCGTGCGGTATTGGACGAAGCGGGGCGCCAGGAAACCGATGCATCGACACACATGGAATTTTTGGCCGGCAACCTGGAACTTGCCGAGGGCGATCTGGAGGCGCTGCGCTTCGACGAGGCGCTGGTGCTGCGTGCCGATGACGTGCGTCAGTTGCATGAGCGCCGGATTGAGCTTGGCGGAGAGAAGGCCGCGCTGCCGAGGCGCGAGGCGGAATTGGCGGCGGCGGAGAAAGAACTTGTTTCCTTGGCAGGTGAATTGGGCTGGCAGGCGGATAAAATCGATGTGCAGATTGGGCGCATCCCGGCACGCGCCAAAATCGTTGTGGTGCGCACGCTGCTTGCGGAGCGCGGCGAATTGGCCGCCGACGTTACCAATCGGGCTGCGGTGCTGGCCGACGCCGAGGCCGGGCTCAAGGATGCACAATCTCACTTGGATGATGCGGCGGAAGCTGCCGATATTTCCCACCTCTCGGCCATCATCAACATGGTTCAGGACGCTGGTGATGCCGGCGCCAGGCTCCATAGCTTCACGCAGCGGCTCGATGAGAGCAACGGGCTCGTGGCCCGCGCCCTGGCTGCGATGCATCCCAACCTTCCCGGCGAGAATGACGTTATGGCGATCCCGGTGCCGCCCAGCGCCGGCGTGCAGCGCCACCGGGATCAGGATCTGGATTGGCAGCGCCGGACAGCCGAGATGGCGCAGCGGATCAGCGGCGCCGAGGGAGATTTGCAGCTGAGCCGCAGTAATTTCGAGCGCACCATACGCGATGAAAGCGCCATTACCGCCGGAGAGATTGCCGATGTGCGGGCGGAGCGCGACACGCTCTGGCGTCTGGTCAAAATCAAGCATATCGAAGGCGGGGAAATCCCGGACAGCGAACGCACGGCCCACGCCGATGCGATCAAAGATCTGGCTGCAGCCTTCGAGCCAGCCATGGAAGCGGCCGACGGCTTGGCCGACCGCCGGTTTGAAAATGCCGCGGCGGCCGGGCGCCTTGCAGAAATATCGCGCAACATCGGCGAGCAGGAAGACCAGCTAATCCAATTGCAAAAAGAGGGAGAATTGCTGGTGGACGAGGGCGAGAAACTGGTATTGGAGTGGAAAAATATGTGGGAGGCATCGCCCTTTGAGCCTTTGGCCCCCGATGCAATGCTGGAATGGCTGAAACTGCGCCAATATCTCGGCGAGACTATTGAAAAGCGGGCCGCCGCAAAAGCTGATTGCAATGCCGTGCAAGCCGAAGTTGACGCGGGCCGCGAGGCCCTGCTGGCCGAGCTCGCTTCTCTTGAGATCGACCGGGCTCCGATGGAAAAAGATGATCTTCGGGTCATCCTCTCCCGAGCTCAGGAGGTCGAGCGCGCACATACCGATACAAAACAGGCCAGGAATACCAGCGAAACGGCCGCCGGAATAGCCAAAACCGAAGTTGAAACCCGCCTGCGCGCGCTTCGCCAGGCCGAGGCGGATTGGTCCGATTGGTCAGATCAATGGTCCAGCGCCCTTGATGAAACGGGTTTGGCTGCGGATTTGTCGCCGCAGGCGGTCGCCGCCGAGATTGATGTCATTGATCTGACGCGCGAACAGGCGGGCCAGATAAATGATTTGCGCGATAACCGTATCGACAAAATCAATCGGGATATCGATTATTTCGAAAACGAGGTCATCAAGCTTACCGGACAAGTCGCCGAAGATTTGCAAGGCATCCCTGCCGAAGATGCTATCTTGGAAATTGAAAATCGCCTGAAAAATGCTCTGCGCATCCAAGAGCAACGGCAAAACAAAGAAGAAGACATCAAGGGGTTGGAAGAAGAGGTGGCCGCCGCCTTGGAGAGCCGCCGCACCGCCCAAAGCTCCGTCGACCATCTTAAGGAAATGGCCGGCGTGGAGACACTGGCGGAACTCGGCGAGGCTGTTGGCTTTTCCGAAGAACGCCGCCGATATGAGGGCGAACTGGAGGCGGCGATTGATTTGCTGGAACAGACTGGCGATGGGTTAAGTATTAATGAGCTGGCCGACGAGTGCGCAGAAATTGACCCCGACCAGGCCTATGCCCGCGAAGCGATCATCGAAACAGAGTTGGCGGAATTGCGTAACCAATTGCCATTGGCCGCGAGCGCACGCTCGGAAGCAAAAAAGGAATTTGAGACAATCGGGGGCGACAGCGCCGCCGCCGAGGCCGAGGTTCAGCGCCAAGAAGCGCTGGCCGATCTGGATGAAGTGGCGAAAAAATACGTACGTGTGCGCACGTCGGCAACGTTGTTACATTGGGCCATCGACCGCTACCGTCGCGAATTGCTGAAGCCGCTGCTGAACCGGGCGGGAGCGCTTTTCGCGGTGATTACCGGCGGCTCTTTTACCGGACTAAGCGTTGAATATGATGATCAGGATCAGGCGCATCTGGCCGGACAGCGGCCCGGCGGACAACTCGTGCGGGTCACGGGAATGAGCACGGGAGCGGCGGACCAGCTTTATTTGGCCTTGCGTCTCGCATCGATCGATGACTATCTCGAGCGCGCGGAAGCCCTGCCGTTCATTGCAGATGACTTATTCATAAACTTTGACGATGACCGGGCCTCGTCGGGATTCGAGGTGTTGGGCCAATTGGCTGAGAATACGCAAGTGCTGTTTTTCACGCATCATCAGCACTTGGTGGATATCGCTCAAAAGACTCTTGGCGCCCGAATACACATTGTTACGTTGGCGGATGGCCCAACGGCTTCTGGACCATGATTAGAGTAAAGAGGCTAATGCCTTGTGATGGATCCAGGCCGGCCGCATAGGGAATGGCATTTCGAAACCAAAATCGAAAGGGCACCCCTAAAATGGCGGAAACCCTTCGTTTAGAAATCGCGTACTAAATCCGTTTAGTTCACAGCTTCAGAGAATATGGGCATTCAGAGAACGATATTTCCGATATCCGCTACTTGCCCAGTTCACGGCTTTAACCGCAAACGCCCGCTCACGCTTGGGAAATCAGGACATCATAGTTTAGGTGCAGACGTTTCCTATCAGAGGTAATGGCGGTG
>ENA-OREN01000559-OREN01000559.1-marine-metagenome-genome-assembly--contig:-NODE-559-length-52201-cov-4.128175_pt1 | contig 52201 bp, 38 predicted proteins | sample MGYA00248624_ERZ508555 | MGnify/ENA primary metagenome ERZ508555 (study PRJEB26222, sample SAMN06267773) | marine metagenome | isolation source: Saanich Inlet, British Columbia, Canada | place... | reverse complement strand
GACTCCTTTTATTTTCACTCTAAAAGGCGTTGTAGATGATAATGACAACGGTGTATCCTACCGAAACGGCGTGAGTATTCTTTGGATAGCTCAATACCCAGCTTGATAGTGTAGTCGTAGTGGGCTCGTTTGGCACGTACCCACACCGCAACCGGGTGGTTCTCGTGCGTCATGCGGTAAGGATTGTCGTTGCCATACTTTTTAATTAGTTCGGGTACTGGCATAAAGTCTGGTGTTTCGCTGTTGTACCAGTGTGCGGTATACAACAATTGGCATATTTCGAGTATCATTTTAACACAGTGCTTGTCACAGTGGCATTTGGCGGCGTCAACCGCCATTTGAGCTAGAACAAATAGATTCATGTTTGCGTGGGATAAGAAATGGTAATGTTTTAATATATATAACATTGTTATTAAATACCTCGCACATTCTTAGAGGATACAAGCTTCCACATGCTCAATGCTATCCTCCTCGTCTTTTTCAATCTTCCACTTGGTATGCTCAATCATTGCCCAACTGCGTGGGTCCCACAGGACAGGATGGTTGCCACGCCTGACCCAATCGTTTATTTTTTTAGGGTCTGACTCTTGGAATGATACCAGTGACAAAGCTTTACCGTCGTGGAGTATAATTCTCTGTTCTAAAGGTATTTTATTAATATGAACGGTTGTTCCTGACATATATGAATTTAAACCTTGACTTAAATATATAACATTATATAAATACAAATCCACAATGTAATAAATGCCATCTGCAATACCGCTACCAGGAGAAGTTTGGCTCCGCAAAAAACAAATTCCAGGAAGCGATATTGTCAACGTTGGATACCAGATGGACCGCGTACGAATTTATCGAGTCGAGGACGATAACGTATACTTTAACGCACGTATGAATTTGACAATGTTTCAATCGGTGAATGAGTTTAAAAATGTATACAGATTTCAAAACGAACACAACTACCCTCAAAAAGGTTCGCTTTGGGTTAGAAACGCCAATTCACGAGTGGTGGGTCACAATCTCGGACTGGGAGAAGGGCGCCTACCAGTGCACATGAATACTGTACTGTATGTATCCGAAGGTCTCAACGCTACCGACTACGATGGTAACGAGGCCGGCGGCGCCGGTGGCTCCATAATGCATACCGACACCTGTTCGGTTAGAATATACAACACGGACGACGTCCGTGAAGCCAACCCAACAGGAGTCATGCCACACGGACCGGGTTGGGGTGGAGACCTGGAAAAAACGGACAAGGCCGTTATTAGAACCCATCCGGATTTGGGTACAGATAAATTATCTTCCGCAAAGCAGTCAGGAGGAGGAGGACGGTCGGTGAGTCACAATGGGGGATTCATTGGATATCGCTTGTTGAGGAGGAAGCTGCGCCACCATTACACCTTCGTAGGGTGGGCTCCGGAGTATTACGAGAACATTCCTTGGTTTGACGAGAGTATAAACATTCCCAAGGTAGGTCAAATTTACAAATGGAGGGGGAGGGAGACACCCATAGCTGACCTGACCGATGGTGTAATGGTGCTGGGTGTTTCTTGGTCTCGACGGCCCCTCAAAGACGATATGTGGGCATTAACCCGTGGGGTGGATGTAGATACTGATGGTTATCCCAAAATGTTTCGGTTGCGTGGTAAGTTTAAGATGGGAAGCGAAAAAATATTTGATAAGGTCCACTGGCCAGAAGATAAGCCAACGCTCATCGTGACAACAGTCAATGTCGTATGGCAGGACGACGGAAAGTACAATTATTGGAATTATATGAGGGATTATCACGAAGTCAATATGTTTAACAAATATTTAGTGTTGATTGAAGATGCTCCAGGGGCCGTGGCACCCCTCGTTCGATACAGAGAGATGATGCTCGATATGGACTCGCACGACCTGTCCGACCATCACACAATAACAACATACGACGTTGAAGATATGGTTAAAGCCGGTACGCTACCACCCGCTGACGATATGGAGCGGGGACTTACCCCATTTCCAAAGCTGGAATACTGGATGAAGATTAGGGAGAGCTATGACGTGCAAGGGCTCGAGATGGTAAAGAGTGTATACTTTGACACTACTGCTCAGGTCGATAGAATCATGACAACACCAGACGAGGATGGTCACCAAAGAGTCAGCATTATTACGACAAGCGATAATAAGCAGAACCAGATGCACTGGTACAAGGAGAAATATACGTTGGATGGCTTCTCTTCCAACAGCTTAAGACGGTTTAAGCTATGGAATTACAGGATGACCCATTTCCATAGCTGGCGACACCGGGCAATGGATGAAATAAAGGATAAGGACCGGGAAGAGATGCTACTCAAATTGAAATACAAACCTTACGAGATGCGTATTATCACCTTTGAAGGCAGCAGGATGAAGATGAAAGGAGACGTAATAATGTCGTTGCCAACTACTGAGACGACTATAGTTTTGGGAACAGAAATCGCGCGACAAAACGAAATAAGAGTGGTCAGGGGCCCGTGGATATGGATGGCAGAGCTATACAAATGGATAATAGAACAAGGCTTCTTAAACCACCCAGACCCCAGCCAAGAAGAAAAGATTCGAATGTGGGTAGACCACACACCTGTGGGGAAATCGGGCGTTTGGATAACCAATTGGAACATAATTAGTGACCCAGATAAGCGTCTGACTCCAGATTATAGGGGTCTTGGAGGCTTTAACGAATATCCATTGGCCAGCGAGAAAGGTAAAGAACTCCTCTTTGGTAGCTTATGGGCATGGAGGCGCGGCCCTGGCCCGCCGCCGAGGCCGCGCAAGTCGGTGTGCACTAACTCCGGTGTCCCAGACGGAATGGTTTTAATTCTTGGTCCGGTATATTCGCCAGGTACGGGTATGAAATTGCTAAAAGAAAATGGAAAGCAATGGGTTTATGCGGTGAATCAAATCAATCGGGATGAATATAGCGGCGTTTATTATTTAGATGTCGAATGGTTGTTTAAAAATTACGATAAGCGGCAGCAGACGCTCGTTGGATTCCAGCATTATCATGTACGAAGACGGATAATACAAAATTTAGCACGGGAATCTGACCCTCCAGCCCCCACAGAATGGGGGCGTGAGATTGAGTATGGTGAATACACTATATGGTTGCCACCGGGTTTGGACAGTAGCGATGAGGCCCGGGCGATATGTAACTTCCCACGGGCTGGTGAGTGGTGGCACATGAAAAAGCAGGACAATCAGTTATGGGGAGCGGACCCTGGCAGACCTGGCGAAGTTCTTTTTGAAAATTCGTATTCTCGTATAGCTACCGATTATGTCAACTGGCCCCTTCTATTAGAAAATAATACACAAAGACCCGCGGTGTGCGACTTTGTACTAAACCACAGACCACCGACTGTATGGTCGGGTTCCCATCAACGTTTCATTAGTCCACCGGGAGATTTTGGAAATCGCTTGGAGATATGGTTGAGGGGTCTACGTTGGATACCAAGACAATCACAGGTATATATGCACAACGAATCCGGTCGATTGTACTCTTTACACTCGAGGGATGACAATGGTGTTAATATACTTCACAGTAACTTTGAAGGGGACGGTATATACCACAGAGAAAAAACGAATTTTTTCCCGTTAAGTGGTGAAATAAAAAAGAAGTGGAAAGTTAGTACGATTAGGCCAACCTATCCTAAAGAGATAGCGAGGACCGACCAGCAACTAACGGAAGATTTCAACGGAGAATTCTCTTTTCTAGGATACCGACGCTACGAACAATGGGCTCAAATAAACCAGCCAAATCTTGGCGCTGTCTACGTTCTGCGGGAGCTGCCACCAGAGCGCGGTCGTTACGCACTCGGGAGGTTGGACGAAAAAGGGCGTAACTGGTATCTTGACAGGTGGCAACGACCTCCACCATTAAATAGGAAGTCGTTCAGTAGGTTACTATACCACCTAAAGTCTAAAACAGGAATCACTCTCAAGGAAAAGGACAATGTAATGGTTATAGAAGAGCCAACCAATGGCTTCATTAAAATTCACTTGTTGTTCGACGACATACCAGAAGACCGCAACCCAATCGTTGACTTGCCACTTGTTGAATTTCATACACTGTTTGTGCTCGATAGTAAACTAATCGATGTGTTAAATGAAACCAGCGACGAGGAAGAGGAAGACGAGGAAATTGCGTATGCCTTTAACGCGAGGAGAGATAGTTATAAATGGTCTATGGCGGGGGACTTTGATGCGAGTTTAAACGTTGGTAAGTATAGACATTTCGACACGTACAAAGAGGCAAGGGGGGTCAAAGCCAGGGCAGCGGTCAACGCAGCAATGAACGAAAAACGGGCCAGGGAAGAAGCAACGAGCGTGACGGAATGGACGTGTCTAATTTGCATGAATCCTTGTTTAAACCCTGATACAGAGGAAAACGACCCCATGGGTATCGTTAAGTCTCACGGTTTGAATGGCGAAGAAATGTCTGGGTATATTTTCACACATGACAGCACTTCGAGCCTTGCTCTACCGCATATGATTTGTGGGGGATGTGCTGCCAACGTGATAAGGTACGACCGTGAACAACAGGACAACGGTAACCGTCAATTGGTGCACGCAGACAATGACATCATTTACGGTCAGTACATGGGAGGGAAGGATAATAACAATTGTGCCAATGGACCATTCACTATTGAATGTCCTTCTTGTAGACAGAGGCATGGTTTCCGTAGACTTCAACGTGTATTGCTGAGCCGTAGAACCAGGCAGGGAGAACAGAAAGTAGTTTGGAAAGAGTTAGATAAATTAACATTAAAATTTTAATTAGTCCATGTAGTATTACACACCGGTCCCACTATGTTTGGACCATAATGTTTAGTAAAGTTGGTATCGTTACACAACGCCTCTTTCAATGCGAATGCGAGACCCTTGTACGGTAACAAATCTCTCAACTCTTCTATTACTTCGTTCGTATTGCTTACGGTCTCGTTGACTTTGTGAACCATGGCTCCGGTGATACAGGTGATAATCAATATCAACACCAGTGTGAGCCCTACTGATATATAGTTACAATAGAACATTCTCCTGTTCGTTTTCTTTCCCATATCGCCAGGGATGAGCGGTTTATCGATAGTTGAGTCGTTCAGTACGTCCATTTATTGGATTGGTCATACCTTTATACTCGAATATATAAGGGTGTGTGCAACTACCAATGCCAAGAGATGTAACAATTATTACTTTGCTCCAGGAGATAAAGTACCTGAGGCAGCAGATAGCGAATACACCAGAGTTACATTACGTTGGTTTTTGCCAATGGTGGTCTACAAGGCCACAAGCACCACCAGGGAGATATACCAATTTAATGCCACCAGATTAAATTATTTTTTTATAAATACAATCTACTGCCCAATTGCCAATATCTATTTGTTTTATTTTCTCATAACCTTTCCTTGACATGAATTGTGTTAATTGCTTTTCTTCGTTTTGTTGTACTCGTGTCTTCATATTACGCTCAACCTGTATGATTGTGACATCATGTGATGTAAAGTCAAACGTTCTTAAAATTTCTACTTCTGAACCTTCTGTGTCTACCGTCATATAATCTACATGTTCTGGACATATTTCATTCAAATCTACACATGGCATTTTTTTCTGGCTGATGACAGTGTTATGCCATCTTTTATCGTCGTAAGAGTTGTGTATTCCACTCCACCCTCTATTAGATGATATAGCAAATGATACTTCCTTTGTACCAACAGGACATACTGCTACACCTGTATATATATGCGCATTAGGACGATTTTTGGTTATCTTTTTAAGTTCGCGGTCATCTGGCTCTACTAAAATACCTGTCCAGTTATAAGTTTTCTCAAAATAATATGTATTTGAATGTTCTATGCCATCTCTTGCTCCAAATTCTACATATACGCCATTTTCATGATTAAGAAACTGTTCTACATATTTATCTTGACCAGCTTGTGCCTTATATTCGTATTTTGATTTTATGATATTATTTTTCAGTGTACAACCCTTCTCACCAACGATAACGTTTGGAAACTCCGCACATAGGTGGCTCATAGTCTCACGTTTCTCTACACAGTGGTTCAATTGCTTCATATCAATGGCTTGATTCAGTCCTTCTTTTCTACTATTGGTCCAACGGTGAGGTATCATCCAATCCTTGCCATATTTTTTGGTTAGACGACTGCGGTAATCTCCTACGCATCTCATCATAACACCTTCAAATAGGCAGGGTCGTGTTTTAGATAATCGGTCTACAATGTGAATATCAACCATAACGTGCGACTGGTACGAACCTTCTATTTCAGTTTGTGGCCAGGGTAAACCGGTCAAATGTACGGTCATTCTATCGAATATGTTGTCCGTGTCATGTCTATGCCATTTATCGAGCGCAGCCTTCACTAGGAAAGGTTCGGGGCTCTCAACGGTGATATCAACGTCGTAATCGTATTGAATAAATTCTCCACAACGGACTGCTCCAAGTAGCGTTCCACCCTCTAAAGAATATTTTATATTAGACTCATCTAGAACTGAGACCAGGCTTTTCAACGCGGCCACTGTGTCGGTTCGACAACAGGTCGGAGTTTCTATTCCCTCGTTGTTCCAAGTGGCCCAGTTTTTACAATCGCACAAAGCTACCTTGGGTTCTGGCGCTCTCAACGCAGGCGCGTGTGGCGTTTGTACGATGTCGGGTGTATTTAATTTACCGGTAGCAATCACATGTACTTTCTGTTCCCAGTCTGTATAGTGGCTAATGTGGTCCCATCCTGACACGATAGCCATCAGAGCGAGTAGAGATAGTGTCACTGAAAAAAATACAAAGTCGGATAAATACATTTTAAATATTAATACATAAGATATATACCCTTTATTGGCCTGGTTTGGGATTTTCTACGGCATGTCTTTTCACGTTATCAATAAGCTCCTGTTGATGTATAATTTTTGCGTCCAACTCCTGCCTCTTTTTCTCAATCGACGCTACCTGCCGTTCAACTTTCCGCTCGAGCAACTCGAGATTGGCCACCGCTTCTTGCGTTTTCTCTTGGGCAGTTCTCAATCGACGATACTCTAATATCGCCTCCTCTTGGTTTTTGCGGACCTGATTTCCGGTCTTGTCGTAAATATCTCTCAGAGCTGCTTCTTGCTCCGGCGTTAGAGCGTTCGGACCGTACTCGTTTATAGGGTTCTTCGTAATGGTCTGAGTTAATATATTCTTTGTCCCTGACAACCAAACATTCATATTGTTTTCTTGATTGAAGCCGTTCACCGTCCATTGCATACATGTTAGGTCTTCATCAATGTCTTCAATCTTACCGGCGTCTTGTTCCAGTTTTAAACGTTTACAATACGCAATGATATGCAATACAGCCCCGTCGAACTGTGTCGTCTTTCCAGGGTTTAACAAACGACCAAAGACCAACGGACCGTACAGTTCGTCTGAATAAACACGGTACTCTGGTAAGTAAGCTACCAAGAAAGTTATATGTTTTTCCATCAAGTTTTTGCACACACGGTATACAGAGCGTCCACGGCTGTAGTTAGCGGAGTCTATATGAAACATTTCCAACCTTTTCAGGTAAATAAACCAATACACTAGGCTACTCTCCCACCTCAGAGTTTCTCGCCCTGCCCACTGTGCTGATTCCTTTGTTTTGAACAGCAACGGTAGGTCTCTGTCTGGATGGATAGTCAGCACTTTATCGTCTTTAATTGTCTCTAGCGGGTGAGCATCGAAGGATTGCCATTCTCCGTTTGTAATATCACCCGTGTCGAAGATTTTAATTTGCCATAGTTCGCTTGTTTTGACAGCTTGTAGTGCGCGAGGACCTGTCTCCCATATAGATTCAAACATATTGAGTGGGACGTCTTGGGATTTATAACTGCGGGTCCTTATGGTTTCCCAATCTCGGTAGATAATTTCGAATTCTTTGTTGTTGTCTATTATTTTTCGCTGTATCAGCAGCCCGTAGTACATGCAAAACTTGAAAAAGGTTTTGCGTATGTTTGTGCCCCAGTCAAAGAAGTCCGACCCGTCCGAATTGATTTCGGTGTGTGGTGCGTTTTTATCGTTAACCTTACCGTTGTATAGACACCGTAAGATGTATCGTATGGTCTTTCCCCTGGTTCCGGCAGGCTTATAACGCATCATATTGTATAACATGTATTTATCTTCATCGGACGAATTGGGGCCAAATGCAAATACATTTTTCAATTCCTTCTCTGCTTCGTACGCATTATTAAAGAATTCCAACCCTTTGTCAAAGAAATCGCGCGCGGCTTTGACTACCTTTTCTGCGTGGGACTCTTCTTGTACCACATTGATAATTTTCTGCATATAGTAAGTGGTTTCCATCGGAACCTGTGCGAAAGCAAAGCCACCGTTGAGAGCCATTATTTGTTTTATCAACTGGTGGAATGTACCACTTATCCCAAGTTTTTTATTCAGTTCGGCATTCTTCGAGGTGTGGAATTCAAAATGCATCCGCTCCCATTTTAGTATGGGGGTATGCAAGTAACCAAACAATGTAGACCACAGGTTTGCACGCTCGTTCCAGTGTAGAGATACCGACTGTACAGGGTCTTGTAAATCTTTCTGATTTACCTTGGGCTTTACGCGGCGGATGTATGTCTGGTGCTTGCTTAGGCTCTGGTCTGTGAATACCTCTTCCATGGCCTTCACCGCTCCATGGCCGTATTTTTTCACGAACCCAGTGCCCGTGTACTTTACTTTGCCCCATACATCTTGGTCACTTGTACGCATAACGCCATCCTCTTCTCCTATCACATTCTGGAAATCTTTTCTATAGAATATCTGGTACTGTTCTGTGTGAGCGTTGACCGTCATGTCGGATTGTACCACGTCCATTTGCCTATCGATAGTAACGGTTCCCAAATCATTTAAATCGTTGGTATAACGGTCTATTTCGGAGAAAGCATTCAAGGTCTTCTGGCGCAACGCTTTCTCGACTCTCTCGTCGTGCATACCCTTTCTGTATTTCGCGAGCAAACCAGGGAGCACGGAATGTACTTGAACGAGGCGTCCTAGGTATGCTGCGCGGGCATACCACACCTGTTTGTGTGATATTCTCAACTCTAGTACAGGTTCGCCGTATCTGTTGGACTTCGATTTAGTTTCCACCTGTCCAGTGCCTGGAAAGTGTAAGCACACCCAATACTCAGAACCTGGCCATCCTTTACCCTTTAGCACACCTTTTACTATCCCATGCTTTCTAGAATCTGGTATCCATTTTTTGTCCATGTACATGTAGTCCAACCGTGGTTGTAATTTTTGTCCCTTCATATTTTGCTTGGCTCTCCCCATCTGTTCGGCGATTCGCAATCGAAATTCATCTTCGGTTTCGTTAATGTTTCTCACCAACGGTATACGCTCTTCACCTTCGAGATGTTGCAAGCACATCCAATAGCATCTGGACATGGAAGTCAATTCAAGTACTTCGTATTGATTCGTGTAGAAGGCCACCTGCGTGGGTGGTTGCATTTCAACCGGTTTTTTTTGACCCTTTGGCAGCTCGCTGAATAATTCCCACTTGGCATCTTGTGGCGACACCGCGGTGCCTTGTGCGTCGATAATTTCTTCACCGGCCATGAAATTGCCGCCGGCAAGTTTCCATATCTTTGTGTCTACTTCTGGTACATACTGTACCAATTCTCCTGGTAGGTAGTTCTTAAATGGGCTCCACGGTTCTATAGCATTCTCTGGGTCTGGTTGAATTATGCTAAAGTATGCCTCCTGTACGTCTTCTGGTGAAGTCAACCCCTTTCGCCGTTTGCACCATTTATTTATTTCTTTGATGGGCAATACCTTGTCTTCGTCTTCCAGTTTTCCCTGCTGTGGGGTTACTATGTTGACCATAGCTTGCAACGGTATATGTCTCCAGATACGGTCTGCTACTCTAGTAAACTCTTGGTCTTTCCATTTTAGTCGTAGATTGATTGCAAATTCATCTATTTCATCGCTTCGAAGCTTGCGAGCGGCTAGCCCTTTTTTACCGTAGAATTCGTTTGTGTTCATATTGTATAAAAAGAATAGCAATAAATACTGTTAAATTAATTTACGATTACAACTTATCACCCACCAAGATTGTGCAAAGTCGATGACCGAAGACACTATAGCAATCATCATAACTAATATCGCTGGTGGGTTGGTCCAAGGATTCATCAGTGGTGTATAGGTTACAACGGTAACCCATTTACTATAGGATTCACCCGCTATGTTTATATATTGAAACGATACCAACCATGTAAGTCCCACTTTCATCACCAACCACACTACAACGAAAAATAACTCCAACAACTTGTTATTTTTTTGTTGCCGATGCGCGACACTAAACACTGGTACCGTTGCGACCAACGCGTGTATCAGGAATGCATTGCGAAATACTGGGTAATGTGTAGCCATGGCCAACAACGCTGTGCAAATCAAAGAAGCCTTGTACAGTTTTGGCATCTGGCTCGTGTTGCAATGCTTGTCACCATACTCCAACCATACAACATCTGCGAAATATAAAATGGGTACAACGTATTGAGCCATGCTAGTAAAGGCTGCGAGCAATGATATTCCCACTATAGCATAGGTCGCAGTATCATGATAGTATTCCATCTCACGCTGGTACGACCCCATCTTCTCCTCCGTGGATGTCATTCTCACTGGATTCCTCTGTCGTAAATTTTCTACTGTGTAGCTCATTGTCTATTAATGGTAGGACTACGTCGGGTGGATATAGTCTGTATCTGACATGTTCAACGGATTTTATCATACAATAGTACATAAGGAAGAAAAATAGCAGGAGTCCAATCCCTATAGCCAGCCATTTCCAATGTCCAGGTTCGTTCCACATATATTATTTCTTGTGTTTGCCAATATATACGCCCAACTACACGATAATGAATTCTTCCAAACCGAACAAATGCTACAGAATAGTATAATATTAACCTTTAAGCCAGATTCTACATGTAAATACGATGTAATAGTCAGTGTGTGGCCCCCATGTATAAACATTTCGGAAGAGGGTGGTGGTACTATTCTATTCTACGAGGCCCCACACTATATAGATATGGAACGCATGACTGTACATCGAAAAGAAGACCTGGTACATATTGTACTTCCAAAACGAATGACCAAGCTTGACCATATACCAAGTGACGCCAAACTCATGAAGACTGTCTACATAGAAGTGGACCCCAATGATGAACTTTCGCAATTACTATAAAATTGGCGAGTATAAAGCTTGTTTATTAGTGAGCAACGATGGGAGAAAAATTATTCGAACGCCATAGACTCAACCATGCACCATACTCTAAAATGGCTACGTGGATATTCCTAATTCTACATGTTACGGCCTTTCTCTGTCACGGCGTTTCTTGGATAGTCGGTAACACCAACCTACCCAATGATGTTCTGGTCACGCCACTGGCTGAATTGATGACCGTTCAGACTGAGATTGTTGGCCCTTGCTTCGGTACGGGCCCTGAACCAACGATAAGCGGTACACCCACACCAATCAATTCTTGTGAGGGTGCCCCAACGCGTATGGACGATGGCACTGGAGCAATAACCGCAGCCAACTACCCCATCACCATTGGGGCAGCAAGCCAGCCTAAGTGCACCGGTGTGGAGATAGCCGATGGACTATCTTGTGGTGTAGACGAACGCCACACCGATATTGAATTTGCCATTGGGTCGGACGGAGGAGACAAGCAACGCTTTAAAGACATCAATATCTTCGGATTGTTTATCTTGGTAGACCTGTTTTCGATGGTATTCCACATCTATGCCATTGTAATGACTATTATATCTAGGTATAGGTCCGTGTTTGCGGCCGTGGAAGAACTTCCCAAGGTGATTAAGTTAGCACTTTCTAAAGAAGACACGAGGAGCTACAATGAGAGAGAAGAGATGAGAAAGAAGATATTACCACAACCAACCGCTAACCAGTTACACTCACCTAACTATCCACGTGCCCCCGAATACAACCGTCGCTGGCTGGATATTGCACTGAGCTTTGGTATACTAACTGTTGCAACCGGTATTTCTGTTGGCATTACAAACTTCTTTGTATTGGTACAGTTATTTATCGGAATCCAAGTGTTGGCTCTATTGGGATTCCAAATTGACGATGCCCGTTACCAGTTGAAGATAACGGACGCAGCTGCTTACAATGCCAACCACAGCTACGAATTTATTAATAAGCTTCTATTTCAGAATGCTTCGCTGTTTGCGATTGATAGATGGGGCAGGCATAGCTACATCATGAACCAGCACGAAATCTCAAAACCTCGTGCCAACGGGTGGACACAGCCAGTGCGTAACATAGGGCTTTCCATTGGGATGATATTCGTCATATGGTGGAGCATTACCTTTACCATTAACGACGCAGCAGAGAATATTATCATTCAGACGAGCGGGGTCGAAGGTGAAATAGACGGCGATGCGTTCAAACTATTAGCTACTTGGTATCAATACGGTACGGGGCTTATCGGCTTCTGGATGTTGTTGATTCTAATAGGCGATTTCGTTGGGTCCGACCGTTCGAAAGCGACGGAACATCCCCCTGGAAACTTTATCCTCGAACAGCTGGACGGTGACGCATGTTTTATAATATTAATGTTGGTCATCAAGATAGTTGTCACTTGGATAGCAGTGGGTACTCTTACCGAAGTGTATAACTTTGCCGGTGGGCGAGAGGTCCGCAACGGAACACCTTCTATGACGTACTTGGATAAGGAGATTAACGGTCCTCTGATACGCGGAATGATTATTGTACTGGGCATCATCGCGATAGTCGTCTTATCTATATTCAACTGGTTCTTGACTCCTAGTTCTTACTTGTATTGTTACGTGGGGCAGAAATTGGAAATTGGCTGTGTGAAATGCTGTACTTGTAAAAAGGACTCTGACAATGATACTCCGGCCGTCGCAGCAGCCGACGCAGGAGCAACTAATAAAGATAAACTATATTTTTAAAATGAATTAATTTTTAATGTATTTGATAACGCATACATGCGCTTGAACTCTTCCATGTAACACTTGGAAACGTCCTCATCTTCTAATATCATGATGTTTTCAATATTTGATGTAGCTTTTTCGGTCATGTCGAAGGTGCCATTGATGACCCATTGTGGTTCGCCTACCAAGTCTAGACCGATAAGAAATCGGTGATGCATGGAGGCTTTGCCACGACCCTTGTCGCCCGCTACTCTAAGGGCTCCGCCAGGGTAAGACGGTGTTAGTTTGCTGTACAGTTTTTGATTCACGGGGTTATGCGTTTCTTTATCGCGGGTCAGAACAATACAAATGCCTCGCTTCTTGGCCATATTCTTGAGGATATCTTTGTTGGACAAATAGGTTACACAGCCTACAATGTACTCTGTTCCCTTTCTATTTATCATACGGTTGATAGCTCTTTTAATATTCGGACCATCGAACAAAACATGGACTTTATTACCTCCCCGGACAAATACAGACTGTGTGCGACGACCTACATCCCTAACCCGTTGGTTTAGGTTTTTGTCATCTTTCTTTATCACGCGCCGTCTGTCGTGAACCAGCTTCGCAGGTGGATTTTGTTTCGGCATGTTAGGCAGTGTATCTCTGCATATATACTCGAAACTCGTTTTGCGATGCGTACCCTAGTATAAAGGAGATTACATTAAAGGTATATGCAAAGGTGTAAAGATTTTTATGCTGACTATTTTGGTTTAATACATGTACTAATTAGTCTAGCTGTAACAAGTTACTTTATATTACTTATTGTGCTTCACTAGTATATCTCAAGATACTCTTGGGCCCTACTAAATGCATAAGCACATGAAAATACATAGACATGCCATGTAGAATGATATACCCACCTGTCCACGTCTCTTAAATCTGATTTGGATTTATATATAAACGCAATAGGCCCAAATATAAAACCGGAGATTACCCAGAAGATAAAATTCTTGCGATATCGGTGCCCAACCTTCATCTTACCCCGAAACAGTTGGTACAGAGCCACTACCACTGCGAAGCCTATGGAAAGCCAACAAACCAACAACGCCATGTCCACGCCGCCAATGTACGCAGGCCAGTGATATGCAAAGTAAATCATTATACCCAAGCATATAATAATGTTCAATAATAAATTAGGAGTCCATCTACAACGCCATTCGCTAGTCTCTTTCGGTGGTCCGCGACACGACTTGTAAAACCACCCACATGTTGGTGCACGCTCATCGTCAGGTGTTGGGCGATAGGTTTTAAATTTTGGAAGCCATGATATAGCATACGCTATAATAATACAACAACTGAACATGGTATCTAGCGTACCGTACAGGTCGGAAGAACCGGGCATAGAAAACTCTACCTGTGTCCAGTGCCATAGTATAGAATACCAACACGTACCAATCAACAATAGCTTCAACCAGAGCCCCTGAGCTTGCACGATTGGAAAAAAAGCCCACATATTGGACATGATGAGGTCAAACTTGCCCACCGCTTGATAATCTTCGTTATCGGTATATATGGTCGATAAAGATAGTTGTGTAATGGTAAAGGCCATTAACCCACACCAAAATATCATGTCTAACTCACCCTGGTCTTCATCCTCCTCCAATACATTGTCTGATTTTCTTTTTTCAATAGACATTTCTAAATCGTTATCAGCATCATACAGCGTCCGAGGGTGTATTTGCATTTAGAGATATTATAAAGCGTAAATAGTTATTATTTGAGTTTATACTTTAATTTTCAAAGGTTGAGATAACGCATGTACCCTCTTAAACTCTTGAAAATAACATTCCGCGACGTCCTCGTCCTCCATAACCATCAAATTCTCAAGGTTGGACGTGGCAGAAGTAGTAAAATTGAAGGAACCGTTGGTGACCCAAATAGGTTTACCGTCGTGGCCCAACCCTACTAGGAATTTATGGTGCATCAATGACTTATGCCATCCACGCCCTTCACCGACAACGCGTATGACACCGCCGGGATACGCTGGTTTTATGGCCGCGTAAGCTTTCTGGTTCCGTGCACCCTTGGTGAGCTTGTCTTTGGTACATACAATACATCCACCTTTCTTCTTGGCCATTGCGCCCAGTATCTGCTTGTTGGAAAGCCAAGCAATACACCCCACTACGAACGCAGTTTCTGGTTTGTTAATCATGCGTATGATTGCTCGTTGTATACCCACACCATCGAATAGAATATGTATTTTCTTTCTACCTCTAGTAAATACATTCTGCTTCTTCCTGGACTCGTCAGACATGCGTTGATTTAAATTCCTGGAGCCATTCTTCGGTTTCTTCTTGTTTGGGTCACGATGTACCATACCGGTATTCTGTTTCTTTTTTCTCTTAATAACTTTAGGCATGTTGGTGTTCTAGTGATGCGCGACTTTACCTTTATACGTTCTTTGGGAGTATAAGAGAAGGACAGTCACAATCAAATATGTTAGGTCGATTGTTCCAGGAAAGAACGAGAAATGAAAAAATAGAAGATATGGTACGTATTCTCAAATCCAGAAATGCATTGCCAGAAACATTCGGACGTGACTGGTACTCACCAGCCAATTTGTACCGTGGTTTCACAACAGAACCGAAACCCGACTTACACAAGGAACGGACCTTCATAGACCCTGTTGTAAAGGAAGGCCCCTGGCACATGGTAAAGCCGAAAGGAGTAGGGATGAAGTTTTCTCTTAATAAATCGAGCCTTACCGTTTCTAGAATACCCATAGGCGATACAGACTACGAATGGATGAGGCTAGAGAGTGACCGATTACAACCGGGGTATATTAGCGAGTATAATGCTGAAAACGACGAAACGTACCGGGGCGAAGAAGCCCTTTTTCTAACTCAACACAAACCAGGTCTGAACATGAAGTTTCAACGTCTTTTAAAATTTAGGGAAAACCTAAGAAAAGGATTAGCCCTCCCTGAAGAGTACAAGAACAAAGACGACCTCGATAGCGATATAAAATATTTCGAAAAACGTATAGAAGAAGCGCAGCGCGACAAATTCGGGAGAACCTATCTATATTTTGTTGTAAGAACAAAACTAGATACCAAACCGTTGCCCTTTGTTCTGTTCCCCACCAAAATGCATTCATTTCACGACTTTGATAAAGAGTGGCACGCCGACCCACTCTTTGATACCGATGTCGCGTTCAATATATTGGACCAGCGTTTAAAGTTATTGCTCAAGGAGACAATCAATGGGTTTGGGTCTATCAACCACGACCTAAACGGTAACATGGACGATGTTCATGGTGATGTCGGCCATCTACTGGCAGCAACCGAACACCAGGACATGAATGTAGCCAGAACCATTGCTATCAAACGGTCGAAGACTTGGAATAGTAAAGATGACAATTTGTCGATACGAGACCAGTTGGCGGCAGACCTCCGTCGTCAAGCGGGCATGTTTCGGTTACCACTCGACTGCTACACCAAGACGAGTGGAGTGTCCATACCACCTGAATATTTTGAAGTAGAAGGGTATGGGGAACAATTGAAATGGAAATACTATTACAAAAACTCAGCCGCCCGGGCAAACGCGAAGCTCATTCTAACTGACGATAAATTAGAAGAGACTAGAAAGCAATTGGAGAATGAAATCGTAGAGACGTTCGCAATAGAAGTACAATCGGAAATGCTTAAAGACATGGACCACTTTGTACCAAAATCTGAGATACTGTCCAAAGAAAATAAAGAAGAGTTGAGAAAGTATGTCCACAAGGACGAATGGCCAGAAACTACGTTCGGAGAATACAAGCTGAGTCTCAACAGCTATAAACGGACGGCTATGGTGTACTCGCACCATTTAAAACACTTATTGATGGACATGAAATCGCATATTTTCAAGGATGAAAAATATATAAACATCGAGTGTAAGCCAGAAGTCAGGGCAGAGTTGCTAGAGTGGTACGAACATTGTATTGATATGCTGGTGCCAGAGATGCTTCAGTTTTGCCGTGAGTTGAATCCTGTGAGAGAACTGGGGGCAGAACCGGGTCCTGTCCTTTACCATCCTTCCGAAGCCAAAGGTTTTTTAAAATCAGCGGCCCGTGCCAGCGATTATACCCGGGGCGATGATGGTGTGGTGCGGTATCGTTATGGTAATAGGCGAAGGGCTCGCACACCAGCGAGAAACGTCGATAGGGCGGCAGTGGACCAAGACGCAGTCGCGAACGACCAGGGGCTTGTTAACGCACTTGAACAGGAAAATATACAGCCTGTAGTGGAAGATGAGATTGATGCGATTATACGTGATTTCAACGAAGGAAGACAATACCAGCTGCGACGCTTGGTAAACATATTGAACGTTCCAATAGCTATGTGGAACGCGTTAAATGACCAGTATCGAGACCCAAGTCGTTTGATATACGATTTACAGAAATGGCCACACACTAACAATAATAGAGGGAACTGGAGATTGGTAAAAATGCTGTGTCAACGATGGCAGCAGGGGCTCGAGGTGCCTATACAAGACCCGCGCACGGCTGGATTCATGACCGTGGTGGGAGATGACTGGCCCAATGCCATCCCACCGGCATACCCACCTCAAGGGATTAGTTTGTACGCTGCCCTCAGTACTTTAAAAGACAACGATGAGGTAAAGGCTTTTATGGCTTCTAGGGGATTTTTCAAAAGTTTAGGTCTCAAGATGATTCCGGGAGTGTTGGCGGTACTTCATAAAACCTTTCTGTGGAGAATATCCAATCCAATCTCTACCATACGCAAAAATGGCAAAGTGTTGACTACCATACTGCCCGGTTGTGATTGGTTCAGGAAAATAGTGTTTAGCTTGATAACCACAAACGGGTACGTGCCTGTCATATCCCCACTCGCCCAACAATGGTTGATACCTGCTGATTTCGCCAACGCGGACGTGGAATTCTTCTCGGACCAATCAATATACAACGCTGCCGGTCTTACCGAAAAAGGTTACGTAATTAATGGCGAAATCGTATACGACGAGTTAAACAGGCGTTTACATAAGCATGCTATACGTTGGGCTCAAAAAGAAGGCCTTGGTATACAAAGCATTCTTAAAAAGTACGAAAGAGATTTTAACTCCACCAATGGGCTAGGCGATACTATACAGACCTTTTCAGACAAAGGGTACCTTAGCGACCTGGAAAAATGGCTAGGAAACAAAGCCGCGATGTTGACAGCGGGATTTGCGGAGAGTGAGCTGCCTTCCGACCAGGTGTTGATGGATACCATGGCAGCCAACTGGCAACAGGGTCAGGTAACTTGCTACGCAACAGAGATACGCATGTACAATCAAATGAATTGGTTGGTACTGGCTTGGGGTATCATGTCGGTGGCCTCACTATTTGTAGACCGTGACTCACGCGTGTCCAAGGAAGGCATGCGAACTGTGGATGCTATCGACTTGGTAAAGGTGGGGTTAGCCCCGTTGACTAGTGCTGGGCTGGCTCTCTATGCCAAATGGAGCAGTCCTAACTCTGCCAGCCTTCCAACCTACGCCATGAACATCGAGCGGTCTATGTTTATCACCTCCTTTATTGTAGTGGGTCAGACACTAGCAGCAATAATTGATTCAAGTGTGGACCCTGACAATGATTTATTCGTTCAACGCTACGTTTCGGACAGGAAGAGCTGGTACGCGTGGGCCTTTGGTGCGACGAAACAGAACAATCCCTTTAAGAATACTGCGAACGAATTTGTTCAGCAGTCTAGACGTTTCAAACTTAGAGATGGTGGCAATACCATATACGAACCTAATTCGTACAGACGACAAGGAGGTGGGCGGCGAAAGATATGGTTTAACACCGACAATGCTGACTTATTATATTCGACTAATCACATAAGTTCAAACTCACGCGCAAAGAACATACATTACCCACCAGGTTTTATATTCACCTACAACTCTGAAACATTTGTTGTAGTAGATGATTTAGAGACCATGTACACGCGCTCGACCACCGGCGGTGCGGTCCGTGATGCTGTGGAAGTAACGCCTACACCACAGGATGTAATTAAGAGGAGCTACCCTGATTATGAATTTGAAGAAGAGACGCAAGGATGGGATGATTGGGCAAAACTCAAACAAATAGATTACAGTGGAAAGGCGTATAACATTTTTGATGTTCTTAAACAGTTTCGAGTGTGCTACAACACGACCCCCGGGATGGCTGCCAAAGACCGTATAGTTATTATGTCGGTTGCGGGAAAGAACACGGCACAGAGTATTAAGAACACACTGGTTACGGCTGCTTGTATGTCTATGATGTGTTTGGGTATGGGATACGACCCTAGTGTACAGCAAGTGCAAATGACAACTGGCGCCATGGTGGCTCTGGCTTCTATCGAGAACAACAAAGTAGCCTCCCCAGCGGTAGCGTCTACCTTTATTTATTCGTGGTTTGCCTCTAGCGCTCCACCGATGGAAGAAGCCATACCTATGCATTTCTTCGCTGGTTTGGCCGCAGCAGGTGCCTCGCAGCTATTCTCAAAAATGTTCATACCTAAACCGTATCCTGCGGGACACAATGTTAAAGAATCTCTCATGCAACAGCAGTTCGGACTTCTTATACCACTGGCACTGAGTAGTCGTCGAATCGATGAGCATGACGGGTACGTTGATGGTAGAACCATATGGTTTGGAAAGTTGTGGGACCCTATAGCTGGTAGATTGTTATATTTCCAAGGTCAAGTGGGTATAAACCAACAGACACGCGGCGTGCGGAAACATTCGGTGGTATACGGCGAGACCATATCGTTAACATGGCGCGGGCCAACACCGAGCGAACAAAACGAAACAATCATGGCCAGGATGGAAGATTGTTTCGAGTTAACTATAGATGGAGATAGGGCGTTGAACATGACATTTAAAACCAGTGTCTTGGACACCGCGGGCCCTTCCATCATCGCTGTATATAAATACACACCGTCACCAATCAACAGACATTTGTGGTTTGTTAAAAGTAAAGTATAAAGTATATATTTTTTGTCTTAATGTCACAATATCCCGGACAACGCGCCTTCGAAGGAACGTTGGTATCTGCCGGAACTAATGCGAGAAATATAGAACTTCTTTTTCATTCTTTAACTTGGGAAAAGAAACTTTCCCCACCGTACCGTGCCAACTTGGCGTATCGTTATTTTCAAGACCCTTCTCTTTTTTTCTTAGTGTTGAACAAATTTTGGGCTGTTGATGGTCAAGCCCCAACGAATATCTTTCCTGATTTTATTCGTTTTATCATCAAGGGTGTCAAGACAATCAAAGGGGTGGAAACCAACGGAGAGACTGATATACCATACTTATACTCTGCTATAAGAGCCCTGGAGGCGAACACGACGAACATAACGGTGGATGATATCCAACCTATTTCTGTAGACACTCAAATACCTTACGAGAAAACACTGGTAGTCGCGCGCAAACGTTTCTTGGACGATTTGAAAAAGTATATAAAACACGTGGCGTCTTGGCCGTTGAACGAAGACGTAGCGTTGTTTACCCTATGGCGTAGCCTGCTGCGTCGTTTGAAAATTGTAGAAAACTCAGAGGAAGAACAAAACTTTATAGAGGTTTACAAAATGTTAGAATCGAAACTGGCCACACTAACTAGCTTTTCGATGGGTGGTAAAGGGTTACCGCCCATGCCATTGTACAAGGGCACCATCGACCCACCGGCGTCCATAGATTCATCGCCAGTTACCATCACCGAAGAGGAATACGTGAGAGTTTTGAAGGGTGCGGAAGAACTGTACAAGGAGAGAGAAGCATCACAGCGTCAGAATAGATTGGCACTCGAATGGAAAAAGGACGAGTACGAACAAGACAAAAAACGCCTTGAACAGGACGGGGCAACGGTGGCTCGGCTCGAACGATTGGAAAAAGAGCACACAGAGTCTCTCCGTATACTTTACTCCCCCGGTGCACAGCAGAGAGATATCACGGATGTGGGAGAAGCTTATGAGGCCTACCAAAACGCCCGTTCGAATGTACCGTGGACGCCTTGGCTTGAAACGGTATGGTCTACCGAAGAGCCTGGCGTGATTGACCGGTGGTATGCTTGGGCAGCCCAATTCTGGCTAAGGGACGGCCATACGAAATGGTTTCACCAGGTAGCGAAACTCAGCCGTACAGAAACAACAGCCACTCTCCTTCGTAACACGCAAATAGTTGTGTTGGATGACAGCTCTACTGGCGTCTCTAAATTCGGCAGGTACGGTTTAAACGCTCTGAACATGCCGCATTTGGTATACGTCTACACCTTACGAAACGAATCTCCATGGTGGAGACCTCCAGAACTAGGTTGGGACGAGCTGACTACCGATGCCAACATTGCGGTTGAGAAAATAACGGACGAAAAGCAACGTATGGTGGTTATTCACGATAGACTCAACGCGCTAAAAATTTCATTGGACGAAGGGCTCATGTTAGATAATGGTAACGTTGTTATCTACTCCACAAGTCCAGAAATAATAGGTTATTGTTTGGTAAACGATGTCAACGTTATCGTATTCAACAATTGGTTAACCGACCAGCCTATTGAAATTAAAGCCCTCAAAGAACAGGTTCTAAGGCAGAGAGGTCTCCTTGGCCGTGTTGTCACACCTTTGTTGTCGGAGTCTACTGTTATATTGACTTTCGTGGTCCTGTTGGCAGTCAGCTGTTCTTCTGGAATACCAATGTACGTAGGATTCGGATGGTCTACAGTTTTCTCTACGTGGGTCAATTTGGTCCGTGAATATCAAAAAATGGTAAAACCTAACCGTAATGACCCATACACGACTTGTGCATGGCTGGCTCGCAGGGGAATCGACAACCGTATTATCATCAACCGTTCATTGTTCATACCTTTGATAAGCCGAATCTTACACGGCAAGTTTGCCAACGACAAACCATCAACAAAACTGACTTCAGCTTACAATATATGGTCTACAAAGTACAAAGACCTTATCAATGAGAACAGAGTAGGCACAGGTCGTGTAGAACCAATACCGGTGCTAAATATGTGGACACCATTCACTACTGAATTGTATGGGAGCTCTGACAATAAAAGTGACGAATTCAAACAATCCGCATTGTCGGCCGAAGCACAGAGGTTTAAAGAGGAAAGGGACAGACGTTTCGAATCTAGACTAAATGAATGGAAAGACGCCCGAGACCTGTTCAATAATGAGCAATTAGAAGCACGCGCGACTCAACGCGATGATTACCAAAGTACAATAGCCGAACCGCTTGTTTCCAACAACACTCAAGATATCAAAGATTACGATGAAGCGATTAGTGTAGCAATACAGAATAAACAAAAAAACGAATTAACGATACAAGTATACAAAGAGAACATAAATGACAAAGAGAAACAGAAGGAAGAATGGGAAACAAAGGTCGAAGAGGCTCAGAAAAAATTGGAAAGCCTTATAGAAAAAAGGAACGAGTACCTACAGAGCGCCTATTTTAGTGGTCTAACCAACGTCAGCCAAAACGAGGTAGAAGTTCAGAAAAACATGGTTGATTTAGTCAAGCAGAGTCTTGACATAGCCGACCTTGAAATCATGAAGGAAGAGGCACAGTTGTTCTCTGCGCAACAGAAATCGGATAGTTTGGCCCAGGCCGTGATTCTTTTACGAGCTCAACCAAGGCCTGAGCCTCTGTTGCTTTCTACTCTAATGGACAGGTGGGATGTAGATAACCCACCCAACTACACGGAGTATAGCGTACCAATACCAGTGCAAATGCCTTATGATGGGCGTGTGGATATGGGAGACGAAGAGATGAACTTTCTTAACGTGATAGCGGGCGTGGAATTAAACACTAGAGAGTACGAAGCGGACAGTAGTGACGAGGAATTGGTGGAAAAGGTGGGTACCGTCAATGCATCATTGGATTCTGGAGAAGTAGAATGGGCAAAATGTTCGGAATGGATGTATGCACAGCGTCAAATGTTCCAAGACAAGTATTATGCACCATTAGATTTTGACGACTTGGTTCAACGCTTCCGGATTCGTTTGAGAGACTGGACAGGAGCTACTATTATTACTATAAACACTTAATTTTTTTTATTAGACATGTCTATTTTAAAATCTATACCAGAGAAAGTCCCTAGTAAAGTTTGGATAGATATTATATCTACCGATTGGAAGGATGCGGGTCTCGCAACTACTATTATTATGAATCAACAGATGGATTTATTCACGGAGAAGATAGGGAAAGACAACGAGGTCGATTGGCAATGGTTTCAACTTATTCTCATGACCGATGTTGAATGGCAATTGGACTGGCTAGAAAAATGTATTTTACAAGGTGTTACTATTGATAAAACATGGAGGGCGTTGGACACGGGCCACCAAGTCACCGTTTTTGATTTAATTAGTACAGTAGAGGGTGGGATACGCCAGGAGACGAAAGACATCCTCGTCAAAATACGAAAAATATACGAAATTCTATTCATGCGTCAAGACGTTCAACCCGCTTTAGATTATCTGAATGACCTAGAAGAGGGGAAACACTGGCTACAACTCAACGTGATATTAAGTTCATATGTGCTTGGCCCGCTCAACGAACCTAAGCCGTTGCTTCACTATGTTGTTCTCATGGAACGATATGACTTGGTGCGCGGTCTATTGACATCCGCAACGGCACTTCAGACAGAATACAAGGAGAGTCAATTCCTCAAAGGTTGGATAAACATGACCGATGATGACGGGCGTACCATTCTACATATTACTGCTATGCAACGGCGAGAATCATGGGCCAAATGGTTCATAGCCAACTTTGCAAATCCTGCCCTCCGTGATTCTGATAATAAGACAGCGTTTCACTATGCTCCTGATATTAAATATTTACAACTATTCTGGGATAAAATGGAAGAGGAATCAACGGAGCTACTGACAGAAATACTCGAACAGGGAGTCGGCGATGAGGAATCGTTGAGGTGGTTGTTGGAACACGGTGCCAGCCCCAATAGTGAAACGGCGTTTAAAACGGCATCTAAAACACACGGCTTTATTGGTATTCTAGTGGAGTATGGTGGAGACCCGACAGTATTTCGACCGCACGACACTTCGCCCGTGTTGGCGGAATGGTTATGTAATGGTGGAAGCGGCGGTACCAATTACGAAGAGTTGGTGGTAAAACACTTGACCGGTATAAAATCCGCTAAATGGATTTGTTTTTTGATTAGTTTACAAAATGGATTCTTTGAACAAGCGGAAGGATGGTGGAGTACATGTGAAGAGTCAGAACGTAGACAGTTTGTAACTATGGTTGGTAATATTAAGCCTGTGAACGCCTATATGAAACAATACAAGCAATGGCTCGAGAAAGTGACGAATATGCAAGATGTGTAATAAATATTATATAAATAACAGCTCTATCTTTATTAAATGAACGAACACCACAAAGCAACCATCGAGGCTCTTACTTCTATGGGTTTTGCCGACTATGCCTATGAAGCAGCCAATATATTCGATAGTGATATTCAAGCAGCCATCGATTGGGCCCTACGCAAATCCGTATTCGGCCAAATGCCAAAACGTTTTAAACGTGTAGGTGCCCCCGGATTTGAACATACATTTTACAACTCTCTCGTAACCATCGGAACAGACGACTACCGCGTGGTAGATTACGACCCAGATTACCAGTTTATTCAAATCGAACCACGCTACCAAGGGCTATCACGCGATGACCAAAACCCTGACCCGCGCTGGATAACACTGGGAGACCCCTCGCTCGTTTGGATTCGTGAAACACACGGAACAAAGCCAGTGTTACGACCTATAGCCGATATGAAACATTACATTGGTGATGTTTGTATACCGATTGACCCAGCATTTCACAACGCGCCAGGCGCCTTTAACCCCAATAGTGATTACCAGCAGCAGCAGGGAGCCTTCTTTACTGACGAATTGGGTAGAATAAACAGTCAAGGTCAGCCAGTTGGTAATTTACCAAACATGTACAACCGTTTACGCGTGATGAAATCCAAATGCCCTGCGTTGGGAGTTATATGGCAATCGTTGCTCTACTACTCTGATAAATACCACGAAGGGTTGAGATTGACTCCAGACATACCAGAACCACGGTGTATCAACCAGAAAAGACTACGTTGGACTAAAACAGTAGCGTGGAGTCGCATGAGATTGATTTTAGAATACCATGGCATAGACCACAACGAATTGACGTTGGACGATGACCGTTTGCCAGGCGGTGCACGCTCGTTCATATGTGGATTGCCACGCAGGCTGAAGAACTCTGCCCACACCGACTTGGTAAAGAATTTACCACAGCTCATGTTACCACTTTGGAAACAGTTTAAGAGGCCAAATACATCCATGAGGCGTAAAAAGAGATTATGGCTGGATGCCTGTGCCTCTGTGTTTACCATGCGCGATGCTGAGATTGTATCGTACGACGGTCGGGAATGGAGTGGAAATTACTTCCGGACCAAGTTATACATGAGCGATTTGATATTCAAAGACGGTAGGTCCATGGCGGCAGAATCTATGAACTGGTTGCATCTAAAGAATATCATAAACGCCGTACGCAAAGGTGATGATTTATTCGTTCATTTTCCTGAATCTCTGATTCACCAATGCCCGGGGCTGCGTGAACCGAACACGCCCGCCATGACCAACCACGGTATAGCATACTACGACCATTACAACCAAATGACACTGGTAGAATGGGGAAAAGTTTATCTAGAATGGGCCCACAGAAAACCCTGCCAAACCGTATACAACAGGCCGGATTTATATCCTCACCAAGTTCAAATGTTGGAATGGATGATGGAAAAAGAACGAGCAACTGGGACAGGCGAGGGATGGACTAAAATGGAATTGGCATCCGGGTTTGCCATGTATCAACACGAATTGGGAAACATAGTGAGCCAAGACACATTCGACACGTATATTAAAACAAAGGCGTCTGGTGGTATCATAGCACAAGCGGTAGGCTCTGGCAAGACCAAAGAGATGCTTTTTCTCATCAGAGACCGTAAAAAAGAAATAGTGGATGAATGGAATAAGACGTTGGATGACCAGGGAAATGCTGAAGAAGCACTACGGACGAAAACCCTAATAGTATTACCAACGACAATGATATCCACATGGGAAAAGGAATGCGAACGCTGGACACCTGAACTAAAGGTTAATGTATACTATGGCAACCGGCGCAAATGTTCAGCCACGGATGAGAGTGATATTGTCATTACAACGTACCGCACCGTTTGTTCAGAGCTATCCACTAACTCTGCCAACATTAAACACCAGGATTTAGCCGGTATCTATTGGAAACGTATCATTCTGGACGAAGGACACCATATACGCGATATGTCCAGCAGAACCTTCAAAGCCATTAACAATATTAAATTGTCCAATAGGGCTTCCAAATGGGTAATAACGGCTACTCCTATAGTAAAAAGCAGCATGGACATGTGTGCTTACTTTGCGTTCCTGCGTATATTTCCATGGGTAACATTGGACAACCTTCCTCATCACTCTTACATTAGCCGTTCAATCAGCTCTATAATGTATGCGCTTAGTAGTTATTCTGAAACGTATCCAACGATAGCAGACGCTCTCCGTAGGCAGATGAAAATGTCTATGTTTTACCAGAGTAAACAGACAGTTGCCACAATATCACAATTGAAACCAGCTTCTATCAATGATATTACTATCACTATTCCAACGGACGAGAGCCATAGAAAGCTGATGAAATTGTTACGCGAACAAATCGATGAGCGTGTGGAGAATGACCCAACGGCTAATAATTACAGTCAACGGCTCAAATGGATGTCCTGGTTGCGGTTCTGTGCCTTTAATCCGGCGATGGTCCCGACAGCTGCTTACGGGCGTCCGATGACAAAGACTTCGGAAGCTGGCATGCCAGTTATTATTACCAGCGCCGCTGCGCTCAACTTACCGAACGTTCCAGCTTCCTACCAAAATACGGTCAAGAGTCACCTGGCAGCGCTGGACAATCACCGGTGCCCTGTCTGTCTGGACACCATAGACACGCCAACCATCACTGCTTGTGGGCATATATTCTGTTTCGAATGTATAAACAATGCCTTTATCCACCAACAAACTGCGCGTAAGAAATGTCCGTGTTGTCGGGCTGATTTACAAAATAGCGTGTTGAGAGAAATCAAGATGGAAGATTCGGTGGCAGGGACGGACAAAGACTTTAGTATATGTGAACATCCTATGGTAGGGGCAACGGAAGTGTTGGATACGACTATCGACGAGCTGAAAAAATGGACCGATGTACGGTCTCCAAAAGTAAAACGGCTGGTCGAGTGGTTTCAGAATACGGAGGAGAAATGTTTAATCTTCACTAGTCTAAGCGGTGTCGTTTTGGGAGACATACAACAAGCATTACAAGAAGCGAACATCAAGCATGTGGTGGTGACCGGGTCAATGACCAGGTTTCAACGAGCGAAAGCTATTGACACCTTTCAAAACGATGTGACATGTAGAGCGTTTTTACTGACCACACGGTCTGCTAGTTATGGATTGACACTTACAGCAGCTAGTTCGATAATATTCTTCGAACCATGCATGAATCGTAGTCTTCGAGACCAATGTATCGGACGCATGGACCGTATTGGTCAGACGAAGAAGTCGTTGGATGTTATTACCTTTGCGGTTGAGAATTCTATCGAAGAAAAGTTAGCAGAGGTGGTAAAGGTTAAAAATTGGTCGTTTAAAGACGTTAACTTATAATGGTTGTATTTTATTTTTTATTTCTTCTAGTTCTGTTACATCCTCCAATGGTACCGATTCTACTTCTAGAAAATGTACATGGTTATTGGTCTTTGCCCAATCGTCTTGCTTATCTACTATTTCATTCAACTGTGTGACCAACGTTTCCATAATAATATTCAGATGGTTATCGGATATAAGTCGTTTTAGAATAGGGTCCCAATCATTTACAAGCCCCAAAGCTTTACCCCATTCGTCTTTTTCAGTGTGTTGACGAGCCAACAACAACGCCCGGGATACTCTGGCCCAGTTCATGAGAGCGGTGTTGTCCGCGTTTATCCAGTGTCCTAGAGACTTCTGGCATTGGCCTTCCACTCGTAACAATAGCCGTATTGCGTTCTTGTCCGTGATACCAACGCCAGCGTATGCGTAGTTAAGTGTGCATAGGTCCTTCATGGCGTATATGAATTCCAGTTTACTTTTCCAGAATTTAGCAAAGGTCATATGTATCGAAGGATTTTCTTTCCAGGTCCAGTTGGGCAATACATCTTCCAATACGGATACAACATAAGAACCTGCGCTATGGAAATTTTTGGATGCTTCTTTAAAGTTCGATTTGGTTGCTAGATTCATGGCTGTGGTCATAAATATATCATATCCAACCGCATGGGTCATTAGATTTTCCCATTGCCAGCAGGAGCTCATATACGAGCCGGTTCCCCAGCCCCAATCGAACTGTGGCTGTTCGGTCAGTATGGTCATGCTACGGTGCTGTTCTAACATTTTCATAATATTTTCTAGCGACTCTCTATATTCTTTCACAGCTTTCTGTGCTCGAGGCATGTCATTATTGTTGAGCGCGTCCTGGAGAGAGAGTCTCTTCTGGCTGGTAGCGATAGATTGTTGGGAGGATACGCTCTGTTGAGGTATGATACGCTCGAATAAAACAGATTTTTTTATAGCTACAATAGACATCTATACTAGGATTATATGATTTATTTATAGTATTATTCCTCAGTCACCTGGACGAGTCTTGACGTGCCATTTTCCGCATCATGCACGATAACGGCTGCGACAGTGGGTGTTTCGTTTCTCTGGGTATAACGTTTCTTAAACCCCTTAACACACGAGGCGATTATGATATACCATAACAATGATTGTAGGATAAACATGAACAATGCATCCCAAGTCACGTACATGTCTGGGTCAACAGTAATAAACACTTGTTTTATAATGATATTAGTCCCGTTGTTAGTGGTACTATTCGCGTCTTTGTAATTTTGTAAGTTCATTTAAAAAGGTTGCGGCACCTCTTATATACTATACTCCCCATGCGTTGACTTTCTGAAGATTTATCTGGATGGTAGTCTTGAATATAGTCTTGCCATCTATTTTCACAGGTATAGCATTGAGATTCAATTCGCCCATCTGTCTCCATTCACCTGTCTCTATCAACCACTGGGAATATTTCCAAGCGGTGGAGCAAGCGGTACCACACGCGCGTACAAGTTTGTACGAGCCTGTGACCTCTGCCTCGTTTTGTAACGATTCTAATGTATCGTCCCGTGTTATCTGTTTCTCTAATACGGTATTTGACATATAACATATATACAGCGCCAAATTAAACGGTATATTCAACTCTTTGGGTTGGGACACGGACTGGACAAAGTGACCGCTACGTCTAAAAACATCAGCGACGAAAAACGCAGTGTTCATACTCATATCGTCTACTGGTACTAACATTACGGCCTGTCTTTTTAAGTGGGACTCTTTGACTTTCTCTATTACGTCTCGTTTCGATGACGAGGATTCTATATTAAGTATAAGTGGTGTTGCATATTCCATACACACTAAACATATATGGGTATGTTATATACTCAATCCAACTAAAGCAATGCATTCGTTCGGATACGCTAAGAATATTCGATAGTGTCAATGGCTATCATTATAATATCATCAAACCAACAATGTCAGCTGCCCCAAAATTAACCCGTTCTAATACAGAATTACAACTATCCGATGATGAAGAAGACATGCTTGGCGAAATGCCAAAACTCGAACAACACCCAACACGCAACTTCGACGGTAGTAAAAGTTCCTCCACCGCAGAATCTCTCGTGGACTTTCTCCAAGGATTCAATTGGAACACTACCAAACTCAAAGACATACCAGGCATTGGCCCTGCTACCGTCGGAAAACTTCAAGAAAAATGGGACATCTACCGCGTACAACAACTCGTGGGTCAGTATATGGGTTTCGTGGAACCTGACGCCTCACCGGTTGACATTAATAACAAGTTCTACGAATGGTTCAAAATGGTCTCGCCGAATGCCAATGCACACACGGTCACCTTTGCAATCGCCCATCTCGCCGATAAATTCGGAATCGTCGTTTATGAAGACTGAGTTACCCTATAAACTGAGTTACCCCCTAGACAAATGAGCAAACGAGCCGAAGTTTGGAAAAACTATTTACTAGGCGATTATGAGCATATACAAAAAGCGCGTAAAATGTATTATAATATAATAGTACACCATCCTTATTTAATAGATAAAGATTTACAAAGAACTATAGACGCCGATGTACCTAGAACTCATTTCGCCGCTGGTGACGAACTACTACAAAAAATAATAAAAACTCTACTCATACAGTACGTCCAAATCATGCCTTGTGATGGCTACCTACAGGGGTTCAACTATATCGCTATGATATTATACAAAGTATATTCAAAGAACGATATCGAGTTTGCCCTGGCGGATACGTGGTGGTCCATGGTATCCATCATTTCCATCGTGAGACCCATGATACCAGACCACGACCCGCACGACTTTTTCCGCTACACCAACCGCTGGTCTAAACATTACAAAAACCACATAAGGCTGAAGAACGCGCGCATGCATGCCTTTCTAACACCACATTACAATGTCATATGCCCAATGATTACGGTTAAATGGTTGTTAATATGGTTTTCACAACTGTTCCATTTCGATGACCTCCTGCTTGTGTGGGATGCGCTAATCACATGCGAACCCTCACGCAGGACCAAGCTCATGGCAATCATCGCAGCTAATGTGACTATACAACAAGAACAACAAATAGAAAAGGTAGCGAGAGAAAATCCTTCAGAGATAGGGGGTCGTATGTTCAATATCAGAGGCAGGGAAGCCGAAACCATAATAAACGAATCTAGAGCTGCGATGATGGAATATAATATATTATCGGTATAAAGTGGACCACTATCATAAAAACAATGAACGATAAAGACGCGCGGGAATCCGAAGAACTTCAACGCCTCAAAGTGAAACATATGAAAAAATGTCAGGAGATGGCGACACGAGAGGACAACGAACCTCGCAAATCGAAATGTAGTGCGCTTAAGGGCATAACGAAAGTTGCGCTCGTAACAGCGTTGGGATTACTTGGGCATGCTGTACAAGACGGAAGACGACTGGAGGCCGAAATGAGAAGGCCACCACCGGTCAACTACGTATCCGTGCCGGCTGGCTCCGTCACCAACATGACAGAATATATCAAGCTCCTCGAGAAAACCAACGCAGAGTTAGTTAGAGCCCAAGACACACTGAACAAACTAATCGAGAACAACCCCACCAACCCGACACAGCCAAACTCCAAGGCGTTTTGGATGAAGGACCAAATAAAAAGAGCAAGAGGCGAGACAGAGCAAGGGAAGAAGAAGGTAGACGACAGTAAGGCCGTTGTAACGTCGTCAAAGGCTAAAAAAGGAGGGAAAGGAAGGTATTTTAATGAACACTTTAGTTTAACTTTTTAATAATATTATGACTCATCATCTGAATCTACAAAACTATCTGTCAACTTAATCGGTGTTGAACACGCCATAGCCCATTTATTGGGATGCATGTACTTCTTTATAACATTATTCACCTGTTCCAACGTAGTTTGTTCGATTGATGTTTTCCACCCATTCCATTCTTCAATACCGCTCTTACCATTGGTCAAATGCCTGTGGAATACAGACGTTACAGCCTGCCAGTCATCTTGTTCCAACGTACGCTGGCCCAACAACTCCGCTTTCGCATTCTTTAATTTCTCAGCAGTGAGGCCTTTGTTACACCAATTCTTTACGGTATGAACTAGGTCTTTGATTCCGTTTTGAGCGAGGCTAGGCGTGAAGGTTGCTTGCACTACTACGAAACTTGGAGCATGTTGCTGGTCTTCTTGTGACGCGTATACACCGTATGTACCGTTTTGTTTACCGTGTAATTCTCTCAATGTCCACATTAGGTCGGATGTCATACCACCACCCAACGATTGAACAGCTAGCGACAACGCCACACCATCGACACTGTACTGTGCCAAGTTGGTAGATTGTCCCAACATTACCATCGACGTACCAGAACTATGCATGAGCATAGGTTTGAACTCGGTATCGACGTCCGTTTTACGTAGCCATACACGTGGTACAGGTTCCTGTTTGGTCGATGTATAGGAAGTCCGGAAAGCTTTTTGTAGCATCTTGGCGATAGGTTCCGCTTTATCCAAGTGTTTGGATGGGCATGCTAACGTACAATGTACCACCTCTGCTTTCTTAATATGATTATCGTAGAAGGAGATTAAGTTGCTTTGACCAACCTTACCCATCTTGGTTTCTTTGTATTTGAGGGTTTCTTCGTACGACGTGTGGATAAACATCTTTTTAATCAGATTTTCTTTTACCTTGTATTCGTTATTCGACTTCAATGCCATAATTTCCGACATGATACTGCGTTTGGACATCATAAACACTTCAGGGCTAAATGTAGTATTACGTAGTAAACCATTCACTACAAAGTCCATCGAATCAACGGCCTTATCCGGGTTGTTAAAGGCGAACTGGAAGTTGTAGTTGTTATGGCCCTTGTTGCAAGATACGTCGATTCCCATGGAATCTAACTTGTTGTTGATTTCCCCAGCAGACATCTTTGCTTTTTTAAACACGCACTCTTGTAAGAACATAGAATCGAACATGTTGGCGTTGAATCGCTCATTGTGTGGGTATGGTATGCAAATATTGACGTAGATACAGGAGCCTGTAGTCTTTAACGTTTGAACGTGGAAGCCGTTGTGTTCCGTTTCAAATGAATGCACATCCCAGTCACATTTCTGGTAGGAGCTGCGCATCTTTACGTCTTTGGTCTCCACGTCTACCATTGGGGTGGTAGTGACCTCGTGAATAGGGCTTTCTCTTGGTAATATAGAAACAGACGTTACTTTTTGTTCCTTCAAATATTTAGCCGCGCAGTTCTGTAACTCTTGTATGGTTATATTTTCCAAGGTAGCACATCGCTGAACAATATCTTTCCAGTTTCCTAGAGCAACAGCCTCACCAAATGCCATGGTCGTCGAATGTATATTGTCATATGGAGCTACTTTCCATTCTTGTCTAAGAGATGCTCTGGCAGTCTCCAGTTCTGGATATTCTATCCTCTGAAGTCCATTGACCATTCGAATAAGCTGCTGTTCGGCCTGTTTCATCTTGGAAACATTTCCAACGGAGCCGTGTATACACCACATATACGAATCTACTTGCCTTGGAGCGTAGGAACCAACATTGTGCATGACGCCTTGGCGCAGCACCTCCACTTTCCTGCCGGCGTTACCGTTGGCAATTATTCTAGAAAGAATAGACATACATACTGACTCTTTCGTATTCGCTGGAGGGCTAACCCAGGTTAAGCATATCATTCCACACGGGGCCGGCATACTTAACTCTATACTACGTTTACCAATTTGTACCGGTTCTTGTGGGGCAGGTCGCTTGGCCAACGGTGGTGGTGTGATATCTCCGTAGACACTCTCAAAATGTTTAAGCACGTGTGGTGTGTGAACATTCCCTACTACCACAAAGGTTGCGTTGTTAATTTGGTAGTAAGCTTCTCTAAATTTCTTCATATCTTCTGCTGACGTGTTTACTATATCACTTCGTCTACCGATAGTGGATATATGATATTTGGAGCTAAGATGAGAGCACATCTGAGCCATGGTAAATAGTTGGCCTACCGCTTCGGTATCGCGCTCTTTCTCGTTGAGAACTGCCATCATTTCAATTTCTATACCTTCGGATGGAACTGAGGAAGTTAAAAACCGATGCCCGTCTACACGGATAAGGTCCGCAATGTGCTGAGCATCGCCAAAATCGTAGAAACTAGTAGCATCTTCAGTTGTCATGGCGTTGTCTTCATGGCCTCGTTTTTCAAATTCCCAATATTTTCCACCATCAATTCGAAAGGACATGTGCTCGATGAAATGAGCAATTCCTTTACCGCAAATACCATCCTCGTTCGACGAGCCAGCGTTTACTACGCGCATATATCCACATATAGGAGCTGTATGCATTTCAACAATTACTACGCGTAGTCCGTTGGAATATTCAAAATGTTCAGCTTTTAAGCCGTTGGGTAGGTCGATAGATTGTGAGGTTGGTGAAGACATTTAGTAATAAAAAATCAATTATATATACTCAATTTATTAAACTCGTTCTTTTAGCGCTAGCAGCCGAATATGGGACCGAAGGGGCTACACTACCGGACGTTTCTACCAGTAGCACGCGTGTGATAGCGCGCATTCTCACTCTGTATACATCAATAGGACGGGTCTTTTTGGTGCACAACAGTATAGCCGTGGATACCATCTGGTAACTCTCCCATGTACATATTATATTAGCATCTGCGTAGTTGGTATCGATAATGGTATGTCTGGTGCTACGTCTTTCTTGGCCATCGGATTCTTTAACCCATATATTAACACCGTCATTGAGAACTTCCGTTACAATACGTTTAGGATTCCACATCCATTTGCGTTTCAATTTAGTAGCAGGTGGGAATCGTTTGTAACATTCTTTCTCATCCCAATTGCATACATAAATCTGTGCATCAGGGTACATCTGTTGACAGGCGTCCGCATACGATACCTTCGTAACGTCGTTGCACATCGGGAACGCTGGCATCATGCATTTAATCTTGTGCCTGGTGGTGGCGTAGTCATAAAACACGGAACCACGCGCCTCGCCCAGTTCTAACTTTCCAAAAATAGCCAAGGGTTTTGGTCCTTTGGCGAATTCTACCCACTCTTCCTGGGAGAAATTATGAGCGTTACCAATGATAAAATCGCCTTTAGGGACGGTTAGAGTCACCTCTGGGTATGAATATAGCCTCCACCAATGCATCTTGTCGTCAACGTGTCTAAGCACTACTGGCGTTTTTACAGTACCCACCGGCAGCGGTGACGGAGGCGTGTTGACAAAAATTTCAATACCTTCCAACCATTTGAGAATAGTTTTTGTATGTTCTATATCGTGTACAGTTGCCCAACAGTTGCCCACACGTTGTATATATTTTGTACTACGCCCTTGGTCGCCGGCAGTGATAGGAACGCAGGTTTTACGACTAAGCTTCTTTACGAAAGCATTCGCCCGGGTCAAATCTTCCAAGGCCTGCTCGCTCGGTATCATACGACCTATACTTATACACAGCCGCTTGTAATCATTTATGTCGGCTTTGGACATGAAATCAGGACCTTGTAATAAAATAGAGTCAGGATGTGTGGCTATTCTGTCCCACTTCTGCTTGATAGCTGCGTGTTTATTGGCCTTCAACTCGTCGCAATGTTTGCGCCAAACCAAAGGATTGTCGGACCCTCGCTTGGGTAGTCTTGTCTGGAGCCAGCGGTAGTCCATGTAAAGCATTAGTTTGAGTGGTAATTCCATATAGGCATATAAACAGTTGCCAAGCTTGGCAGCGTGCGGGTCCAATAGGTATAGATGTGCGTTGCTATTGTTTGACACTAGCCGAATGGTCGCTGTTTTATAATTTTCACGGTTGATGGTCAGCCAGTCTGCCTTGCGCCATTGGTCCTTTATGAATTTCTTCATCAATACCTTGTTCCCTTTGCCAGAAACAACACGCTGTTTAAACGGTCCGCTAAACCAGTCAATGAAGGGCATTAACTGTTTAGCATTCAGTTGCGATACATTCATCCAATCGATACCTTTGATATCGTACGTTTTTGGTCTAGTCTCTGGGTCGGCGTACCCCATAGTCTTGAGCACGTGGTCTGTACGTCCGCTACGACTGGGTTTCAGTATCAAATCATAAGTTACGCACGGTATAATGGAGGGCAACCAACCCATAGCTACGATGATATCTTCTTCTAGTGGTTTGTAAATGTTTAACTCGCCGCCTTCTTCCACCATGAGCTCGTGTATAGCTTCCTCTATCGCAGATGATTCCATTTTACCACTCAGCCAATGATTAACACGACCCTTAACTTTTTCTTTTATGGTTTCGGGTACGTCTTTCATATCGGGGTACCGTTGCATGAACCAGTATCGAATAAGGTCGGAGTTCTTATTCTTAGAAGGTTTGCTATTGCGTTGTAACATAACATGGGCATTGCCCGATGTATGGTCATAGTGAAATATTTTTTTGATACGCCACATGTTTTAATATATTCAGGTCGCTATTAATACCCTCTCTTATTCGTATCTTATCCTGGTTTTTTAATCACTGGGGTAAACAAAAACTTAATTATGTCCTCAGTATCCTGCTTTGTGAGCGTATCGGAATAAGCAAAGACTAAATTCGCGTTGAGCTCTCTACCTTCTGCCTTTCTGGCATACAAATCTGACCAACGCTTCATATTGTAAATGTCCACCAAACAAGCGAAGAATTCATCTACAATGGCCGGTGAGAAGTTCTGTTTCAGACACATGTCTAGTTTTTCTGAAGGTGTGTCTTTAAACTTAGAATCCATAGATGCGCTAGTATGTGTAATCGGAGTATAAATACAGCGTTTTTATCATCATACAAATGCAAATCTTCGTCAAAACTCTTACGGGTAAAACAATAACTCTCGATGTCGAACCAAGTGACACCATTGAAAACGTCAAGCAAAAAATCCAGGACAAGGAAGGGATTCCACCTGACCAACAACGTCTCATTTTCGCCGGAAAGCAGCTAGAAGACGGCAGAACCCTCAGCGATTACAACATACAGAAAGAAGCGACTTTGCACCTTGTATTGCGCCTCCGCGGTGGAGTTTAAAACACTATAACCTAATTAAAATATTCATTAACATGATAAGAACTTTTATTGAAAATACTCTTTGTGGACGCACGGAATCCACCGACCCTCTAAGAACCTGGAAGAAGCAGCGCGCATTGACGGATGGAAAATCTGGTGCACATGTGTACCTCGTAAAGAAAGCAAACGTGATAGGTGTGTTGAAACTATATCCACCATCCGCCGATTCGCGAAGAAGCGTACGCGACATTGCAATGACCGTTATATTACCTGATTCAATATCTCCCCACGTGTTCGAGTATGGCGTTTACAACACTCGCCCTTGGATAATAATGGAGAAGTTAGACGGGCACGAGCTATATGACTATAAACCACAAGGTACAAACAGGGACCTAGAAATACTTTCCAGCATTATGGTAGCGTTGAACAAGTTTGATGAAACTGTCCAGCAAGTATACAATAGAGACCATAGATTACAACTTCAACCCTGTCATCGAGATTTACACCCACATAACATTTTTATTTGTGGCGATGTTGCGAAGCTAATTGATTTTGACCTGGCTATATCACCATTTGACATCCTCCGTGACACGACTTCAACGCATAGACAACAGGCGTTGCATAGTCCTTGGTTGGATTATATATTGGGTAATTATTCAGAATCTACGGAGAAGTACGTCCACTGGTCCAACCTGTTCGATAGCGTGCCGGCTTACATTCAAAACGACGCCGACTTGTTCCAGTTGTACAGTGTCTTTTCTTATTTTTCCAAGTTCAATGGACTGTTGAAACCGCTGCTACATAAACTTAAAACTCATCATACGCGCAGGGGCTTTTTAAGAACATCCGGCAAGTATTTGGAGACGACTATTGTGCGTTCCCTAACTTTTTAGAAGCGAGATTAGCTATGCGTTCCGCAGCTTGTGCCGCCACTTCATCGGCCTGTGCTCTGTCTGATGTTATTGCCTGGTGATTCTCTTTGACATACGCTTGTATTTGAAGCCAGCATTCGTCTGATTCTCCAGATACTTCGACCACAAACTTTTTAGAGAATGGATAGTCGCCATAAATCTTTGCTCTCCACTTGTTTCCTCCTAAGTTGACTGCGTGGAGTTTCGTGTACGTTATTGACCCGTGCTCTCTAATGATGTGGAAATCGTTGATAACGTCATCGTCAATGAACAGATTACCATTGTGTGGGTTTACTAAGTGTTGAGGTATTCGCGGTTCGGGTTTCCAGGTGACACGTCGAGACATCTTTGGCTTATTAAATCTGTTATTCATCTATTCACTTATTCGTAGAATTTATAGAGTGGAAATGGGGATTATATAAAGCATGAATTAATTAACATTGATGTCGTGTTATAAGTACCAGAACGATACGGCTCCCAACCGATTGGCATTTGCACAACGGATGTTAGGAATTGCTTATGTCCTGGCATTGTTAGCATTGCTTGAAATTTTTGCCGCGGGAGCTTTTTTAATACAACTAGGCTCTGATATTGGAGATTACAATTACATACTCGGCTTGACATTCTTTTTGATTTTTGTTCAGATAATAACGTCTTTCACCATATTGAGAGAGGCCAAACGGATACGCGAATACATGCCAAAGCCCAAACCACAGGTTTAGACTACATAAGTTAACATTATATTCTTAATGTATTGGTTATTAATTATATTTTATGCTATTCTCATATATCTCTCGATTATATTAGTATGTATAGTTGTCTATTCATCTTTTATTGTTCTTATGTTGATTGGTTTCCATATAAATAAACAACTTATGTGCTGCTTCGAATGTTGGATGGAATTTTTATTTAATCCTGTGTCTTGTATTGTTGAAACATGTCTTCACTGTTATCATTCTTGTAACCGTGTACCAGAGAGCAATCCTAGAGTTGAAACAACACCAAAAGAAATTGAAATGGTAGTAATAGTAAACCCTGGCGAAATACCACTACAAATTGGTATCGAATCAGTCTAATGTTGGCACCTTACTGGCGTTCTTTGCCGGAAGATTGTGTGTATCTGATATTTGACTTTGCGGGATTTCCATACCCACCCCGCAGAAACAGATGCAAAGAGGCGTACGTTATACACTGTAAGGAAACATGCGATTGCTGTTGCGAACGTTACACCGTCGCCGCCGTAGTTTTTGCGCTAATATTAGGTTTTGTAATGGGCGAGGCGCTGACTCGTATATGACACACATAAGAGAGTTTGCCAGTAGCGTACATCATTATACAAATGTCCGCACCAACAATTGACAACACCCAGTTGGCCTTCATAGGCGCAACGATAGCAATGATGCAAGATGAACTACCAGAAGAAGAAAAAGAAGTTATGAACGGTCTTCGGGATTCGTGGGCGCATACCGCTCCTGAAATAGCTTATCTGTTCTGGAAAAAAATACACCGGTTTTGCTGCTCCGTGTTAACTGACACCGGGCCAGATGGTAGGCATTTGCGTTGCTGTGAAGTTTACAATACGAGGTATAAAGAGTTCGTCGCCACTTGGTACAATGATAAGTCCGACTGAAGAACTCTGCTGGAGAACCAGAGGTTGGGTCGTACCATCACACGCGTTGGAAATCGAAGACCAATTGGTACACGATATAGAACAAGTTTACAAAGGCAAGGATATACCAGACGATTTTGGTACCGAACCCAAGCTGATGTTTCCCTCGGCATTGAATAGCATCAACGAAATGGCAGTTCATAAAGAACTACTGGCTATCGCTGGCAATCTATTGAACGCGCCTGCTAAATTAATACAAATGGTTGCTTGGGCAAAGAAAGGAAGCGTTAATCGGGACGAGGCGTCTAATCAAGACCAACGCATGCATATGGACTACGGAAACAATAGCTTTGTACATCCTCCGCCGTTCCACAACCCAAACGTATGTGCCGTTATCGTATATCTTAGCGATACTTCCGAAACAGGAGGAGCTACCAGAGTAGTATCACGCAACGGACCACGAGACCCCTGGTACAAACCCCCATATGTGAACATGCCCGGACAAGCTGGACTAGCATTCGTAAACAATAGAGAAGATGCGGAGCTGGCTATGGCTTACGAAGGACACGACAGGTCTTCCTTATACGATAGGGAAGAGTCTCCACAGTTCGAGGTGGGAGAAATGTTATGGTATCGCCATGATGTATGGCATCGTGGGACGCCAGTGAATCCAGGCAGTGTACGATACGTTATTAACATGGCATGGACCAAAGACGACAGTCCAAACTTTGTATGGCAAGGAGGTTATGCCCGGCAGTTATATTATGGATGGCTAGAAGATTTTATATCGAGTTTAAACTCGTATCAATTATATGCCATCGGGTTTCCTCATCCATTAAGCTCGTACTGGTGTAATGAAACTATAGCGGGTGTAGCGGCCAGATACCATTGTTATGGCTTTGACATAAATAAATATTTAACAGCTTCAATAATATAAGAAGTATATAAACATCTTAAAATCTACTACAATGTACAGAACTCTGCTGCTACTATTTTTATTTTTTGCGAGCGCCAACGCTGCGTGTGAGATTACTCCAGATTCTAATGGACACGTAGACATACCAGCTGGCACCACAACGATAGGCGCAAATGCATTCTATTATTGTACCGCTCTTACATCGGTGTCCTTTCCTGACAGTTTAACTTCAATAGGACAAAATGCTTTCCATCATACTAGTCTTCCGTCGATAGTCATCCCAGACAGTGTGACTTCAATAGGAGTGGGTGCATTCATGAAGCAGGGTTCGAAGACCTCCCTTACCTCAGTGACCATTGGAAGCGGTGTGACTTCAATAGGCGGATATGCATTTGCCGAGAACCATAACCTTGCATCGGTAACCATTGGAAGCGGTGTTATTACTATAGGTTACTCTTCATTCCAAGACTCAGGTCTTACGTCGATAGTCATCCCAGACAATGTGGTGGACCTCGAAACCGGAGCATTTAGTATGAATCTGGGCGCTGACCACGGTCTTGTGGATGTATCCCTAGGGAGCGGTTTAACATCGATAGGGGACGAGGTGTTTGACAACCATTGGGAGAATACACAACATCCTGATTTGGTATGTACTAAAACGTGCCCCGAAGGACAAGTATCAGATATTAACCCTGTTACAGGTGAAGCTGGCTGTACAGTTGCGCAAATAGCGACATTAGCCTGCCATTTGCCTTGGTCACCTGTTTGTCAGGCGGATGTAGTCATTCCAAATCATGTGACAGAGATACCAGCTAATGCATTCCAAGATTGTACCGCTCTTACATCGGTGACCATTCCAGACGGTGTAACAACTATAGGAGATAGTGCATTCAGAGATTGCTCCAGTCTTGCTTCTGTGACCCTGGGGAACGGTGTGACAACTATAGGAGATAGTGCATTCTATAACTGTGGTTTTCTTACATCGGTGACCATTCCAGATAGTGTGACAACTATAGGAGATAGTGCATTCAGAGGGACAGGTCTTACATCAGTAGTCATTCCGAACAGTGTGACATCGATAGGAGAGATGGCATTCTATGACGATGAGGCTCTTGTATCGGTAACCATTGGAAGCGGTGTAACTTCAATGGGACAGTTTGCATTCAGTGATTGCGAAAATCTTGTATCGGTTACCATTCCTCCTCTTCTCACTGTGATACCATACGGTGCATTCTACAAGACTGCTCTTACATCAGTAGTTATTCCAGACGGCGTGACAGAGATAAGTACTTATGCATTCTATGGGATTAACAGTCTTACATCGATAACCATTCCAGATAGTGTGACAACAATTGGTGGGTCCGATATCTCACTCAGCCCATTCTGGACTTCACCAAATGTGGTATGTACTAAGACGTGTGCCGTCAAATGGCTATCATCGGATAACCCTGTTACAGGTGAAGCTGGCTGTACAGTTGCGCAAATAGCGACATTAACATGTGAGTATACAGGGTGTACCGACCAAGAATATGGTACCACTGGCAACTGCCAAACGTTGACTGTTTGTGCGGCGGGCGAATACGAGTCTGTCGCCCCAGCCATGCCAACGGCGCCATCTAGTCCTTCATGTAATGGGATTGATGAGCAAGCTGTAGAAATAATATGCACGTCGGGTAGTTTTCCAGCTGAAATTACATGGGAGATAAAACAGGACAACACTATTCTGATATCTGGTGTTGGTGGTGAAACAAAATCGGCATGTTTGCCTAGAGGAACACTAACTTTAGTTGGAGCTGATACTTTTGGCGATAGTTGGAATGGTGCTACCATAAAAGTTGTTGACGCAGACACCACAGATGTTTATTTAGCTGAATGGAGTGGACCAACTTCTGCCCAAGGGAAAACGCCGATAAATAATGTGTTCCAAATTGGACAGCCCACGGACCCTGACGTTAGGCCAATCGCTGATAGAGAGTGTGAAGCCATTCGTGGACCTTGTGCGGCAGATGAATACGAGTCTGTAGTTCCAATAGCTACATCTACCAATAGAGAATGTACCCTTATCAGCAACTGGACACCTGCGAGCTGTCAATCTACCATTCCAGACGGTGTGACAACGATACCAGATGATGCATTCGATGGGTGCAACACTCTTACATCGATAACCATTCCAGATAGCGTGACAACTATAGGAGATAATGCATTTAAAGGAACCGCTCTTACATCGATAACCATTCCGAACAGTGTGACTTCGATAGGCCCCTCCGCATTCTATGGTTGCACCAGTCTTGCATCGGTGACCATTCCGAACAGTGTGACTTCGATAGGAGTCCAGGCATTCCGTGGGTGCTCCAGCCTTACGTCGGTGGAGATTCCGAACAGTGTGACTTCGATAGGACGCAGTGCATTCCATGGTTGCACCAATCTTGCATCGGTGACCATTGGGAACAGTGTGACTTCGATAGGTTCATACGCATTCCGTGGATGCACCAGTCTTGCTTCTGTGACCATTCCGAACAGTGTAACTTCGTTAGAAGGTGGTGCATTCTATGGTTGCACCAGTCTTGCATCGGTGACCATTCCAGACGGCGTGACAACGATAGGCCCCACCGCATTCCAAGGATGCACCAGCCTGATATCGGTGGCCATTCCTAACAGTGTGACATCGTTGTCAGCGGATGCATTCGTCAATACACACACAAATTTGGTATGTACTAAAACGTGCCCCTCCGGAGAAATATCCTCAGCTAATTCTATTACAGGAACTTCTGGCTGTACAGTTGCGCAAATAGCGACATTAACATGTGAGTATACAGGGTGTACCGACCAAGAATATGGTACCACTGGCAACTGCCAAACGTTGACTGTTTGTGCGGCGGGCGAATACGAGTCTGTCGCCCCAGCCATGCCAACGGCGCCATCTAGTCCTTCATGTAATGGGATTGATGAGCAAGCTGTAGAAATAATATGCACGTCGGGTAGTTTTCCAGCTGAAATTACATGGGAGATAAAACAGGACAACACTATTCTGATATCTGGTGTTGGTGGTGAAACAAAATCGGCATGTTTGCCTAGAGGAACACTAACTTTAGTTGGAGCTGATACTTTTGGCGATAGTTGGAATGGTGCTACCATAAAAGTTGTTGACGCAGACACCACAGATGTTTATTTAGCTGAATGGAGTGGACCAACTTCTGCCCAAGGGAAAACGCCGATAAATAATGTGTTCCAAATTGGACAGCCCACGGACCCTGACGTTAGGCCAACTGCTGATAGAGAGTGTGAAGTCATTCGCGGACCTTGTGCGGCAGATGAATACGAGTCTGTAGTTCCCATAGCTACATCTACCAATAGAGTGTGTACCCTTATCAGCAACTGGACACCAGTTTGTCAGGCGGTTGTAGTCATTCCGAACGGCGTGACAACGATACCAGCTAATGCATATGAATTCTGCACCGCTCTTACATCGATAACCATTCCAGATAGTGTGACTTCGATAGGACAATATGCATTCAGAGAGACATCTCTTACATCGGTTGATATACCTGACTCAGTGACTTCAATAGGAACATATGCATTTTTTGCTGCTGCCAGCCTTACAACGGTATCCATGCCAACCAGCTTGGAGAGTGTTGGTGGACAAATATTTGCCATGACGGGAGTAACTCAGCAGATTATTTTAACTATACTCCCGGACCCTGACGCTACGGATGGTAGACCCACGGGCACGCGGTTGTCCTTTATACACGCGGGAGCCTGCCCCCTCTTGCCCGGAACAGAATGGATTTCGGGCGGGGGTATTTGGGGGTATGCGGATACAGCTGATACGGATGCATATAATGCACAACATCATGCCGTCACTGGGCATTATAGTATTCCACAAGGTGTCACGGATATCGAAGACGGTGCATTCCGGTATTGTAAATTATTAACATCGGTGACCATCCCAAGCAGTGTAGTTAGAATCGGTTTACGTGCCTTTGCTTGGACTGGGTTGACATCAGTGACCATTCCTGAATCCGTGGAAACTATTGGCTCTGCGGCATTTAAAAGCAATGCCCTAACATCAGTGACCATTCCGAACTCAGTGACCAGTATTGGTACTTTTGCATTCCGTGACTGCGCCAGCCTTGCTACAGTACATCTAGGGAATGGTCTGCTCAGTATCGGCTCTTCGGTATTTGAATCATGTCTCAGTCTTACTTCGGTATCCATTCCAGACTCAGTTACCAGTATTGGTGCTTGGGTATTCAATAATTGCACCAGCCTCTCATCAATAACCATTCCAGACTCAGTTACCAGTATTGGTACTTTTGCATTTAAGGGATGCACCAGCCTCACCTCGGTGACTATCCCAGACAGTGTTACATCGATAGGTGCCAGTGCATTCGCTGGAGCAGCCAGTCTTGTGTCGGCCCATATCGGGGATGGTGTTACTAGCTTGGGTAACGGCGCATTCTATGAATGTACAAGTTTGAACTCAGTATATTTGGGAAAATCTTTAACTGCTATTGAAGCTTCCTCATTTGCTCTAACCGGTCTTACATCGGTTACCATTCCGAACACTGTGACTTCGATAGGACAATCTGCATTCCAGCAATGTAGCAGCCTTACTACAGTACATCTAGGGAATGGTCTGCTCAGTATCGGAAGGTGGGCTTTTGGAGAATGCCCAGCAATCACCAATATTAATATACCTGATTCCGTTACATCGTTGGCAGCGGATGCATTCGCAAACGCCGACTCAACATTTCTATGTAATAAACGTTGTACCAGCGACGGTCAAGTGGCACCCGTAAACACAGTACCGGGTACTGGTGGATGTACTGTTGCCACACTTAACACATTAGTATGTGCGGACTGTCCAGACGGTACATATAACGACGATGATTCTATTGTTTGTTCCCCAAAGAAAGATTGCCCGCCCGGTGAGTATGTGGACACCCACGGGTCAGCCAGCGCAGACCGCGTATGCAAACCATGTGAGAGAAGTTTCTCTACTGAAACAAATGTAGAATATTGTACACCGCACGTGGCATGTCCATACATGGTAGATGTTCACGGAACATCCACATCCGACGCTGTGTGTCTAGACCAATATTGTTGCCAGGAAGGTTCAGACGGAGATAAACACACCTTTGATAAGTACAACCAAGATACTTCTGAATTTTGGGGTATTCGACATGCTCCCCACACCAGCGTTGAGGCATTAGCTTATTGTAAAGACAAGTTCCCTGTAAACGAAGATTTGCCGTCATCTCATTATTTTTATCACGGTGCTTGTGACGCACCAATCGTCGTTCATGACTATCCACCAGCGCAGACGGTAAGGTTCCAAGGAATGGACTTTCCGGATGTACCATCACGTAATAACGACGGTGGATACTGCCACGACGGAGCAGAGTGTGTTGACTACCAATGTGGCTGGACTAAGAATGCCATCAAATGCGCTTGGCAAAGAAATAAGTGTTCTGGTGTAGATGTTTGTGGAGCTGAACCTGTTTGTTGGGAATTATACAACAAATGGAGAGATTACAACGTGAACGAATGGGACTGTTTAAATAAAGATAATTGCGCAGGCACTTTCCGCGAACATGGCGTATGCTGTGAGGCCTTTACATCTACCTGTTACGCGTGTAAAATGTGCTTGGCGGAAGAAGATTATTGTATGCTTCCAGTTCAAGTGCGTGAAGAGCCAGGAGGTGTACCGCCAGGATGTACTTGTGCCTCTGGTACCAGTTCCATCGCTGGGGATACCTATTCACCATGCTTGAGGTGTACCGTTGGATGGGGAAATGGAGTAGGTGGAAACACACCGTGTGAACCCTGCCCTGCCGGAACAGCTAACCCTATTGAAGCGGGTACGTGTGACGTGTGTCCTTACCCTACGCTATCAGTCGCTGGGTCTACCGAATGTACGAATGCTACCGTTCTATCTTGTGGCCAAGGTCAGAAATGGACTCCACCAACTAATATATTAGATGGTACGTGCGAAGATTGCCCTGCCGGTTCCTACGGACCATCAGGTGCTTCCACTACCCAAGAATTCTGTACTACATGCCCTCACGGTATGTACAGTATAGACGCTAATTCAACAGAGTGTATTCAATGCCCGGATGACCAAACCACGACCACTTCAGGTTCTACGTTGGCAGCACTATGTACCGATTGTGACGACGACCAAGATTGTAGAGTAAGAACTACTGAGAACGGCTACACGTGCCGTCGTGAACGGGCTTTAGCCCCTGCTACACCGACCTATACGTGGTACGAATATCAACAAGGTTCGGTTTATAATGCCGACAATTGGAATATAAATACAACCATAGTCAATGCACAGACTACTCCGACTGAACAGGAGTGCCAAGACATCGCGGCCGCCGAAAATGCTTCATTTACAGTCCTTACACCCGGTGAAGGGTTAGACTTTGGGTGTCGCAGAAATGCCGCTGGAGATGCGGTGACATATCTCGCCCTCTATGGGGAGACCCCGTGGGAAGATGCTAACGGGACGGACGGTCCGGGTTCTGGGCAGGTACTTGCTTTCAAAGATGCCTACCAGGCGACTGGTAACGAAGTGAATCTAGGATGTAGGTCCACTACCGCGCCAAAGGATGATACTGGAAAGAATTGGTGCGAGATAGCTGATGCGGACCAGGAAGCGGCTGGACAGAACTGGGATTATTGTACCGTAGCTTGCCCACCCGGTGAGGAACCAGTCCTCAACACAGATACGGGAAGTGCTTGGTATGAATGTACGGCCTGTACGGATGGTAAGAAAAACAACGCCTACGACGACTCGGCATGTACGGTATGTGGAAATGGTGAGTTTACAGACGATAAGAAGACCTGTACCAACTGTACAGCGACTGGAGCCGTTACATGGACCAACACCCTCACTGGTCATATCACGAATGATGCCTGTCAGGTTGCAACGTGTGAAGCTGGATACAAGTTGGAGAATCATCTCTACCAATTAGTAACTTCTGGCAGTAGTGGAAACGCTATCACCGCATCGGAATGCTCAACCTACGCTTCCGACTCCCATCCCGGGGAAGATTATTTTCCGACTGGAATCGGCGGAGCCTTTCCAGGCGGGTGCTTCTTACACTCTAACGGTATATTTTACAATGCGGCTGGGACATCAGATTGTTCGTCGTCTAACAAGTGTGTCCAAACTGGCGTCGGACACAAGTGTACTGTTTGTGGCGCAGGAGAGCACTCTGATGAAGGTTCAACAGTCTGTACGGACGATAGCGCGGACGTGAACGAATGTACAGCTACTCAACACTTTGTAGAAGGTACAAACCATACCACCGATGATGCGGAATGTGTGGATGACGCTACCCAACAAACTGATTGTGTTGCCGGTGAATATTTCGTAGCGGGAACAGCTAGTTCAACCAATGATGATAGTGCGTGTTCGGACTGTGCGGCCAACCAATACTCTGCTGCTGGAGCAGCTTCCTGTACGAATGATGGAAAAGCAGCAGCTACTGACTGTGGAAATGACCAATATTTCACGGTTGGGACATCAAACACTACTGACGATGGTACGTGTACAGACTGTACTGAACCGGCGGCCAACAAATACACTACTACTACATGTGGTAATACTGCTACGGATAGAACAAAAGACACGGTAGTTGGCGATTGTTCCGCACCGGGAACAGGTAAATATACGTCAACTGCGTGTGACCATGGGGATTCTGCCACGGCTGGGACCAACACTCAATTCACCGATTGTTCCAGCTGTACTGCTGGACAGTATGCTTCTTTAGCGTGTGCCGCGGGTACCAAAGTATTGACGGGTTCCGACACAACTTGTAGCAACTGTGCCGCTGGTACATCATCTGATGCTGGTGCTACCTCGTGTACAAATTGCGCTGCTGGTAAAACATCAACCGCTGGAGGCTCGTGTAGCGACTGTGCCGCTGGTAAATACGCAGCAGCAGGCGATGATGCGTGTACCGCTTGTGCTGATGGCCAGTACTCGGCAGCAGGCGCTGGGAGTTGTACTGACCACACATCATGTCATGCCAATCGCTTGACAGGAGCTAGTGCCACAGCAGCGGGTACATGTCCGGCTTGTACTGGTACAACATGGGCTGATAGTGATACGAATGATTGTGCCGACCATTCTACCAGCTGTGACTCTGGTAAATACATATCATCAGCTGGCACAGCTGATGCGGATATTACCTGTTCAGATTGTTCAGCGTGTACAGGCAGCACATATGCTAACGGTGGCTGTACAGGTTCGACGGATACTACATGTACTGCTCATTCTACATGTACCGGTACAACATACGCATCAGCAGCTGGCACAGCTGATGCGGATACCACCTGTACTGAGTGTACCAGTGCCTGTACTGGGGATACATATGAAACTACCGCATGTACCGCTTCAGCCAATAGAGTTTGTTCGGCATGTGCGGCGGCCTGTAATGCAGATTGCACTGGGTCCAATCCTTGTAATTATCAAACTACCGCCTGTACCCCAACAACCAATAGAGTTTGTACGCATTGCTGTACCGATGGTATCCATACCAGTTGGTCTTCGTGCACATCCAATGGACAAGGCGGCGCTTTCAATTGTTAAAATAATAATAATTAATTATCAATATTTAATTTATAACCTTTACCAAGGTAATCTCCCTCTACTCTCGCCTCTTCGAACGCTCCTATTGGCAGTGGAAACCCTGTCGTCCACCATCCCTTGTTCTTTATCCAGCATTCTTTGTAATTCCCACTCCATATGAGCTGTGCCGCGATGTCTCTAAACTTACACGCGTCAAAGATAAAGATTCGAAACGGGTTCTTAAACATGTATACGTAGTAGTCTACGCCTTCTAGTACCGCCCTAAACGGTCCACCAAGAGTCATTTGTTTGTGATTGGAGTATTGCTCCACGAAGAAGTTAAGCTGTTTGTCGTCTGCGCCTCGTATGGCTCTTACTGAATCGTCGTATTTTATTTCCGCGATGGCTCCTGTTTCCCTGTGAACAAAGTCAGGCTCTTTGCAATTCTCATCGTTGTTATACTTAAAGCATGGATATAAGGTGGCGAATTTCTCTTCTCCTTCTTTGCCTAGGTTTAATTGGGTATCAAAATCGAATTCAGACATGTTTCTACAATAATACTATAAGAGTCATTAAACAATACGCATATTCTTAGAATGGGAGACGTAATCTATATCTTACAGTTAGAAAATAAAAAGTTTTATATCGGCTCCTGTCCCAAGTCCAAACTGGTCAAGAAGCTTAGACAACATAGGGATGGTAAAGCTGCCTGTCCTTGGACCAGGAGACATCACGCTACTACATGTTTGAAGGCTATTCCCCAGAGTTTCGAACACCAGGAAACTATCGAAACGGAAAAGGCGATGAAGCGTTGGGGTATTAAGAATGTCCGCGGAGGTGACTATCAGAAGGTTCTCATCACGCCATTTCAACGCAGACATGTCATGCGGAAGCTAAAGTGGGAAAACAATGCGTGTTGGCGTTGTGGTCGTGTAGGACATCTCGTACATATGTGTAAATACACGACTTATGTAGACGGTCAAGACTTCACCGACAATGAGGATGACGACGAAGATGATGATAACAGCAGTAGCAACGGTTACTCGTATTCAGCGAAAGAAGTGGACAATAGGCCTACGCCCGGGATGACTTGGCACTCGATACCTCCTTGAGAACCGGATGTTTGGGTTTGTAATTGTCATAATCTACTGTGTCTGTACTGGCCGCTCTAAGTGTTGGTATTGGTTTAAATTCCTGTTCCAATAGTATTTTTATGTCACGTGTGTTTTTTGCTGCTTGTGTTTGTAGAGTTTTTACTTCTCGTATCATATTGTTGACTTTACGATTCATCTCATCAAACGCACCGTGCATTCCCTCGTATTCATCGTCGCTATCCTCTTGGTGTTTGTCTATATCGTTCCTGTTACGTTGTATTTCGTCGGTAATACGCTCTAGGTCTTGGCCTATGGTATTTGCTATATTCTCTATGGTCTTGTCCTTCGCATAAAGTTTGAAACTCATTTATGGATAACAACTCTAGTAAATAGTGTATAAAGGTTCTAAGTATACTTGGCATATGCCGCATTCAAGATATATTAAAATCGTGAGAAATCAGTTTGGAAAAGTTGCTACGGTTACCAGGTGTGTAGAAAGAGGTTTAATGATTCGCGCTATGGACGGTATCATGGTTTCCAAACCAACTAAGACCAGTATTCAGATAGGAAACGAGCATTGTGAAGACCATATTGGTCGTTTCATAAACCATTCGTGTTCCCCCACTGTCCGAATAGACAACAATCCATATATATGGGCTGTGAAAGACATTTTACCCGGAATGCCGCTTACCTTTAACTATTTCGAGAACGAGGATAACATTTCTACACCTTTCGTATGTTACGACTGTGGTCTCAATGTTCCACGGGAGGGAGTGTGTACCCACTATAAAACATCTATCTTTAAAGTATAGTAATGATTCCACAAATATTTTTTATCTTATCCTGTGTAGGGCTTTATCATGCCTATAAAAAAATAGATGAAGACTTGTCCTTCAACGCGTCTGGTACGTACGGGCGTTTGGACGAGGATAGACGCGTGTACGTTGTCAAGAACGTCATCAAAGGGTTTTACCTAGCCCTTATTTCGTTAAGCACCTTGTATTGGGTAATTCCCGATATAATAAGAGGGACGTGGAATTCTACCGTACTACAAACCTTCGCTTCTCTCTACGTGTCCAACGATATTGTCGGACTTTACACGGTCAAGTTGCACGTCAGCACGCGCATGCATCACATGACAGCAGCTGTATTCCTGATGGCGGCATGGTGTGCGGATTTTCAAGAGAGTACAACGGCAAAGATGTTGGCATTGTATACTATATTTTCTGCTTTAACCTTTTTGGTGAATTTATATTTGGGGTTGCGTTTTGTATTTAATGTCAACTCGCCGGGAATGACGGCGTTGAAACGGTATGCGAAGTGGTCTTATGTCCTTGGTTGTGGAATGAATTGGGTGTGTCAGGTCGTACTGGCTTGGAACAACTCGGAACTGTGGTTGAATGCCTATCTAATGGGATTAGTGTTTATAGTGTGGGACGATATCATACTACTTAAATGGTTTTTTAAAAATTAATGATAGATATACCTTTTAGAATTATAGATTTAATAATGAAATTTATGGGAGCTTACTCTCAACATCCTCTTAAATCTGAGTATTTAGAAGATATAAAATATATAATTCATCCTTACCCATCCGTTAAGCAAGTTTTAAACTCAATATATTATTTAAAAAACGCGTACAGGATGATTTCATGGCAGACATTGCAAGAGATGATGTGGGGGCGAAACCTTGGTGGTTCAGCTGGTCGTAACTTTATGGTCGAGCTTGACGTTCGACCATCTGAATCAAATTCCTGACTTCCTGGTCTTGGAAGCCGTAGAATACAATTTTCTTCACGCCGAACAAGTTTGCATATCCCATACAAGCGGTTATCGCCCTGTTGATGATTTTGCTTTGTGGTACCATACCAGAAAATACACCTCCCGATATGATGGGGAACGCCAAGTCTGTTATACCAATTCGATAAGCTTCGCTCAACGAAGAGATATAAGCAGCGGTCAGGTGCTCCAGTGAATATTCTGGGTTGGTTAGATTGGGTCCAACAGCGTGGATTACATAGTCACATTCCAAATCACCAGAAACTGTTGCCCGGGCATCACCAGTACGGACACGGACACTGCCCCATATTTTTGACATGTCTCGCCTGGCTTTGGCCAAACCAATACCTCCTGCTTTGGTAATTGCGCCGTCTACACCGCCACCGCCAAGACCTTGCTCGTTTGCGGCGTTTACAATTGCCGAACCTTTGTAATCTGTGATAGAACCCTTTCTAACTTCGAACGTTACGCCCACGATTTGTCGTCGATAAGGCGTTTTACAGGTTTGACTTTTCGTTTGTTGCGACCACGCCTGACGACCTTGAAACATGCCGTAGCCTCGATGGCCTTGCGTTCTGCTTTGCGTACTCCGCGCCAGTATGCTCGC
>ENA-OREN01000555-OREN01000555.1-marine-metagenome-genome-assembly--contig:-NODE-555-length-52391-cov-7.872405_pt1 | contig 52391 bp, 54 predicted proteins | sample MGYA00248624_ERZ508555 | MGnify/ENA primary metagenome ERZ508555 (study PRJEB26222, sample SAMN06267773) | marine metagenome | isolation source: Saanich Inlet, British Columbia, Canada | place... | reverse complement strand
CTGAATCTAAAATAAGAGAAGTATTAACAAAGGAACGAAATGAGTATTGCACTTATTACAGGTGGTTCGGGACATGTTGGAGCTAACTTAGTAAGAGAACTAATTGCCCAAGATTATAAAGTACGATGCATAGATTTTGATGGAGATCATAGAGCCTTTGAAGGATTTGATGTTGAGCTTATTAAAGGTAGTGTCACCGACGTTGATTCTTTAGATAAAGCATTTGAGGGTGCTGATGTAGTTTTCCACACTGCTGCAATTATAAGTTTGGAGAGGAAGAATAAAGATCTTATTCGCTCTGTGAATGTTGAGGGAACCAAGAATGTCTGCCATATGTCTCTAAAGCACAATATCCAAAAGTTGATTCATTTTTCTTCTGTTGATGCATTTATACGTGAACCATTAGAAGATCCTTTATTGGAGGATAGGTCTCTTGTTGTGGACCAAAAGACTGTTCCTTATGATTTATCAAAAGCAGATGCACAGAGAACTGTTTTGGAGTATTGCGATAAGGGTCTTGATGCCTCCATAATCCACCCTTCGGGAATTTTTGGTCCTAACGACTTTAAGCCAAGTTTGTTTGGTCAAGAATTTGTAAAAATTGCTAATGGCAAAAGGCCCTTCAGTGTCAATGTTGGATATGACTATGTTGATGTTCGTGATTTAAGCAAAACAGCAGTGAATTGTGTTGCAAAAGGAATATCTGCACAAAATTATATTGTTGGAGGTAACTATATGGATTTTGTCTACATGGCTGATGTTATGTCTCAAGAATTGGGAAAAAAACTTATTAGAGGAACTCTTCCATTTGTAAGTATCTACCTTTCTCTTCCGATGTATTACTTACTTTCACTTATTACAAAAACACCAAGAGCTATAACTCTTGATTCAATTCATACAATAAAAGTGCAAAATAAAAATATTCCAAGCCAATTATCCAAAGATCAACTTGATCACACTCCCCGCCCTATTGAGGAAACAATTACTGATACTCTTAAATTTTTTAAAGATGTTGGGGTCATCTCTTAAATCGAAACTCAGAACGAATGACATCCTAACGGTTAAAAAATTAAGAATCAAAAAAAATATGACTTATTAATGCTTCTAGGTTGAAATTTGCTGTAATTCTCCATAGGTTAAAAGTAAGAACAAATAAGGGGGAAATCTTATGTTGAGTAAAGAAGCCATAAAAGCAAAAAAGAAATATTCAAAGCTTGGTTCGGTTATTTCGTGGTTGGTAGTTGATCCTAAAAAAATAAAAATGTGGAAAGTTAAATTACAGAGATTGAACTTTAACTTTATTGGAAAAATAAACCCAAAATCGGAAGGGGCCACTAAAGAAGAATTAACCCTTGGTGGTATAAGAACTTGGAAAATAACCACTCCGAATTCAGATCCTGAGAAAATATTACTTTATTACCACGGAGGTGCCTACCAAGTTGGTAGTCCTGAGGGTTACTATCCTATGTTGACTCATTTAGCCAGAGAAACCGGATTTACAATCTATATTCCAGACTATAGGCTAGCTCCAGAACATTACTATCCTGCTCAAGTTGAAGACGGAGTTAAGACATTTGAAGCCCTGATCGATGAATTAGGATACTCTCCGGGACAAATAGCTTTTGGGGGAGATTCTGCTGGTGGAAACATGTCTCTTGTTACACTTTTAAAATTAAAAGATGAAGGGAAAAGCCTTCCAGGTGCTGTCTTTTGTATATCCCCGTGGGCTGATCCTGCTGCGACTGGAGAATCTTACAACGATGAGATGTGTTCAAAAGATTTGCTATTAGGTCCAATTTTTACAAAGATGTGGAATGAATATAAACTTGATGGATTTGGAGGATATTTCGTTCGAGACGAAGACTTAGATTCTGAGAATCCTTATATATGTCCAATAAAAGGTGACTACACTAACTCTCCTCCAATTATGGTGCAGGTTGGTGGTCATGAATTATTACTTTCGGACTCGCAAACCTTAAAAAGTGTCTTTGAAAGAGATGGTGTAACTTACGAATATAAAGAATGGGATGAATTGTGGCATGTGTTTCAAATTGAAGCTGAAATGCCTGAAACTGTTGAATCCTTTAAAATGTTTGGAAGTTTTTTAAATAAATATATTGGTGTTCAAGTATAAGACAGTTTTTTTAAATGATTAATCAATCTCATTAACTGAGAGGAAAGAGTTTCCAATCATTATTGAGTCTTCTCCAAGTTGTTTAGCTTTTTGTGCAATAATTTTTGCAATATCTTTAGATTTATCAACATCACAGATGATGGAGAGTTCAACTGATTCCTCAGCTTTACCTTTCCACATTCCGTCAAGTTTTAGTATTGACCAACTGTCAACAACTTCAAGCAGCTGCGATTTCGATTGTTCAACAACTTTTGGGACTGTTCTTATTTTTAGCTCTACATCAAACATTTTGTTAAGTATGACACATTGGTACTACTAACTAAATTATTTATTAATTTCTTGAAATGCCTTCGATCTCACTCGAGTAATTAACTTATGTGCTCTCTGAATTCTTTAAATAACCACGGGACCATAAATAGTGCTGCAATTGGATCAAAATACCAAAAACCAAAGAAATAATTAACACCAACACCTATAAGTACTAATACAGAGAGGTTTAAACAAAATAATGTCTCCTTTGCCTCTGCAATAAGTACTTTATTGTTCAATTCTCTCCCAATTTTGAGTTTTTGGTACCCAAGTGGTCCCTCAACAAGAATTGAAATACAAGCAATAACAATACCGTAAAAAGATATTTCAGGCTTATTTGTATTGAGTAAATCAAATATTGATTTCGCAAGGATAAACACAATCAGTATTAAAAAAGAGTAAGCGATTAACTTTTCTGCCCTTATGTGCACTTTTTTATTAGTTGAAGAGATTCCCCAAATGGCAATGATTGAGGCGAAGATTTCAATAAAACTATCTAAACCAAAACTAAGGAGTGATACGGAGTTACTCTCAGCACCAAAATGCAAGGCAAAGATACCTTCAATAAGGTTATAAATAATTGTAAAAATTATTAATTTTTTTGAAAGGATTAATGGTTCATTCACAAAGGACATTCTATGCTTTTTGAGTTGTATGTTAACGTCTTTCGAGATACAAAATTATCTATATTATAAATGTGTAAGCGAAAGTTCATTTTTAATTAGGGAACGAAAATCTTCTAAATTATCTTCAGTGACTGAGTAGTTTTCTATAACTTTTGCATTTCCTTTAAAAGCAGAACCAGAACCTTTTGGACCAATGTAATCTCCATTTTTTACCTCATTAGAAAGGACTCCCATTAATTGTGAGAGCGCACCTTGGTGAATTGTCATCCCAAAAAATTTCATCACGTATACCCAAAAAGGTCCACTTATACCCACTCCACCCATCTTGCGAGTGTTTATTTGTAGTTGCGAAGCAGTACCTCCCGGATGCGCCGCTATGGATAAAGCATCAATGTCTTGTTCTCTGAAATATTGAGCTAACGCTTTAGCGTAATATACATCTCCTAATTTTGAATTAGAGTACGACTGCCAAGGTCGGTATTCCTTTGTTAGTTTTAGCATTTCTTTTTGGAGTGGTCGTCCAGAGTTACTAGCCACACTGCTTAAAGAAATAACGCGAGCATCTGGAGTAGTTTTAATAAGTGGAAGTAATAAATCGGCAAGTAGGGCGTGTCCAAGAACATTGACTCCAATTTGCATTTCATAACCCTCTTTAGTTTCACCAGGAGGGGTTGCCATCAATCCAGCATTAAGCATTAAAGCATTCAATTGTTTTTCATTTTTTAGAATATGATCAGCACATGCTCGTATGGAGTCAAAGGAAGAAAGGTCACAATGCACATACTCGACTTTATCTCTGAATTGCAAATCAAAGGAATTAATAGCTTCTACTGCTTTTTCTTCGGAACGACAGGCCATATATATGTAGTAACCTTCGTTGAGTAGTGCTTGTGTGCTTGCGTAACCTAATCCTGAATTTGCGCCTGTAATAATTGCTATTTTCATCTAATTGACATTAGATTTAGTAGGTTTATAAGAGCACCTGGATACTAATTAATCTTCAATAAATATAGTTTTTGCGCCACCTTGAACTGGGTAGCTTTCTGCCACAAGGCCATCATAGGTAACATAAACTACGACAGATGGATCAATGGTAAAGGGATAGGAATCAACTTTTTTGCCATTGAGATAGATATCTGTATTGTCAGAAATGTGGGCCCATCCATAATCACTAATTAACATCTGCTCAGTTTCAATACTGCGACCATCTACTAAAACTGTGACTTCGCCACTGCTGTTTACCTTTGTATCGACTATATAACCTGTCATGTCATAGGTGGTAGGTGCAGATTGACAAAAAAATACTGTTGAAAAAGAAAGTGTTGCTACAAGTAATTTAATTTTCTTTTTCACGTGTTGAGAGTAACACTTTAATATAATTTTATTATGTTAAACGGGAAGCCTATTAAAGAAACCCTCATTGACTTAGCAAGAGTCATAGTGTTTATTGTTCTTGTTTATTATTTAACAGAGGCTTTTAGTGGGGCTTAGTTAAATATCGTTTATAAACGTATCTTGAAAACTCTGTCTATTAACTAACTCGACAACTCCAGAGGAGCTAACAGCAACCACACCTGACTTTGGTACTCTATTGTAGTTACTGGCCATAGCAAAAGTATATGCACCAGTTGATGTTGACATTAATATATCACCGGACTCCGTATCGCTTGGCAGCATTGCCTCTTTTACCAATAAGTCGCCACTTTCACAGTGTCTTCCAGAAACAGCATACATCGCATCTTCTCCATTTTTTCCACTGGAGATATTAAAGAGTTTGTGTTCGCTGCCATACACTGCTGGCCTTGGATTATCAGACATTCCACCATCAACAAGAATGTAGGGTTTCTCTCCACGATCATCTTTAAGCGCACCAGCAGTATAAAGGATAACTCCAGGATTATTGACTAATGCTCTTCCAGGTTCAATCATAACCCTGTAGTTATCCTGCCAATGTTCTTGAATTCCAGTATGAATAGCATCAGCATAGACTTTTAATTCATGGTCTACTTCATCACCTGCATAGGGTGAAAAGAACCCGCCTCCAGCATCAAAGACGACTTCGGCTTGAATGGCTGCACGATGCTTATAGAGAAACTCTGCACACTCACTCATTGCTTTTTGATAACGCTCAGGATCTTTTATCTGACTACCAATATGGACATGAATGCCTGAAAACAACAAGGACGGTGCATCATAAATCTGTTTCAAAGCCTCTTCTGCGAAACCAATGGAGATACCAAACTGTTGGTCATATCCTGTGGTCAGCACCATTGGATGTGTCTCTGCTCCCACATCTAAATTGATACGCATAATAACTGGTTGTTGTCTACCTAATTTAGAGGCAGCAGCTTCCAACATAGGTATCTCATAACGATTATCAATAGAGATATGTCCACCCTCGTTTTGCATAAAAAACTCAATCTCTTCAATCCTTTTATATGTACCGTTAAATAATGTATTTTCTAAGCTTCCCGTGACCGCTTGTACAGTTGCCATTTCTCCACCAGAGACAACATCTACTCCCCAACCTTTTTCATGTAATTCTTTTACCAGAGCCTTACAGATAAATGCTTTTGCAGCGTATCGAAAGAGAGTTTCCGAACCAAAAGCATTTGAAAAGTGATCAATATTATCTTTGAGGTGCTCCCAGTCGTACACGTACAATGGTGTTCCGTATTCTTTACCAACATCAAGTAATGAAGTTTCTCCTATGTGGGCGACTCCATCTTTAAATGAAAGATTAGAGGGTAAGTAATTCATTTTTTAAGACGACGCTTTATCCATGCAATATCTTTTTTCTGTGCGTCAACGCCACCTGGAGTTTCAACAATAATATCTGATTTACAGTTTTTGATAACATACTCTAGCTCTGCTTTTGGAATATTTCCTTTGCCTAAATTTTCATGTCGATCTCTGCTGCTTTCAAATCCATCTTTAGAATCATTGAAGTGAACGAGGTCTATCTGTTTAGTGAGTTTTTTAAATCCTTTTACTGCTTTCTCTGTGGGGATACCTCCAGCCCATGTGTGGCAAGTATCTAAACAAAGTCCAACATTCAAATCACCAATCACTTCCCAGAGTCGTTCAATAGAGTCCATATAACGAGCAACGGAGTTTTTTCCTCCAGCAGTATTTTCTACCAATACTCGCATACCTGTGTCTTCCACAAATTCGATGGCTTTTCTCCAGTTGTCGTATCCCTCTGTAATATCTCCACCTTCACCGACAGAACCTCCGTGAACGATAACTGCTTTGGCTCCAAATGAAGCTGCTACTTTACATGTGTCTTTGAGTAATTTTCTACTGGGGTGTCTCACTTTATTGTTTGGTGTTGCCACATTGATTAAATATGGGGCGTGAACATATATAGGCCCTTTGTAATCTTGTAGTACGTCAATATCTTCACGAGGTTTTGGACTTTTCCACATTTGAGGGCTAGAAACAAATATTTGGAATGTATCACCTTTGCGGAGTTTAATCTCCTCAACTGCATTTTTTGAAGGTATATGTGAACCAATATTCATGGGTATATTATAAAGCAATTATAAGTTGTAAAGAAAGAAATTATCCCATTACCTGTTCTGGACCAACCAGGATATACACACACTGTGGATTGGCAAACTGTTCATTATTATCTACAACAGTAATTTCCAGTGCATTGTTTACATTTTTAATTTCTACACTTGCACCCTGAGCTGTGCTTAAATCAAAATCAAGGCAGACATTCACTACTTTAATATCTGCAGCAGTAGCACCTTCAACTAACCATTTCTTTGTTGGAGCTTGTGTTGGTCCAGTATTTAGTGAGGTTATTGTGTAATTCGTCGTTACACGTTCTGTGAAAATAAGGACTCCACCTTTTCGACTACTAAAATTACCAAATGCCAACAATTGTCGACCATTAGATAAATCAAGAAAATCAGGGTCACCTCCTGGTGGAAGGTACTCTACTTCAGACCAAGTAACTCCATCAGGTCCTTTTCTGTACTCCATGTAATCATATGTAGGCCAGATCCACTCTACAACTCCTGTTGCATTGAGCTTAATTGCTGGGTTTGTAGTAACGTCTATATCTCCACCATAAGAACGATCTACCTGGACACCCCAAGTAAGGCCATCACTTGAAGTTGCTACACATGCTCTTCTGTTGAAGGAACCTGAAGGACTCACTAACTCTTGAACATGAAAAACCCAAGAACCATCATTGAGTTGCGTAATTGTAGGATCTCCTAACGGTCCAAAAGAGTTTCCATCACTATCCTTACAGTCTGCTTGTACAAACCTTGGGATATCCACTTTTTGAAAGTTTACTCCATCTGAGGATTCATACTTAACTAAAGAGTCTCCTGTTGATGAAAGCTCCCAACCCCATGCAGATACTTTTCCATCAAATACTAAGGCTTCAATAGGAGAGCGAACTGGAACTCGAACACCAGACTCTACAACCCATGTTCTTCCGCCGTCACTTGACACCGCAGAGTGAATTAGGTTATCGTACCCACTTATACCTGCTTGCGGTTCATTGCCATTCTTAAAATATACCCTGAGTATCCCTTCACTAGTTTCTACTATTGATGGATCGGCAATGTTTCCTAGACTATTTTCTAAACTTCTTATCGAACCTAGGTAAGAGAGATGCATTGAGCTTAAGGTAGTTTCCTGAATTATTGGACTTCCTTGACCTGGTTGGTTGCTTTCTCCTAAAGGAGGTTTACTGCCTGCACTTCCCGGCTGACCTCCTGACATACCAGAGTCTGGCGGAGGCGGTATATTGCATCCTTTAAAGTACTCTTTGTATTGCTCCTTAATTGATCCCCCTGAAAGAAAATCTTTCTCCATTTGTCTAATAACATCAGCTCCTGCTTTATCTACTAAACAAACTTGTTCTCTTGCAAGTAAATTAAAGAAGATGCCTTGGGGGAATTCGTTTAATAATTCTTTAACGATATCTTCAATTGACACTGTATCTGAAGAAGTTTTTTTAGTGTCTGTATTTTCAGACTCCACACTACTTTGTGTTTCTTTTTGGGTGGTTGCTTTATCATTTTCAGTACTTTGATCTGACAAAGGTTGTGAACTGTCACCTCCACCAGCACAGGCAACAACTATAAGAAAACTTACTACTGCGGTTACTGATCTGCTATTTTTTTTCACCTAGTTTGATTATATACAATTCTTTTTTCAGAAAAAATTACGATTTCAGTAATTTAATTATTTTGAAGGCAGAAAGCCTAGAAGCCTATTAGAAAACTTATACTCACCAACCCAGAAATGATATCCATCCCATCCAATTCCTGAGGCCATCTTTGTGCCTATATTGGTTTTATCAGTACCTCCTCCAAAGCTCATTGTTGGGGAGCTACCAGCTAAAGCATCTGAAATTGAGTTCCAACCAATAATCTTGTCGTCGCTTGGAATAAAGAATCCTTTTTCATTAAAGCTCACTTCTGATGGGCAGTCCTGACCTGGTATGATTTGATATGAAGGTGCACTTAGAGAAGAAAGTTCTAACACTTTGAAACTTGATCCACCTGGATAACAACCAATTGCTAAATGTGTATCATTCATGTCTATTCTTCCTAAGTTTGCAAGATTTGGAAGTGAATATGTAGGGTTGTCCGATTTTCCAGGAACACCCTCCCAAATATAAATTGTATCCGAGCCTGCATCTGCAACTGCAAAATAACTGCCGTTGTAAGCTATTCCTCTAACACCTTGAAAAGTAATATTGCCAATAGACTTTTCATTTAAATCAAAACTGTAATTACCTGTGTTTATTGTATTTTCAATATCGCTCCATCCAAATACACTATTACCACCTGCTAAATAAATCTCTTTACCGTGAACAACAAGGTCCCAAGGTGGTTGATCGAACCTTCTCATGACTATATCTGGTGTAGCACCAGAACTTCCAGGAAGCTGTTTCCAGATTGAAAGCGATCTGTCGAAATCAGATGAGACAAAAAGCATTGAACCGTTAGATTCAATTATTGGATTTTGAATAATAAATTCGTCTATCAAAGGGTAGTCTGTCGGTTCATTAGCCAGCAATGCCCAGTCTGGTTTTTCTGTTGGAGAAGTAGGAATTGTATCAAAAACAGATATTCGGTTTCCATTATATTCAGCAACAAATAATTTACCGTCTACGACTGTTGCTCCTCCATCATCTCCGCCAGCCCATCTATGGCCTTCTCCTGGATTAGCTATTTTTACATTTACCTGTAATTCTTGCGTACTGGTATAAAGTTCATCGTAAAAATACATAGTCTCTCCACCTGCAGCAATACCATAAATTTTTGAATCATGAATAGTTCCTGCGAGCCAGTTGTCTATACAGGCATCTGGGTCTCTTGAAGATGTTGGCCATGAAGTCCAAACATGGGTTGAGCGAGTTCCGTTTGACCCTATACATGGACCATTTGCATTTTCATCACCAAGCATTACATAGTTACCATCTGAAAGAATAGACCTAGGAGTACCAACTTGACTCGATGTTAAAACAACATCTGGCGATGTGGATGGACCTGGAAAAGTGTTCCAAAATAAAACTGCTTTTGCAACAGTTGCTGTAACAATAACTTTCGTGCCATCTGACCAAACACCCCAAGGCCACGAGTCACCAAAATTTACATAGTTAGTAATTGGGAGTGCATAATCGGCAGACTGGCCGGAAGATGCAGGAAAAGATGTCCAAACAAGGACTCTATTATTATCTGAATCCGCTACTAGTACTTTTCCATCGGGAGTAATAATTACTTGACCAGGAAAATCCATATTGTTTAAACCGGTTCCAGAATTATGTGTTGTAAAATTTGCTTGTCCTAAAACTAAATCTGGTGGTGTGTTTGATGATGGAATAGTGTTCCAGATTAATACTCTATTGTTGAATCTGTCAGTAACGGCTAACTTTCCATAATTTGCTGAAATTGAGACAGGGTGATTTAACTTGTTAGCACCTCCTGCATTATCAAACCCATACCCGGAAAGTAGAATGTCTCCTGTTTCATTTAACCCATAGCCAGTTTTTCCATTTGAGGTAGCAACTGAGTAACTTGGAGAGTATTCATAAATACTCAAGTCATACCATGAACCCGTGTTTTTTTCTTCATCACGATCTTGTTTAGAGTTCCCTGAGGGAGGTGTTGCCTCGTCACCATTATTATCGCCTCCTCCTGCAGGTGGTTGAGCTACATTGTTTGAACTACTTGGATCTTCAAAACATGCAATCACGATTCCTGACTCAAAACTATCTGGGTTTAAATCAGTGACTATATTTTGATAAATCTCTGTTGGCAATGACTTAGAGATGCACTCTAAAACCTCATCTTCTGCTTCTTGTAAGATTTCTACAGCTTTTTCTATATCAACACCACCATTTTGAGGTGGTGGCGGATTGTCTCCTTCTTGAGGTGGTGGTGGATTGTCTCCTCCTTGAGGTTGTGGAGGATTTTCTTGTTTTTTATCATTCTCTGGAAAATTTTCCTCTCCGGGAGGAGGTGGAGAAGGCATATTTTCCAAATCTGAAGGGTCTGTGGGAAGCGGATTTTCTATAATTTCTGAAGTATTTTCTGGACTAGAACAGGCTTGAAAGAGTAGAAAGAGTATTAACCCTATATTTATTGACTTTTTCATATATATTCTATTATACGAAAATTTAATGAAATATAAATATTTAATAAATAATCAGTAGACTTATTACTAAGACTTCCTTTTGTGCCTTGAACCACTTAAAACAGGGCATAATAAACCAAAAATTACAGCCACGGGGGAGTCATTTGTATTTTTCTGTAAATTTAATTACTAATGTGTATTGTTACGTCTTTTTTAGGAAAAGGGATGGGTGCTGGATTAATTATTAACGGCTCAGTGGATGAAATCTCCTCAATATTAGAAACTAACTTATATATGACATTCTTAAATAAATAACTAGCAAAAAATTTTCCGATACATGTATGTGCTCCTCCAGAAAATGGATAATAAGCCTCATTTGGTTCATCTATATTTAAAAATCTCCTTGGATCACACTCTTGAGGATTAGCAAAATATCGCTCATCATTGTGCAAAACCAACGGACCAATAGCTACATAAGTTCCTGCATCTAATTCATAGTTGTCAACAACGGTATCTCTCATGACGTACCGCAAAGAGAAAGGGACAGGAGGATACATTCGCATAGTCTCTGAGAATAAAGATTCACCCTTGATACCATTTTTTAAATCTGAAGTATCAGTAAGTGACATCCCTTTTGCTTCCTCTCTCAACTCTTCATAAAAAGCTTTATCTGTTGAGAGGTGGTGAATAGCAGTAGTCAATGTACTTGTTGTGGTGTCATGTGCAGCAAGAAGTAAAAATATCATATGCTCTGCAATCTCATAATTACTTAAGCCTGCCTCATGTTTATTTGTTTTAACTAATTCAGCAAACAATGTATTTGACTCAGTATTTACATTTTTAGCCTTGTTTTCGAAATACTTCAGCAAAGACTGTCTCGCTTTAAGGCCTCTTCTTAATTTTGTAAAAGGTAGTGGGACTCTAACTACAGAAGTTGCAGATTTTATTGCATCTGTGAACAATTTCTCTAATTCTTTTTGTCGAGAGGTATCAACTTCATCAAAAAATAATTGAAGTGAGATTTTGAACATCAACTCCTTCATAGTTGAATACAGATTAATTGATTTACTTTCTTGAAGCTCTTCAATCCATGTATCGAGTAGGGGTTGTACAATCTCTAAATAATTAGCCAGAGCATCTCTTCTAAAGGCGTCTTGGAGCAAACCACGATGAAACCTATGGTCATCAAAATCTCTTAACATCAAACCATTTTCGAATGTTTTTCCTAAAGAAAACTCCCAACCATGTTTAGATGAAAAATTATCTTCAGCATCTAAGAAAATATGTTTAGTCGCACTAGGGGTCATAAACATAGTTACTCTTTTGTGCAAAATAGAAATCTCAAAAATGTCTCCATATTTTTCCTGAAGGTTTTTGACCAATGACAGAGCATTGTTATTAAATTTTATAGAGTGACCAAAGAAAGGGTTTCCTTTATCTAAAGGGGGCTTAATCATCATATATTTACAACTTTAAATAAATTAACTCCAGAAAGCAAAAATCCCAGTTGATCTTGCGACCCTCCGGGATTTTCTGACTAAATCATTTTCGGTCTTGCGACTTCTTTTTCTTTAGTGTTTTATAAATTTACCTAATAATGAGTAGTTTGGCAAGAAAATTGATCTTGTTTTTTTCGCGAACTTTTATGCATAAAACTTATAAATTCCAAGTTATATGAATAAAATTTACTTATGGAAGTAAGGAAAATTACAAAGGCGGACTGGTCTAGGGTAAGAGAAATCTATCAGCTCGGAATTGATACTGGTGTTGCAACTTTCGAGACCTCTCCTCCGATTGAATTTGAAACATGGATAAATAAAATTGATAAAGAGAATGGATTTGTTTGCATCAAAGATTCGGAAATTCTAGGTTGGGCAACATTAGCCAAAGTTTCATCCAGATGTGCCTATGAAGGAGTGGGTGAAATTTCAATTTATGTACATCCTGTACACCAAAAGCAACTAGTTGGTAAAACTCTTTACGAGACACTTGAGCGTTCCGCACTTAAAACTGGATATTGGACTTTACAAGCACAAATGTTTACTCAGAATATACCTTCAAAAGCTTTTTTTGAAAAACATGGTTTTAGAGAAGTTGGCATTAGAAAGAAGATTGGTCAACTTCATGGTGAGTGGATAGATAATTATCTGTTTGAGAAAAACTTTAACTAAAAGCAAAAATCCCAGTTGATCTTGCGACCCTCCGGGATTTTCTACACTATTTCATTTTCGGTCTTGCGACTTCTTTTTCTTTAGTGTTTAATAAATTTACCTAATAATGGTCAGTTTGGCAAGAAAATCATTAATCTATTTTTCGCGAACATTTTAGACATTTAATTCATTTAATAGGCTCTCTAACTCGTCTGCCTCTATGTTTTCGACAAATACAGAATAGGTCTCATCATTAAACGTAAATTTTACAAAGTCTTCATGCAGAACTGCTGCCTGTAGGTCTTGTATGTCTTTAACAACTGTAAGAAGTTTTTCAGAAGTTCTCATTGCTATTTTGTGTTCTGATATTTCAAGGACTGGCTGAAAAATACTTTGTACAGCAGTAAAGAGTTGGAAACCCCCGACAAGTAAAATGAGATAGTATAAAACTTCCTCACGAATGTTTGACCCAAATTCATTCAGTGAAATATAGTTTTTTAAAAAATTCCTAAAAGGGCCATTAAAAATATTGTCAATAGATACATATGAAAGAGAGAAGCCAGTAAGAAGTATTGGCAGCATCTTCTTTGGTGATCTATAAAGTTTTCTGTTCATTATTTTATTTCTTTTCCTATTAGAATAACTCAATTTGGCTATTGTTTTTGTAATGGAAATTGTACTTATAAGACATGGGCAACCAGAGTGGTTAAAAAATGATCAATATAATCTTGATCCCGGTTTAACTGAAAAAGGAACTAGGCAAGCATTACTATCTTCTAGTATTTTTACTAAGGGAGAAGTAGGTAAAATATGGGTATCGCCACTTTTACGTGCCCAACAAACTCTTGCACCGTTCAAAGAAGCTGGAGTATCTAAAGATATTATTGTTCACGACTGGCTACAGGAAATGCGAGATAGTGAAGAAGTAGACCTTATCGGTAAGTCAAATAAAGAGATTGAAGAATTTTTCATTAAGCGTAATAGTAAGTCTTTTGAGGAATGGTTGGTCACTAATCATGGTGAATATATGAAAACTTTTAGTGAAAATATAATTACAAAACTTGGTGAAAATCTTTCAGAGCTTGGAATAGTCAGTATTGATAACAAATATGACAGACTTTTTAATCTTGATGATAATGAGACAGAAAAGCTCATGATTATCTCTCATGCGGGAACAATGTCTGTACTTATTTCTTATTTTTTAAATATGCCTTTGTATCCATGGACGTGGAGACAGTTTCTACCAAGACATGCGGGTCATACAATTTTGAAATCTACAAAAATTTCATCAGGTCATTTCTTCAGATTAAAAGAATTCAATAATGTATCTTTTATGGATGGCGACGAACTGAAAACTTACTAGTTTAATTATTAATAATTTCCTTAGTAACAGGACTAACACCTAAACCACCAATCATATAACCAAAAAGAAGTGGAACAGTAACAAGTCCTCCTAAGCCATAGAATCTCCAAACCATCTCCTGCTCAAAGTAAATACTTGCAGCAAATAGATAAAGAACAAAAAGGAGACCATAGGAGCCTGCAACTAGAGAAGTAGCTATTTGCATTTTTTGTTTACTTTCTGTGTTGTAATACCAATTAGTGATTTGAGAACCTAAATAACCAAATAATACTCCCCAAAATAGTTTTGCAACCAAGAGTTCTTGATCGCCAAGCACAGAGTGAAAAGATAGGTACAAAAATGACACGGTGTACATTATGAATATTTGGTTTTTAGTAGGTTTAAATCTAATGATGAAGACAAATATCATACTTGCTAGTAACGCCTGGAAAAATAATGAACCTGCTGCAAGTTCTTCAATCCCGTACCAAAAAAATTCTCCAACATTCAAGTAAGGGTGTAGAAACTGAGTAATAAATGTAATCAAACTAAAAGCAGCACCGACTGTAATTACAGCAGGAGTATCTAGGCTTTCTTTATTTGGTCTAGAAGCAAATACGTAGGCCAACATTAAAAAAGCACCGAGGAAAAGCATTAGGTGAGATGGAGACACTAATGGCTCAACTCCCTGCTCTATTCCAAGAAAGGTATGCCAGAGCAAATCGAGTCCACCACCAATTCCAAAAATAACTGCACCCAAAACACCAATGTCTATTCTGTAATCTTTTATTGAATTTTTAATATACATTGTGGAAAGTACAGAAAATGCATATCCGGAATATAACACAGCATGCCATGGTGTAAAAAAAGATTCTAAATCTCCATTGAGGTAACTATGAGCGCTTGCATCAACCCATGTTCCTATAAGGAACCAGCTCATAGAAAAAATCATTAAGTTTCTATGTTTTGAGTTTTTTATTGGTACGGGTGCTAATTTATCAAACATTTTTATATTTTCTATATTATTAGATGGTAATACAAATAACTAAGATGAAAAACTTTAAAAGAACTTTGACTTTACAAAACTCAATCTTTTTGGGGCTGAGTTCAATGATTGGTGCAGGTTTATTTATAAATATTGCACCTGCAGCAACTATTTCCTCTTATTCTTTATTGTTTGGGTTATTAATTGCTAGTATTTTAGCATTTTCAAATGCTAGCTCTTCGGCTCAGCTCGCAAGACTCTATCCCGAAACAGGTGGTACATATATATATGCCAGAAAAGTTTTAGGAAATTCTAGCTCACTTATTGCCGGTACAACTTTTATCGTTGGAAAAATTATCAGCTCTATTGCTATAGCTTTAACTTTTGGACATTATTTGTATCCCTCATCACATAAGATTGCCGGTATAGCCTTAGTTTTTATTATTGGTGCTGTTAGCTATTTTGGTGCATCGAAGACTGCCTCTGTTGCAAAATGGTTTGTCTATTCTGTATTAGGTATTCTTCTGTTCTACATTTTTTCTGTAGTTTCTTCAGATAATTTTGATTTTGCTATTCCTATCACGAAAGGATTAACAGTAGAGTCACTACTTTTAAGCAGTAGTATTTGGTTTTTTGCATTTACTGGCTATTCTCGTTTGGCAACATTTGGAGAAGAAGTCGAGAATCCAGAAACAATTATTCCAAAAGCAATTCTTACAGGTCTTGGTATAACCGTATCAATATACTTCTTAACTACTTATGCCACATTGGGAATTATTAATCCGGACATAATTCAAAACTCTTTAACTCCACTTAAAGTTGCTTTTGATATATCAAGATTTTCCAATTTTTCTTTTCTAATTTCTATAGCCTCAACAATTGCAACAGCTTCCGTGCTGCTGGCACTCATACCGGGGATAAGCAGAGTGGTTGTTGCCATGTCTAGAGATAACTATCTACCAAACTCTCTTAGTAGTATCCACAGTAAATATAACTCAGCTTATATTGCAGATATTCTTGTCTCTATTGTTGTGGTGGTTGGAATATTATATTTTGATGTAGTTGAAGCAATAAAACTAAGCTCTTTCTTTGTTCTCTTGTATTACTCCATTACAAACTATTCTGTTATCAAAATTAAAGAATCTAGAAGACTTTACCCTGTAATAACTGCATATTTTGGACTTTTTGGATGCTTATTGCTTGCATCTTCACTTTTTATAAATTTGATTAAATAACTTCACAATAAATAAAGTTTGTGAATTTTTTTTCACAAATAAATTATTCTTGTGAAATTAGTGTTATTTAGAGTTGGTCAGCTTAATGATAGCTCTACCTTCATCAGGTCCTCGCATCATCATCTTTGCCATAAGGCCATATTTCTTAGTTATTGCTTTTATACCGTCCTGCTTCTCTACTCGGTCTTCAACAATTGTTGCATGGAGGTCTAAGTCCTCTGAAAGTTTTTGTGAGCCTGACTGATTAGTTTCGTGAATCGTTGCTTTCCCATTATTTTTAATTCGCTTAACTTTTCCAGAGACCTTACCTGTCGTCACATATAAGGCATCCTCGATCCCAACAACCCAAACAGCTGTCGATACTGGAGTATTGTCTCGCCTGTAGGTAATTAGGTTAATGTACTGCACAGTTGAAAAATCAGTTAATTTCATAGGACAACCATAGGTTAAAAATTATTTAATAGTAGCTCAGGTAGCTGAACGAGTCTTCTTGCCAGATAACCATCGGATACAAATAAGTAAATAATGAATATTGCAGTTATGATTATCCTCATCAAGATTCTGTTATTCATAAATAGCTCTCTATTTATTTCTAAGTCCAAAAAGTGGTCTCAGAAATTTTATATTTTTAATGGCATGGTAAATCGTCAAACTTAAAAAAACTATTAAGAATAGAACTAGAGGGAATTTAATAATTGGATGGATATTTACGCCTGCAAAGTAAGACATTAATGCCATCTGGACGGGTAGGTGTACGATGTAAACCGGATAAACAGCTGTCTTGTAGTAAGTGAGCTGAGGTGAATTTGTATTTAAATAGGTCGCGCCCAACCCGAGCATTGCGAATATAAAATTAAATGACTCAAATGCAATTAAGCGATTATCAAGAGCTAGGCCACTTTCAAAACTATTTATTAATCTATAAAAATACAAACTAAATCCTAAAAATAGATGTATTTTCCAATTTCTTTTATTTGAATTCCAGAAACTATCACCCTGAGAAACAAGGACAATACCCATAAAAAACCATATAAATCCTAAGACAAAACCATGACTGGTATTTGCATATGAAGCATAGTCTATATTGTTGAACAAATGTCCCTCTAAAATTACTGGGATAGAAAACACAAATACCCCAGCAGGTTTGTCTAAAAGCTTTGAAATAATATTTACTTTTGAATCTTTATTTGAAATTAGATTCAGTAAAGGAATAAGCACCAAGCAGTAAAAAAGAATATTCTTTAAAAACCATAGATGAATGCCATCAAAAATTGTATACATGCCTATCCAAAGATATTCATCCGACCACCCCTCATAATAAGTTGCAGCTATTGCGACAGAGGCAGCTCCAAAGGTAAGCGATCCAAAAATATAAGGAAGCCCCAACATTTTTAATCTTTCTTTTAAGATTTGAGATTTACCTCTTTTTTGAAAAGATAAACGGAGGGCAATTCCAGCTATCAAAAAAACAAGGGGAATTCTCCAGGTGTTCAGAAAGCTGAGAATAATCCATAAACTATCTGTGACTCGTTTGTTTTGAACAAATGCGATATATGGAGCAATAGAAGTAAAAGATATTCCAAGATGATAAAAAATAAGTAGAAACATTGCTATAGATCGCAATGCATCAATATCATATCTTCTTTGGCTAGGCATATAACTCTATTCTATTGAGTTTTGTATGTTCCTATCTTGTGGAAATGATTTATCCCTATGTTTGCTGGTAGTTTCCTATTGCATCCCCTATGCCAATCATAAGTAAAGGATATAAGACAACTCCACCAAGAACAAAGAGGGGTGCAAAAACTGCTGCTGGTATTAAACCAAATAAAGTTAAGGCTTGCACTGGAACAATAATACCTGCAAAAATCTTGCCAACAGTTTGAGTTCTGCTACTCAATAAATTGTTGTGATCTCTTGTTACCAATAAGTATGCATACATTCCATAAAGGAAGAATATAGTATTAGTAATTGATCCTCCAATGGCACCAACTTGACTTGCAGTTAGAACAGTTTCAAACACACTGTTATATGTAAAAACTGATCCTAAGGCAAAAATCATCTGAACACAAACAGCAACAAATAATACACTGTGCATATGAGCAAGGTCAAATGTCTTTTTAACATCAAATACAACATAGATACCCATGAGCACTCCTGTGGTACAAAATGCTATCACAAAGTTGAGGATTGATGTAATCGTCCCATAAGTTGGATCAAAACCTACAACATCCGGCCCTTGCAATAATGCAATAATTGCGAAGTTAATTAAAACCCCAACGGCTACGACTCTTGTAAGCATTTTTATATTTTTTATTTCATCCATAAATGTATCCATAATTTTCCTTTCGTTACATTTTTCCAACAGGGAAATCAACAAACTACAAGATTATTTTACAGAATTAAATAATGGGATGTGCGAATTTTGGTAAATTTTGAGTTAACTTTAATACAGTCTCTCTAAAACTAAAGGTTTAACCTTTTCTCCAATAAGTGTATAAGTTTCAATAAATCTGTTGCTAAATAAATTGATTCATCAATGATTTGTCTAGAAATAATCTCCAATATTATTTTATTTTATTACGATTGTGTTGTGAAGAAGTCAGAAGTCAAAAGAAAAAAAGAAAGAGCTTCCTATGATAAACAAGAGCTCTTTACTTTTTTAAATAATACTTTTTTTGTTACAGTTTCTTTTTTGCAGAAAGAAACTGTCTTTTCTATCCCTATGCTTCACGCAGTTGTCGGGGAAGATATTTATTTACATGCAGCTGTAGGGTCAAGAATTACTAAACAACTATCTAATTGCAATAATGTAACTTTGGCAGCAACTGATGTGCGTGGAATTGTATTAGCAAAAAGTTTATTTAACTCTTCTATGAATTATCAATCTGCTGTTATCTTTGGCAAGACTGAGAGGATTGTGAAAGAAGAACTTATGTATGAAGCTTTTGAAAATATGGTTGATAGATTTTTTGTTGGAAGGTTTAATGATGCAAGAAAACCAACAAAACAAGAATGGTTACAAACAGCTATGCTTAAATTTACGATTGAAGAATTTTCATTAAAAAATAGAACAGGTATGCCAAACGAAGAAGAATCTGATAAAAACTTACCAATTTGGTCTGGTGTAGTTCCTGTCGAAAATTTTTTTGGTAATCCAATAGTTGATCCTGAGAACTCAAAACATATAGAACTTCCAAAGTATTTAATTAGCTAATTTTTTATTTTCTCCAAAACTAATGGTTTAACTTTTTCTCCAATAAGTGTATAGGTTTCAATCAAGTCTTCGTGAGTTAGCCCTGCATTATCTATTTGAAAAGTAAACCTTGAAACCCCACCTAAGGCTTTACTATGGCGAACTAATTTTTCTGCAACCTCTTCTGGTCCACCTACGGCATAAGCTCCCAAGTCATCAATTTGATGTTGAAATCTTTCCATTGTAACTGGTGGCCAACCTCGCTCTTGACCAATTTGATTAAACCATATTTTATAACCCGGATAGTATTTTTCGACAGCTTCTTCTTTTGAGTTAGCTACAAAACCAATAGAGTGAAGTCCAACTTTTAAATTTGATTTATCTTGTCCAGCTCGTTCTGCTGCTTCGTAATATAAATCTATTAGTGGTTTAAACCTATGAGTTTCTCCACCAATAACAGCGACCATTAGGGGGAGTCCTAAAGCTCCGGCTCTGACAAACGATGCGGGAGTTCCTCCAACTCCAACCCAGACTGGAAGTTTTTTTTGTAGAGGACGTGGATAAACAGCTTGATTATTAAGAGGTGGTCTAAATCGACCAGACCAAGTTATCGACTCTTCATCTCTAATTTTTAACAATAAATCAAGTTTTTCTGCATAAAGATCGTCGTAATCCTTAAAATCTAGACCAAACAGTGGATAGGCTTCAGTAAAGGAACCTCTTCCAGCAACGATCTCTGCTCTTCCATTAGAAATTAAATCTAATGTGGCATAATTTTGAAATAGTCTTACCGGGTCCATTGCACTAATAACTGCAACAGCGCTTGTTAAACGAATATTTTTAGTACGGGCTGCAGCTGCTGAAAGAATATTATGTGCTGCGGAATCTAAAAACTCTTCCCTGTGATGCTCTCCAATTCCAAAAACATCTAAACCTACTTTATCTGCATGGACTATTCTCTCAATTAGCTCAGACATAGCACGGGCATCGTCCTGAACAGTACCACCTTCATTTGTCTGAGTTTTTTTTGCGAATGAATCGATACCTATTTCCATATGTATTTTTATTGTATTGCTTTCTTTTTTTAATAATCTACAAGCTAAAACTCTATAAATTAAAAGTTCTAGCTTGTAAAAAAATTATTCTCTAACTTTTTTGTTTAATCTTTTCCCACTCTTCTTCAGTTTTGCTATGAAATCCTTGGCAAAAACCTGTTTCACTTCTTCCACACTTACATTCTTTAGGCACTGTTTACCTTCTTTCTCCATTTTCTTATTCTTGGTAGTTGCCATTTTGCTAATCCGGTCCAAAATGCTAAACCACCTGAAAGCATTACAAGGTTTACCATCATTTCAGTTGCTGTGTTTCCAAGAACTACTGTGTAAAAAAAGTAGCCATTTATTGATACGCCGAAAAACAAGTGGACCCATCTTAAAATTGAATTCCAATTCATTATTTTCTCCCTATATATATTACTTTGATATCATATACCTATTTTAAATATAGTACATACTTTTTTTATAGTATATAATTTATAGTACACATACCCTTAGGTTCGTGTATAATTTGAAAATGGGAATTGAGTATAAAACTGATTGTCCGATAAGGGCTGTTTTGAAAGTATTAGGTGGGAAATGGCCACTACTTGTATTATCAAAGTTAGAAGAATCTAAGAGATTTAGTGCTATCAAGAGAGAAATCCCTGAGATTTCAGAAAAAATGCTAATAGAAACGTTAAAACAGCTTACTGAAAATAAACTTGCAACAAGAAAAGATTTTAAATCCATTCCTCCTCATGTTGAATATAAAATAACAGATAAAGGTAAAAAGGCTTTGGAGGCAATCCCGTTAATGAGAGAAGCTCTAAAGAGTTAAGAAAAATCTTTTAAAGTCTTTATTAAACTTTTGATAAGATTTTCAATATCTTCAATTTGAACACTTTCATTCGGAGCATGGGCGTTACCCATTTCTTCATCCGCTGCTCCGACAAGAACCAACTCTGCATTAGGGAACTTCTCTACAAAGTCATTAGCAAAAGGTATTGATCCTCCTACACCCATATACGCAGCATTGTTCTCCCACACCTCTTCAAAGTTTTTAACTAATGTTTTAGTAAATTCTTTATTAGGGTCTGCAACAATGCCTGATCCCATTGCTTCAGGTTCAAAACTCACCTTTGCACCCCATGGAATATTTTTCATAATATGTTCTTCAAGCATTTTCATTGCATGTTCAGGATTTTCAGTAGGTGGTAATCGCAAACTTACCTTAGCTTTGGCATTTGGAATAAGTAAATTAACGGCTTCATCGGTTGAAGGCGCATCAATAGCTAAGATGCTTAAAGCTGGCTCAAGCCACAATCTCTTGGAGATACTATCTAGTTCAAATAAATTAATATCCTTGGAGCCAAAGATTTCCTTTATGTCTTTTTCTTCAAGTTCTAATACTTCCATATCGCTTGGGGTTAACCCCTCAATTTGCAGCTCACCTTTTTCATTGTGAAATGAAGCAATTATTTTACTAAGTACCATAAAAGCATCTGGTACTACACCTCCACCAAGACCAGAATGAACTGCTCGCATTGGTTGTTCTACAACAATAAATCCATCTACCAGTCCTCTTAGAGAGGTAGTCACTGTTGGTGTAGCTATTTTAATATTTCCTGAATCTGCAATAACTATCACATCCGCTTCTAAATCATCTTGATACTCGTCTAAAAACTCAGCCATACATGGAGATCCTATTTCTTCTTCTCCTTCAATAAATACCTTTATATTCACTGGTAGGTCTTCCTTTAATGCTTTCACCACTTCATAATGCGTTACGACACCAGCTTTATTATCTCCAGAGCCTCTACCGTATAATCTTCCATCAATAATTTGTGGGGTGAATGGTTCTGTCTTCCATTTATCAATATCACCGACTGGTTGAACATCATGGTGGGCATAGAGTAAAACTGTTTTTTTCTTTGGGTCATACTCTGTCTGAGCTAGAACCGCTGGTCGACTTTCACCTGAAGTTGCTATTTTCGTATTTAGACCTAAACTTGAAAACAAATCTTTTACGTACTCAGCAGATTTCAACACATCTGAACCATGGTTTTTATCTGAACTTATTGATTTTATTTCTACTAACTCAGATAATGTTTTGACGATATTTTCAGTGTCCATCCGACTATTTTACTTATCTTTATGGTTATTTGTAATTAAATAGAAAATCAAAGACAATCTAATTGCATCCAATATACACTAAGAATTATAAGAAGAAAAAAAGTCATTGTAAGTATGACTATTATGTCGATGATAGTCTCAATGTGTGGCGGAGATACAGAGTCGACACCAGTTCCAGAAGAAACAACTACCACCAGTACAACCACTACATTTGCTCCAAGTAAAGTTGAAGTTTTTGATGAAACTGATCTCGTTGTTCCACCAATTTTACTTAAACCTCTTATTGGGGCAACAGGAATCCTAACTAGTACTTCGGAAGACTGGGAGGTTCTTACAGAAATTGTAAGTCTTGATATGGGCGTAAAAGTTCGAACGGCTGATAACGGAACAGCCCAAATGACATTCGAGGATGGATCTTCATTGTTAATGGGAGGAAATTCAGTAGTAAACATAAGAAGTTTTAATTACGACGAAGAAGCGGGAGCAAGAGTCTTAACTGTGGATGTTATTTCTGGAAGCATTGCCTATGACATATTCAGTGAAGGTCTTAATGCCTCACTAGCAAAGATTGTAACTCCTACAGCAGAACTCTCCGTTCATGGAACTGAAGGGGTTTTTGCATACGACGTATCCACTTTTTCTGCCACAAGCACTGTGTTAGAAGGTGGTGAAGAAAGTGATGATGCTGTATTTAGTGAGCTATTACCTGATAATGATGGAAACCCTGTACTCGTTGCTGTCTCTCAAACTGCTGGTACAGAACTTGGAAGTGGGACCACTGGCGGATCTGGATGGATAGAAGAAGATTCCTCTTCAGTAGCATTGATAGTTGATGAATTTGTTTCCAACATGGAGGGTGTTTGTAGTTATACCTGTAAAGTTGAAACTCAAGAAAATTTAGCAGATGGTACTAAAGATTTAACTGCAGATGTTGCTGCAAATGCTGTATTTACTGAGGGTGATACCAACAGAATGGAATTAGCGCAAACATTACTGGTAGCAGCTGGTGCCCCAGGAGATATTACTGAATCTGTTCAAGTGCTGACTGAAGCTGTTGCAGAAATAGCGGTTCCCGAAGAAGTGGTCCAAGAGTTTATAAATGCAAACTGGCAGGAAGCACCTGTTGATGGTATTGCACAAGAACTTCCTCCTATGACAGAATTTATTGATACTTTCTCAGAGGCAGCTTCAGTCCATGAAAATGATGCTCTTCAGGGTTTAGGTTTTGATCATAATGAAAATGGTGGCTTTAGAGCACTACATGGAATGATGCAATTTATCTCTGCCGACACCAATGCTGTTAATGAATTGGCCGAAACAGGAGATGTTGCAAGTGCTATGGCATTAGCTGCAGCGAATATGTTTGTTAATGCTGGTCAAGATGAATTTGCTGAGGGAACTTTTTGTGCAGATAACCCAAACGATACAGAGTGTGCTGCTGGCTCTCCACCTCCAGAATTTTTAGCGCAGGCATTTGCTGGAAATCATTTTGTTGAAGATATGGTTCAGGGAATGGGTTTTGAATATACTTTTACAGAAAACAATATAAAACCAGAATACTGTACTGAACAAACATGGTTACCTGAATGTGCAAATGGTCCAGAATTCGTTGGTGATGCTTTTGAAGAAGGAGGGGCATACTGCGAAGCTAATCCTGATGGCTGTATAGAAGGCGGTCCTGAAGCTGGAAAGATGTTTTTTGGAGGTGAACCTGAAAAAGATTCATTTTGTGCAGATAGCCCAGACTCTCCAGAATGTATGGGTGGAAATGCCCAGGCTGTGTACACCTTTTTTCATGTATATGATGAAAATGTTTTAGGTAATGATTGGGAGCCTGTAGATTGTGGTCTTTACCCAGATGATCCCATGTGCAGTGGTGATGGAGACTTTTTCCATGAACATGTTGGAGATGCAACAGGTCTTGCTTTAGATAGAAATGACATGTTTGATATTTATGGTGGACCTCAACAACTAACTGGACCACCACCAGAATTCTGTCAAGAAAATCCAGATGCTGTTGAGTGTGGAGAAAACTATAAAGCTTCTGATATCTTTTCTGAGGGTGAATATATAGCTCCGGCATATTGTGGTCAAAATTCAGATGCACCAGAATGTGACACTGAGTTTGGACAATCTAATGGTTTACAGAGTCCTTTAACCGGTGCTTTACTAGCTCAATATGCTGCACCCGAACCAAACGCTCAATCTGGAGAAAAACCTCAATTTTGTATTCAAGATCCTAACCATCCCGAATGTTTTAGAGATTATTACGGAGAAGGAAGTTTAGACACTGGAGAGTTCCTAGGGAATATGTTCAGCGATGACTCATTTGTTGACCTCACACAACAAGGTGTTTTTTATAACGCAATAGAAGGAGCTGATGATTTAGCTTCTCAAAGATACGGTAATCACAATGACTATTTAGTAATTAATTGTGATGATGCTATAAATGTTAGCCAACCAGAATGTCAACCAAATTTTAATCCAACGGAAACAGGATTGTTTTCAGGTGGAGGTGAAGATATCGTCGAATTTGAAGCATTTAGTCCGGAAGACGTAGATACACTTTGTGTAGATAACCCTCAAGACCCTCTGTGTTTTACGCAACAAAATGTACCGGGTGATGCTTTTGGAACTCCTCCTGAAGGAAGTGTTATTCCTGGGACGCCTCCTAACCCTGGAGGATTCTGGGGAGATGCAGAAAAGGCTGAAGAATTTCAAAACCAAACAGACAATTTCGTAGAATTTGCCGGAGAGTACTGCGATGAAAACCCCGCTGATCCTACTTGTTCTCAAGTATCTCCTCCTGGTGGGGAAGGAACTCCTCCTGGTGGAGATATGTCTCCTCCTGATGGTGAAGAAGTTCCTGGTGGTGGAGATATGCCTCCTCCTCCTGATGGTGAAGAAGTTCCTGGTGGTGGAGATATGCCTCCTCCTCCTCCTGATGGTGAAGAACAAGTTCCTGGTGGGGAAGGAACTCCTCCTGGTGGAGATATGTCTCCTCCTGATGGTGAAGAACCTGCACCTCCTCCTGGTGGAGAACAAGTTCCTGGTGGTGGTGAAGAACCTGCACCTCCTCCTGGTGGAGAACAAGTTCCTGGTGGTGGTGAAGAACCTCCTCCTGCGCCTGCACCAGAACCTGCGCCTGCGCCAGAACCTGCACCTGCGCCAGAACCTCCTCCTGCGCCTGCACCTGCGCCAGAACCTGGACCTGCGCCAGAACCTGGACCTGCACCTGCGCCAGAACCTGGACCTGCGCCTTAATAATTATTCGTAGGAAATAGCTTCTAAAATATTCTGTCTTGATGCACGGATAGCTGGAAGAATTGCTGCTATTACCCCGGCAACTATTGATATTCCAATCCACATAAGTGTTTGTGAAATTGAAACTGCGAACACCGTAAATCCATCATCAGCTAATGTTTGAATCAGACTCCATGCAAAAAATATTCCAAGTGCCGTTCCTAATGCTGCTCCGAATATAGAAATTATTGATGACTCAATAAATATCATTCTTCTTATTTGTTTTCTATAGGTTCCGATTGCTCTCATCAATCCAATTTCTCTAGTTCTTTCGTAAACAGAAAGAGAAAGTGTATTAGTTATACCAAATAGGGCTACAAATATTGAAATTGACAAAAAGCCATAAATTACATTTAACAAAAGCTGAATCTGATTGTTTGCCTCTTCAACAAGACCATCTTCGTCTCTTATTTCGACGCCAGGATATTCAGCGACAAGTGCATTTATTTTATCTTCTAAGGCATCTGATTTTTCATTTACGTTGAAATATAGCTCGGTGTCTAGTGACTCTTCGGCGAAGAAGGAACTATTTTCTAATAAAACAAAAAACTCTGCTGGTGGTTGTGTTGTCCAGTCAAAGATGTAAGCAACAGTAAAAGTAAGTTGTCCCTCCTCTGGAATAGTTAAGAGAACTTCGTCACCTATCTGGAGTTCTTCTCTTTCTGCTGTTTGTTTTAAAATCCCAAGTGCATTTTGCTTGAGAAAATCCTTACGACTACCCGAAATATCATCAGTTTTAACTAGATCGAAGACAGTTTCATCGACAGCTCCAAGTATTAAAGGTCGGTCGTTATAACCCACAACTGTAGCTCTTGTCCTAGATAGCTTTGTTACCTCATCGAATTCAATTAACTCGTCAGCAAGTCCTGTTGGAATTCCAGGTGATGCAAAAACATTTGCGGCTCCGACTTGGTAGTCAGCAAGAATAACTTCTCCTATAAGCGATTCTGCTTGAGCTTTAAATGAAGTAGTTATTACATTTGCTAGAGATATCAAAGTAAGGCCAATCATTAACGCTGAAGCTGTAGAAGCTGTTCTTCTTGGTGTTCTCTTGGAGTTCTCAGTAGCTAATTTTCCTAATATTCCAAAAATTAGCCTATAGATTCTATCAAAAAGAAAAACGAAAGGTTTCGTAATCGAAGGAGTAATAATTGATATACCTACAAATACGATTCCTGCACCAAATCCAACTTGTTGTAAACCAGAAAGGGTTGGAAGGTCTAAAAAGTCATACAGAACTCCAAATAACATTGTGAAGCCTAATCCGGAAACAGCTGTTCCTACAATTAAGCGAGTAAATAGCGATTTTCTTCTTGGAGTTGAAACACTGTCTCTGATAGCTTCCATTGGACTTACTTGTGAGGCTTTTCTTGCAGGAAGTAAAGATGATAAAATCGTTACTGTTACGCCAATAATTAATCCTGTGATTGCAGCTTCTGTTGTTAATACCAATGGACCGTCTGGAAGACCAAATTCAAAATATTGTAAACCCTCTTTTACAGCTACCGCTAGACCTATACCCAAACCAATGCCTAATCCTGAGCCAATGACTGACATAAACAATGATTCAGAAATAACAAGTCTGTATATCTGTCTTTTTGAAGTACCTAAAGCTCTAAGCAGAGATAACTCTTTTGTTCTTTGTAGCAATAAAATTCTAAAAGTGTTTTGAATAATAAAAGCACCTACGAAAATTGCAATACCAGCAAAGACATTCAAGATTGTATTAAAGAAGTCGAGGCCTTGTTTAATGGAGTCTGCCTGCTCTGCTGCTGCTTCTTGTGCATTAATAACGTTCAAGTTTTCACTATCTAGATCTGTAATATTATTTTTTATATCATTAACGTCAAAATTATTTTCTACAACAACGTTGATTAAATCAACTTTTCCGACTGAGTCAAGAAGCTGTTGTGCGGTTCTGAATTCAAATAAAGCGAAAGTAGCACCCCCAGCCGCAAAAGCTGAGTCTGCAATACCCACAATCGTAAATGTTGCAGGCGTAGCTCCTGCTAATACTGTGACTTTATCTCCTATGTTAAATTCAAAGTTTTCTGCGGTAACCGTATCCATAACAACTTCTTTTTTATTTACTGGAGCATTACCTTCTAGAAGGGTCCACTGCTTTGCATACTCACTACTGTCCCAGGCGGTACCAAATGTTGGTGCAAATCCATTTGATAATAAGACTGTTTCCCCGTCTACAACTTTTATGAACTGTGCAAAACCAACGACTTCGCCCCATGCTGCCTTAACACCTGGTAGTTCCTGGATTTCTTGAATTCTTTCATCAGGGATTTTCTTTACTTCGAAAGATATTGGTCCCTGTCCTCCATCTCCACTGAATCCTTGAGCAAAATCTTCTTGAATGGGTTGAACTACTAAATCAATACCCTCATAAATTCCAGAAAATAAATTATCAAAAGCTGATTTGTTACTTTCAGAGAAGATATTTGATGCAATGATTACAGCAACACCAAGAATAATTGAAGAAGTAGTTAAAAATATTCTAACTGGATAAGTTTTAAGATTCTTCCACGCAATTAGAAAAAGAGGGCGTTTTGTAAATCCAAACATTATACGTTCGTTAAAGCTGTAACCTCTGCAACAATTTCTTCTTGTGTTGGTTTTTCTAAATCACTAGCTATTCTTCCATCTTTTAACATTACAACCCTTCCAGCAAAAGATGCTGCATATGGATCATGGGTCACCATAACTATTGTTTGATTTAATTCTTCTACAACAGATTTCATAAAGGTTAATAGCTCTCTACTTGATTTTGAGTCTAAATTACCTGATGGCTCGTCTGCGAATATAACTTCGGGCTTTGTTGCCATCGCACGAGCAGCTGCAACTCTTTGTTGCTGTCCTCCGGAAAGTTCATTTGGCCTGTGTGAAAGCCTATCCGCAATATCAACAGTTTCTACTACCTCTTTGACCCAATCCATATCAGGTTTTCTACCTGCAATAGATGCAGGGAGTGTAATGTTCTCTTCTGCAGTGAGGGTTGGGATCAAGTTGAATGCTTGAAATATAAAACCAAAACTATCTCTTCTAATTTTTGTTAGTTCTTTATCATTTAGAGTCGCAATGTCATTTCCTTTCAAAAATATTTTTCCTGATGTGGGTCTGTCTAGACCTGCGAGGCAATGTAGTAGTGTAGACTTTCCTGAACCAGAGGGACCCATTATTGCAGTAAATTCATTCTCTCGGAATTCGATATTGATATCATCAAGAGCGGTTACGCTTGTTTCCTTCTCACCATATATTTTTGTTAGATTGTTTGCATTAATAATCTTTGCCATGACGTCAATATTAGGTAAAAGACAGATATACCTACATTTGGTTACTTTTAGTTAACAAACTTTTTACATTCTTAGGCTTTACTTTTAGCAATCACTTTGTTTAAATAGTGTTTATGTACAAAGTAAATAACTGGAGCTGGTGGATTCTGCAACCGTAGGTGCCTAGTTTTATATATTTATTTTGACCGGGCACCGCCCGGTTTTTTTATTTAGATTGTCACTGAAAATAAATTTCCGGGCTAAACCCACAAAATTGTAATTGATTCTATTTAGGGTGAAACAATCATTCGTGCAAACTCAAAACCACCGTCGTGCTCTTCTATTTCAAATTCTCCAGCAATTGTAAGTTCGATTTCTAAAATATTTTCTTTGTTGGGTTGAACTATAAAATGTATGTCATACCCGTGTACATGGATCTCTGTTTCAGAAGTAGAACTAAAGTTTAACTCAATTTTTTCTCCTAAATTAAAATTCAGTACTTGAAGCTGTTCGGGTGCTGAACTTGGTACTGCGACCTCTACTTCGTCATGATGGCCTTCTTCGTTATGACCTTCTTCGTTATGATCTTCTTCGTCGTGACCTTCTTCGTCGTGACCTTCTTCGTTATGATCTTCTTCGTCGTGACCTTCTTCGTTATGATCTTCTTCGTCGTGATTATGTCCGACGTCTATGTAATCATGGGCAAGTGCAGAAACTGTGCCTCCAAAAATTAAACCAAACAATAAGAATCCTGTTTGAAGTCCGTATCTTGTTTTTTCAGATGAGTGAATTGTTGGGACGATATCACTTAGAGCAATATAGATAAAAAATCCCGCGATTCCGCCATATAGATAACCCATCGGTATATCTAAATCTCCACCAATTTGGTAAGTTAGTACTGCGCCAATAATTGTTGTAGAACCTGAAAGTATATTACGTATTATTGTCTGTCTTTTAGTAAATCCAACTCTTAGTTGATTACCAAACTCACCGACTTCTAAGGGTATGTCGTGAGCAACTAAGGCAACTGTTGCAACTAATCCTGTATCTCTCCCGATTAAAAAAGCACCCCCTAAAGAAATACCGTCAATCAAATTATGAAATAAATCTCCAATAACAAAAAGCCAACCCTGTGTTGTGTCAGTTTTTTCAAGCTGATCTTCTTCATGGTGATGGTGAAATGATTTAAAACCTTTTTCAATTAGAAAAAATATCAATATGGCACCTAATGCTGAATTTAATACATCTGCACCATCTTCAACTATTGCCTCAGGTAGAAGGTCTCTGAAAGCAATAATTAACAAGACTCCAGCTGCAAATGGTGTACCATACTTGACTAATTTAGAAGAAAGTTTTTCACTTCCTAGCAAAATCAATGCGACAGATAATGAGAGAAGCCCTGCAAAAGAGCTGGCCAAGAGTACAACTAAAATATCAGACATTTACTTACCTTTCATTAAATGAGAATGGTTCTCAAATATAATATGTAAATGAGAATAGTTCTCAAATATTTATTGTCAAGTAACTATAATTAAAATTGATGAGTATAAAAGCAAGTGACGTTTTGTCTGAAAATAACATATCTGTTACTTTGCCCAGGCTAATAATTATTGAAGAAATGCTTGCCTTTGGCAAGCCTGTAACTATAGAGCTCCTTATAAAGAAAGTTGGTAATAAAGTAGCCACTTCTACTCTTTATAGAGTTTTAAAAGACTTTAAAAATAAAGGTATATTGGAAGAATTTACAACCCCTGAAAACGATACTGTAGTTGAGCTTTCCCTAAATGAACATGTTCATCACCACCATGTATTTTGTTCAAAGTGTGGAGAAGTTGAAGACATTACTTTAAGTGAAGATATTGAAAAACAGCTTGGTGTTGAAATATTAAATATTCAAGCTTCTTCTGAATATAGAATTAAAGATCATACGCTTGAATTAATTGGTTTATGCTCGAGTTGTAAATAAACCTCTAAAGAAGAAAGCCAACCAATGAGGCTTGAATTAAAAAAGATTCAATAACTTGAAAAGTGTAGCTCTCAAATAAGTTATTCACTAAAGGTACGATAAAGGAAGTCCCAGAGTCTGTTTGAGCACCGATATACATTACCTCTGTACTCGTTTGTTCAATTACATTGCATGCTATACACATTTAAAAATCTCCTATAGATGATATTTTAGTCGATATGTAAGATGTAGTAAAGAATAATGAAAGTATTAACTTTAGAGAATTTTCGACATGGAATAGGTAGTGTTGGAGACCTACCAATTCCTTTTGAAACGGTTTTAAATGTTTCAGCATTGGTCATCATCTTGACATTTGTTTTTTTAAAGGTTTCTTGGAAAGAATCGGTACTTGTAGCCGAGGAGGCAGTACTTAAAAGTAATCCGTCTATTTTAGGAAGATTATTTGGGCTGATTATTTTGTTATTAATTGTTCTGCCAGGTGTGGTGAGTGATGAAGTAGCCAAAACATCCATTTCTCCTTTAATATTGTGGGTTTTTTTATGGATTGGAATACCAGTGCTTGGTCTTTTTTTTGGTGATGTGTACTCAAAATTCAATCCTTTAAATTTGCTAAATAATAACTCTCCAAAACCCTCTTCTGTCTATATGGCTTCAGTGCTATTTTTAGGATTGACTTGGTTCGAATTAGTTTGGAGAAAACCTGGAAATCCTTTTCATATTGCCATAGCTTTCATAATTTTATTTTCCTCTGTCAATATTTTGATGTATAAATTTAAAAAATCTTCCTTTGAAGTGGATCCGTTATTGTTGCTACACCACTTGTACAGTAAATTAAAAATTCCTTACTCTAAGCCAGTCTTTAAAACAATGTTGAGCAATTTAGCGAATTTATCCAGGCTCCCTGGAATGGAGTATTTTATATTGTTGATGATTGGAACCGTTACTTATGATGGGCTTCGTGGAACAGTTGTATGGTACGACAGGTTTGGTGCTCAAATCTACGACACTGGTTTTGCGACAGTGGCTTTCATTAGTATTAACCTGCTAATTATTTGTTTCTATAGATTTGCCTGCTATTTTGCTTTAAAAGTTGGGAAATCTAAATATAGTCTCAATGAAACTTCACTTGCTTTTGGACACACTATGCTTCCAATAGCTTTTGCCTACCATGTGACACACTATATAAGCTTATTACTTTTTGAGTCACAAACATTTTTATATAGACTTAACGACCCAATAGGATTGGGTTGGAACTTATTTGGCATCGAAGATATAACAATTAGTTATTTTGTATCACCAGTTGCTTTATGGATCATACAGGTAGTTGTTACTCTTTTAGGCCACATGTTAAGTGTTGTTTTGGCTCATGATTTATCTGTAAAGATGTTTGGACATGAACAGAGTGATAAAACACAGTATATATTTTTATTTATTACAGTAGCTTTAACTCTTCAGGCTTTATTCGTCCTTAGTGTTCCCTAAATCTTTTTTACCTTCTAGGCTTTTTACGCGTTCTGCAATTGGTGGATGTGAATAATAATAAGAGCTATATAGATTATCCGGTGTTAAGTTTGAAGAATTATCCTTACTCAACTTAAGAAGTCCCGAAATCATACTTTCAACTTCTGTGTACTCAATTGAAAAATCATCAGCAGCAAATTCTCTTTGTCTAGAAATATAGGAGGTAAAAGGTTTAGTAAAAAAAGTATATGAGCCGATAACAAGATAAAATAGTAAGAATTTAGAATATAGAGTTATTTCATCTAACCCATGACCATAAAAGAATTGATCGGCCATAAAAACCTGGCCTAGAATGTAAAAACCAAGAAAACCAAAGAAGATGGAACTTATAAGCGTTCTTCTAATGTGCCCTAATTTATAATGGCCTAATTCATGTCCAAGTATTGACTCCATTTCTTTTGGAGTAATGGTTTCTAATAATGTGTCATAAAAAACTATTCTCTTGTTATTTCCAAATCCTGTAAAAAATGCATTTCCATGCGAGCTTCTTAAGCTTCCATCCATTACAAAAAGTCCTTTTGCTTTAAAGTTAATTTTGTTGAGAAGTTTCTCAATAGGTTCTTTAAATTTCTCATCAGTAATTGGCTCTAGTTTATTAAAAAGTGGAAGAATCAAAACGGGATATAAATAAAATATTATGGCTTGAAATAAAAAAACTGCTACGAAAGCATATATCCACCAGTTATCTCCAAGTCGTTCAATTATTGAAATTACAACAGCATATAGGGTTGAAGAAAAAATAATAGAGATCAAAAGACTTTTTATTAAGTCTTGAATAAATGTTTTTGTTGTTGTTTTGTTAAAGCCATACTTTTCCTCAAGATAGAAGGTGGAGTATATAGCTAATGGAATTCCTATTATTTCATCAATTAAAACTATAAATAACCCAAGTAAAATAATCCCTACAACATTTGATTGAGTAACTCCTTGGACTACTTTTGTTAGAGAATTAAGTAACCCGCCGGTAGTGAATAGTAACAAAACTCCAACCGAAATAAGAGCTGTAAGCATTGAAAATCGAATTCTCTCTGTATTGTAATTAATTGATTTTTTGTATTCCTCTTCTGTCACAACACCTACAAAACGCTCAGGTATAGCATCTTTATTGTCTTCCATAGATTGGATGTTTCTCTGTTTTAAATAGGTTTCAAGGAGAAACTTGAATCCTATGAACAACGGGAAAAGTACATTGAAGTTCAGCTCATTGATTATTTCAACTAGATTCATAGAACTTTATTTTACCTTTGTTTGGATTGTAAGGAAAGGGGGTGAGCTATTTACCAAATCTTCTTTCGCGTTGTACGTATTCTCTCAAACAACGTAAAAAGTCGATTTTTCTAAACTCTGGCCAAAAAACATCCTGAAATATAAATTCTGAATATGCACTTTGCCATAACAAAAAACCTGAAAGTCTTGCTTCTCCACTAGTTCTTATAACCAAGTCTATATCAGGAACTCCTGGTGAATACAGGTGCTCTCTGAGATCTTCATCTGTCATATTTTCAATTAGCTCATCAATATCTCCATCTTTATTGTTTTTAAGTAAACTTTTAATTGCATCTACTATTTCTTGCCTACCCCCATAGCCAAGAGCAATTGTTAGAGTTTTTTCGCCACCACCTCTAACTTCCTGAAGTTTTTGAATAGTTTGTTGAAGGTAGTCGGGTAGTTGATCAAAACTACCAATAAACTGTATTTTAAAATTGTCTACAATATCGTCGATGATTAACTCTTCAAAAAGTTCATTTACAACCTTGTAATATGGCTCTAGTTCTTCTTGTGGGCGAGAAAGGTTTTCTTTTGACAGCAACCAGCTTGTTATATGTTTAATTCCTAACTCGTCACACCATGAAACACATTCTTTGAATCGAACCATCCCAATTCTGTATGAGACCTCATAGCTTAATAACTTTTCTCTACGCGCATATCTTCTGTGTCCATCGTGAATAAGTCCAATATGCTGAGGTAATTGTTTCGTTAAAAGTTCTTTTTGAAGACGTGATTCATAAATACCATAAACAAACTTTGGTGAGACCATAATTAGCTACAAATATTTTCTATTTCATCTATGCTTCGAGGCAATGCTTCGGTTAAGTTAACTGATTTATTTTCAGTACAAAGAATATTATCTTCTATTCTTACTCCAATACCTAGTAAGCTTTCTGGAATTTTATGTTCAACAGTTTTTGCTTCTCGCATTTCTTTTTGCTCCAACCTTGTAGCAGCCTCCATACCCATTTCTTTTCTTCTTATTTTTATCTTTTCAGGATCTCGTTCTAATAGGGGAAAATTGATGACTGGTTTTGATGGCCTGATGTAAATACCAGGTTCAATTGTTGTAACCATACCTGGGGCAAACTTTCTCGGTTCATTGTTTAACTCATTACTCCCAGCATCATGAACATCTAAACCTAACCAGTGACCTGTACCGTGCATGAAAAATTGAAAGTAGTGCATCATTGAAATTGTATCTTCAATATTATTTGGAACCAGTTCTAAATTGACTAATGATTCTGCAATGGAAGCGATAGTTTCCTTATGAACGTCTTGCATAGTGTTTTGGGTTGTCACCATTTCAATTCCTAAATTTTGAACTTTCAGCACTTCTGAATAAACTGCTTTTTGTTCAGGAGTATATTTTCCGTTTACAGGAAAGGTTCTTGTAATATCTGATGAGTACATTCCATACTCTGCAGCAGCATCTATTAATAAGAGTTTTCCATCTTCAAGTTCTTCTCTGTTTGTGGAATAGTGGAGAATACAAGAATTGTCTCCTCCTGCAACAATTGAGTTATATCCAAGTCTTTCTGCTCCAAGGTGGTAAAAAGTCTTTTCCATTTCAGCAGCAACTTGATATTCATAAGCTCCAGGTTTTGTAAACTTCATTGCAGCAAGGTGGCCTTCAATACTTATATCACATGCTTTTTGTAAAAGTTCTAACTCTCCCTCCTGCTTAATTAACCTTAATTCAGAAAGTATTGGTTGAAGTGAATGTAGGTTAGCTTTACTAAAGTTTCCTCCCCTTTGGTCATAAGGAACTGCAAGATTAAGAACCTGTTGGTCTATTTCCTGAAAAGAACTTGATGAATAATCGCAATAAATGTCTGTATGGCCTTTTAGAAGGTTTATTAATTCACTTTTATATTGTGTATTCGAATAAGCAATCTTTGCTCCATAAAGATCTACAGCGCCTTGTTTTCCAATCCTTTTTCCGTCCCATGTTTCCATTTCTTCATTTTTATCTAAAACAAACATATGGAGTTCTGGCACTGAATCGTTAACTAGTATTACTGCGTGAGCATCAGGTTCTGGCCACTCTGTCAAATAATGAAAATCAGAAAACTGACGAAATGGATAGTTTGCATCATTGTTTCTATAAATAGTTTTATTTCCATGGAGTAAGACTGCACCATTTTTAATAGTCTTTGCAATTCTCTCTCTAGCTTTTTTTGATAAATTCATAACTTCATTAAGGATAATGTATCTATAGGTTCTTTTGCCAATACTATTTATAAAGAAAAAGGAGCGACTAGCGCTCCTTTTTAAAAACCAGTTTAACTGGAACTCTACTTCAGATTTTCAGCTGAAGCTTTGCCATTTTTTTCTACAATCTCAAATTCAACCTCTTGATCTTCTTCAAGATTATTCATTCCAGCATTGCGTACTGCGGTGATGTGAACAAACACATCTTTATCACCATCTTCAGGTGCTATGAAACCATAGCCCTTGGTTTGGTTGAACCATTTTACTTTGCCCTTCGGCATATATTCTCCTTATTAGTCTGTGTCTTTCGACTAGATTACTTTAGTAGTAGAGATTATTTAAATATAATTTTTATTTTCTGTTTTTATTTGCTAAGTAAGTTGTTTTTATTGACTTTTTACGATTTATAACAATTCTTGAAAATATTTTTCTAACACTTTTCCCCAATATGACTCATTATGCATTCCTTCTTCCTCTATTAAGTATTCATATTTTATGTCATTTTCTATAAAAGAATTCTCCATTAAGTTAACTCCTGAAACATAAAAATTATCATTCGTCGAAAAATCTAGTTCCCATTCTTTTGGGAATATATTTTTGACCTCATCATTGAAAATATGACCTTCTTTTTGACCTGTGTAAAGGTAAAGAAAAGTATTATTATCTAAATTTTTAATATCTAATATTACGCCAGGAAAGCCAAACCAAAATGCAGGCGATAAACATATTATATTATTGAACTCAGGATTGATTATTGAGAATTTAATAGCCATTAATGCTCCCATAGATGCTCCCAATACATGTTTTTTAGTATTTGTAATGTCTAGCTTAAAATTTTCAAGAACTGAAGGAATGACATCTAAAATAATCATTTTAAGATGCGACGAAGATATTTTTGAAGCTTTACGTGGATAAGGATTATATTGTGTTTGTCTTTGATTGTTGGAAGTAACAGCAATAACTAATATATTTTTGTCTCGGTCAGTTTCTGCAGTCTGGATAAGTTTCTCTAGGTTGAAAATACTACCAAAATGACTTGTTTTTTTATCAAAGAGATTCTGTCCATCGAAACTAAGGATGACATCTGTAATTGGCTTTTTAGAATCTGGAATACGAACTAAAACTTGGTTAGGACTGTTTAGACTTTTATCCACAATTGGCTCGCTGATAAATAAATTATCATGAATTTTTTTATCGGAATATTTTAAATATTCAAGCATTCATAAAAATCTCAGCCAAGAACATTTTCAATATTTTTTGAAATTATTTTTGCTTTTTCTTCACTGCTTGAAATAATTAAAACTACGTTGTCACCTGCTAATGAGGCTATTACATTATCTAAAAATAGATTATCAATAGCTTCAGCAACTACCTGTGCTGCTGCAGTGGTAGTTTTAACTACAACTTGATTTAGTACTGAATCTACTTCCAAAACAAAGTCGTTTAAAGCATTTATAGCAATTTTTCTATGGGCATTGTTATCTTGATCCTTTGGTAAAACATAAACTAATAAACCATCTTTTTGTCTTTTTTTTATAGCCCCCAGCTCACTTAAGTCTCTTGATAGTGTTGCTTGAGTTATTAAAAGACTGTTTTTCTTCAACAGACCCTTAAGTTGGTTTTGAGAAGAGATATTACCACTTTCAATCAGGTCAGCTATTATTTTTTGCCTTTGTAGGGTTGACTTTGTCATTGTATAAATATACATTAAAATGCATATTTATACAATTATAATTTTTTAAAAATATCTTCGGCTAACTGAATTGCCTCTTCTTTAGAAACTTCGCCTTCATTCAATCTCTGTTCGTAAAGAGCTTTCATTATTATTCCAACACTGGGTCCTGGTTTCAAGTTAAATAGTTTCATTATGTCATCACCAGATACTGGAGGTCTTAAGTTAGAAAGTTCCTCTTTCTCTTTAACTTCTGCAATCCTTGATTCCATATCATCAAGATATTTGTTAATTTCGTCGTACTTATTTTTGTTTTTAGTTGTTATGTCTGCACGAACTAAATCATTTAACTGATCCATCAATTCACCAGAATCAACAATATATCTTCTTACAGCTGAATCTGTCCATCCCATTTTAAAAGTATGAGGACGCAAGTGATTCTCTACTAGTAAGCATATGTCCTGTATTTCTTTTTTGCTAAATTTTAATCTTTTTAGAATTTGTTTAGTCATTCTTGCACCAACAACTTCATGGTGTCTAAAATGAACTTTTCCATTTTCTATGCCCTTCGTTTTTGGTTTTCCAATATCGTGTAGCAAAGCACCTAGCCTAGAAACAATATTTGGTAAAACTCTGTCTACGACAATAAGAGTATGCTCGTAAACATCTTTATGATGATGTTTTGGATCAACTTCAATCTTCAGCTCATCAAGTTCAGGCATTATTTTGATACTTAATCCACTTTCAACAAATGCTCTTATACCCAAAGATGGATTGGCTCCAATTAAAAGTTTCGTAAGCTCATCTCTAACTCGCTCACTACTGACTATCTCGATTCTATCTATATTTTTTTTAATGGCTTCAAAAGTATTCGCGTCAGGCGAAAATCCATGAGAGCTTATGAACCGACAAGCTCTAAGCATTCGTAAAGGGTCATCTGAAAATGAGATATCTGCGGAAAGAGGTGTTGTTATAACTCCTTGAGATAAATCTTTTAATCCTCCGTAGGGATCAATTAACTTATTCTCTAAAATATCATAAGCAATTGCGTTGATTGTAAAATCTCTTCGTTTTAAGTCATTCTCTAAATTGTTTGAACTAATAATATCCGGTTTTCGTGATGTTTCTTCATAAGAATCTTCTCTAAAGGTAGTTATATGTAAAGAAAAATTTTCATACAAGGCTTCTATCGTTCCAAAAGCCTTACCAATTTCAGTTGTCTGAAATCCATTTTCTTTAAATAGTTTCAATGACTCATCAACATTCGCATCAGTAGTAAAGTCAAAATCTTTAGTTGAGATATCCAGTATTCCGTCTCTTACCGCACCACCAACCAAATAGAGCTGATAGCCTGCATTTTTATAAAATGTCGCAACATCCTTCAAAAATGGGTTTTCATTTAAAACTTTTAATAATGTTGTTGGTACCATATTGATAGCTTAGAAGAAGATTGGAAACTATACAGTATGAATTCTAAAGTAGATTTTGCAGCTGGTGGAATTGTTTTTTATAACAACTTAATACTTATTGTTAAAAATAAAAGAAATGATGGAATTGTAGATAAAAGTTTTTGGGGTTTTCCAAAAGGACACTTAGAAGAAGGTGAAAAACCGACCGACACTGCAGTTCGAGAAGTTTATGAAGAAACCGGATTCAGGGTTGAGTTAAATCATGATAAACCTATTGCTGAATCTAGATATGAAATCAGATTAGTTGATGAAGTAATTAATAAAACTGTGTGGTTTTATGAAATGAAAGTTATCCAAGCTTTTGATAAAGAACCTGACAGTGAGATTGAAGAGTTAGCAATTGTTGGCTACGAAGAAGCAAAAAATTTACTAACTTTTGAAGAGGATAAAAAGATTTTAAAATATGTATTTAACAAATGAAAAAAAACTAAATTACTCTTTCAACGGATCTTACTATACAAGAAAATGGAACGACTACTACCCATATGTATATTTTGAAAAAGTTTACGGTGGGCACGGTTTATTAAAAAAGTTCTCAAATATCTCAAATGATACTGGTGTAGTCTTTCATTCTTCAATGATTTCAGAAAATCAAATAGCCTCCTGGGAGTCAGCAGGTTGGTGTGTTTATAAAAAGCTATATGTTTGTGATCAAATTATGAGATATTACTCAAGTGACAAAATGGATGGTGTAACTAGCATCACACACAAGAACTTAGAAGTAGCTGATTTTCAGTATTTATTAAAGCTAGATGAAAGAATATTCGACCGCTATTGGAGAAACTCATCTAATTCCTTTCATGAAACTTTAAAAAGTTGTGTAAACAATAATCTTTTCCTTCAAAAAAATAATGGCGAGCTAATAGGCTATGCAATTTTAGGAGAAACTAGAAAACTTTCATATCTTCAAAGAATTGGAGTGGATAAGTCTTATCAGGGGCTGGGTTATGGGGAAGAATTACTTCAATCAGTTTTATCATTTAGCAAGCAAAAGAAATTTCTAAGTATGAAATTAAACACCCAAGAAACAAATGAGTCTGCTTTAAATTTATATAAAAAAAATGGGTTCCGTGTTCAAAAAAATAAACTTATCATTATGAGTAGTACTCAAAATAGTGAAACATAAAGTCTTACAAGAATAAACCTATATCGCTTATTATTACATTATGGAAGATGATAAATTTTTAGAAACATTTGAAAGTCTTATTAAAACTATAAAAGATTTAATAGTTAAGCCTGTCAAAAGGTTTACAGGTTTTGCTAGCCTTGGATTGCTTCTAATTGTATTGCTTCTGACAGCACTTGTTTTTTTATTTATGGGTGTACTGAAAATTATGCAAGGTTTGGGGGTTCTTATAGGAGTAAATCCAACAGGATTTGCCCTATCAGCATTAGGTATAGTTTTTTTAGTTTTATCATTAAACAATTACAGAAGGAAGAAAAAAAATGCATGAAGTAGCAATTATAGGTTCAGGCCCAGCTGGATATACAGCAGGAGTTTATGCTGGAAGGGCTAATCTGAAGCCAATTTTATTCGAAGGCCTTGAGTCCGGTGGTCAACTTATGTTGACGACTGATGTAGAAAATTATCCAGGATTCGAAGATGGGATAATGGGTCCAGAATTAATGCAAGTTTTTAAAAAACAAGCTCAGAGATTTGGAACAGAAATAAAGACTGAAACTGTTGATTCAATTGAAAAAATAGATGATGGATTTTCATTAAAAACCTCAAAGGAAACCTACCAGTTTAAAACAGTGATCCTCAGTACTGGTGCTTCTGCAAAATGGCTTGGAGTTAAAGGTGAAAAAGAACTGCAGGGATACGGTGTGTCCGCTTGTGCTACTTGTGATGGCTTTTTCTTTAAAGACCTAGAAGTTGTAGTGGTTGGTGGTGGTGATTCAGCTATGGAAGAAGCACTATTTTTAACAAAGTTTGCAAAAAAAGTCTACGTTGTGCACAGAAGAGATTCTTTCAGAGCAAGTAAAATTATGCAAGATAGGGTAATAAACCATGAGCAAATAAACGTACTTTGGAATAAAGAAATTACTGAAATTAAGGGTGATAAAAAGGTTTCATCTGTAACGGTAAAAGATTTGAAAGAAAATACCGAAGAAGATATGAATATTGATGGAGTTTTTCTCGCTATTGGACACACACCAAATGTTTCATTTCTTGAAGGCCTTCTTGAGCTTGATGATAAGGGTTATATTAAAACAGGTTTTACCACAGATACCAGCACTTCTGTTCCAGGTATTTTTGCAGCAGGAGATGTTGCAGACTCTGTATACAGACAAGCAATTACGGCTGCAGGAACTGGATGCCAAGCTGCGATAGATGCTGAAAGGTGGCTCGACAATTAGTCTTGATGTAGCCTCTCTCTTAAAGAGTCTTTCAGATGTTGAATTAGATGACCTTCTCAATAAATTAATTTATGCAGGGTATGCCTCATCAGCAGACACTGGTGAAATTTTTTCTGCTGTTTCTCTTTTTATTGATGATAAGAATTTGAATTTAATAAAGAGTAAAGAAGACCTCTGGTCAGAGCTTATTAATCATGGATATAAACTAGGAGATCGCATCTTGAATTTTTCAAAACCAGAATTACAGGGATCTGATGTAGAGGAACTCCAAGAGCTTTTATCTAGACTCGGTTTTTACTCAGAACCAATAAACGGAGTTTTTAATGTGGGTCTTGAAACTTCTGTCGTTGAGTTTCAAGAAAATAGGGGTTTATCAGTAGATGGAAATGTGGGTCTTGGGACGGTTCATGAAATTAGAATGTTGATGAGACCAAACTTAAATACCTCATTAAACGAAGCGATAAAATCTATTGCTCCCAATTTAAATACCTCGTTATTGGGCTACTCGGTATGTTTTGATTTTCCAAATGAAGAAGATTATCCAGTACAGATTGAAACTTATGAAGCAACTAAAGAAGTGTGTTTAAAAAATAATGTTGTTGCATCTTTTGCATCCGAAGTGGGAATAGATGTTGAAGAAGAGAATATTATTAAATATGTAAATAAACTTCGGCCAACCCTATTTATTTCGTTTAAAAAGTCTGAAGAAAACTCAATTGCATACTTTAAGGGAAGTTTTACGGAAAGTAAATTTGGTAGAGATCTGTCACGTGAGGTTGGAGATAAATTAAAAATAACCCAATCTGGTAAAGCACATAATTTGTTGAAAAATACAAAATCAGTAACTTTAGTTTTATTTGGTAATTATTACCAATATCATAAAGTTGCTGACGTATTAGAAGTTATCTTAAAAAGTCTGAATAAGAGTTTTGAAAATTAATTTATCTTTTCAACAAATGTTTTCAATGCCTCTGAAGAGTTAAAGTTTAATATAACTTTAAACTTCCCTTTTCTACTCTGTACTTCCACTTTGGATCCTATTTTATCCTCAAAATAGTTTTTATAATAAACAGAAGTTTCATCTGAACTCGGTTCTGAGGAATTAATGTTTCTTACTTTATCCTCAACTTGTCTACTAGAAAGTTTTAATAATATAATTTCATCTAAAATTTTTTCTTGTATGTTGATAGGTAAATTTATTAGAGGACGGATTTGCCCCATGGTCACATTATCAGCTTTTAGTGAAGAGATAACTTTTTGTGATAGTTTAGATAACCTTAAAGAGTTTGCTACATACGATCTACTCTTTCCAACTAAGAGAGCAATTTCTTTAGATTCAAGGTTGTATGTTTCCACGAGATGATTAAAACCTGCTGATTCATCAATTGCATTCAATTGTGCTCTTTGAATGTTTTCTACTAAACCAATTACAGCTGCATCTCTGGAACTTACATCTTTTACTAGACAGGGTATTTTTTCTAAGCCAGCTAATTTGGATGCTCGTAATCTTCTTTCTCCAGCAATTAATTCATAGTTATTTCCAGATAATTCTTGAACTATCAAGGGTTGAAGTATTCCATTTTTACGAATAGATTCAGTCAGTTCATTTAGTTTTGAATCATTAAATTCGGTTCTAGCTTGTGAAGTGCTTTCTTTAATTAGTTTAGTTTCAATTTCTAATGCATTAAATTCTCTAACATTAGTATCTGTTATCAGGGAGCTCAGTGATCTCTTCATGTAGTCCAACCTTCCTTAGTATTTCATTTGCTAAATCAAAATATTCATTTCTTGATTTACTATCTTCTTTAAAATCTACAACAGTTTTAGCATAAAATGGTCCGTCAGCAATTTCAGCAGTTTGAGAAATTTTTGTTGTTAACAATTTTTCTGCGAGTAGATACTCTAATTCTGTTACAAATTCTAAATAGCTTGATCTTCTCTTATCTATCTGGTTTAACAAAACACCTAAAAATAATGGATTTGTATTTTGTATTGATTTTATGGATTCTTTTGCAAAATTCATTGCTTGTGCCACACCTTCAACAGCTAAAAATTCAGGTTTTGCAGGTATTAGGTAAAAATCAGAAACTGCAAGTGCTTCTTGTACTAATGAACTCATTGTTGGAGGTGTGTCTATGATAATGAGATCATAACTATCCAGTTTATTAATATTAAAAGAATGTTGTAACTTAGAACCTCCGACTATTTTTTCTTCATTGAATTTAGAGATTTTTATATTTGAACTTAATATATCAAGATTATTACTAATTTTTCCTGGAACTATGTCATTTTTTTTCTCAAGTAAGTCGATTGCATTTGAATCTTTTTCGGGATTTTTATCATAATTTAAATATGTAGAGACGTTTCCTTGTGGGTCTAGATCAATGATTAAAGTCTTGTATCCTAAGGTAGAAAATATTTTTGCGACATTTACTACAGTAGTTGTTTTACCTACGCCACCTTTTTGGCAAATTATGGAAATTGTCTTCACTTAACTGTTATAACATCAATAAATCTATATTCATCGTTATTAATAAGAAATTTTTCTCGTTTCACGTGAAACGCTTCTTCAGAAAGGCCTTCAGTGTTTGAGTTAGAAGATACAATAAAAGTATTACTTTTGTTATTTGATAAGTGTTTTTCTAATTTCTTTATTAAGTCATTTTTAGGAAGGTAACACCTCATTAAAAAGATAGAATTAACTTCTTGTTGAATATACTTTTGAGCATCAGCTTTTACGGCGTTTACATTATTAAGTTTTTCAGATGATATGAATCGCTCTAATTCATAAATTCTCTTTTGTTTAATATCAATTAAGTTGATATTTTCATTAGAAACAATTCCTACTGGTAAACCTGGTATTCCGCCACCAGTCCCGAGATCATATATATCATTATTTGAAATGTTTAAATCAAGAATAATTTTATAAAAATAAAGAGAGTGAACAATAAATTCATCCCATATAAACTGATCATTTTTAGGACTAATTAACCCAGTTTTAACACCTGTATTTTTAAGCCAGTTGTGGTATGTAGTTAAATTATCTAAATTTTTAGCTAAAAAACTTTTTCCCCAACTCGGAATTTGGGGATCAAAGCTCATTCTTCTTCTTTTTTAGTTCCCTGATCTCCAGTAGGAGCAAAAACAACAGATCTATATGGCTCTCTACCTTCAGAATAAGACTGAATTCCATCAATATCTGCTACTGCATCGTGAAGAGTTTTCCTGTCAACAGAGTTCATAGGTTCGAGCATTACTTCTTGATGGTCTTCTAAAATCTGCTTTGTTAGTCTTTCAGCATAAATAGTTAAAGCTTCTTTTCTTTTAACTGCATAATCGGCAACATCTAGCCTAAGCCTTGTACCAGCACCTGTCTTTCTTTGAATAACAGTTCTAGTTAATTCATGTAGAGAGCGAATTATGTTACCTTTTTCACCCACTAAAGCTTCAGTTTGCTCACCTTTTACGGCCACAAGTAAGTTCTGTTCATCAACTTCTCCAGTTACGATTCCTTCAAGTCCAAATGATTTTATTAAACCCTCTAAAAATTTAATAGAAACGTCAAGTTGCTCTTTAGGATCAGCTTCAACTCTTGGTTTTTTTTCATATGATTTCTTTTTTTCGTAAGTTTTAGGTGTTCTTTTACTTTGGTTATTGTTGTGTGAATTACCACCACGGCTATTTCCATTTCTGTTGTTACTTTGCGCGCCATTTCTTACTGAAATACGAACTAGTGCTTTTGTTCCACCAACTCCAAAAACTCCACCTTCTGGTTCTCTTAAAATGTTTATATTGGCTTGAGTTGCATCTTCAAGGCTAAGTTCTTTTAACCCTGCTTTTATAGCGTCATCAATGGTTTTTGCTTCAACTTCTACCCATTTATTAGACATTATTTTCTCCTTCTTTTTTTTCTGTTTTTGCGAGGATCATCTTTTTCATCTTTGTTTTCAGTTGATGTTTCTGATGTATTATTATCCTCTTTTTGATCTTTTTGTGTTTCTTTAGCTTTTTGATTCTCTTCTATTTTTACGATTAAAGCTTGTTGTCCAATCCTAAATATGTTTCCAGTTAGGAAATATACAACCAAACCAGATGGTAAAGTCCATGAAATGAAACCAAAAAATAGTGGCATTATTTTTCCAATCATTTGCATTTGCTGCGCCTGTGGGTTGTTTGAATTACCAGATTTTTTAGTTAACTGGTTTTGTTGAAATAGTGCTGTTAAAACAACAAATAAAATTAGTACTAAATAGGGAATTCTATCGATCCATGCTCCTATTTCTGATGCTGGAATCTGAAGATCCATTGTGTAAAATAAAACACTGGAATGATCACCTAGTTGAGTAAACAATGAAGCCTCTTTTGGAATAAAAACGAGTGGCTCTCTTAAGACTCTAAATAAAGCAAACCAGATAGGCATTTGAATAATAAGAGGTAAAACACAACCCAATGGGTTTATACCTTTTGTTTTATATAAATCAGCAATTGCCTTATTTAATTGCTCTTTATCATCTTTATGTTGTTTCTGAAGTTTTTTAAGCTCGGGTTGAATATCTTGCATTCTTTTAGTGGATCTGGTCTGTCTTAATGTAAGCGGAAATATCACAATATTGATGATCACAGTTAAAACTACAATTGAAAACCCGTATGAATTTGTAAAATCATAAGAATAAGATAATAAAAATCCAATAGCTAGTGCAAATGGTTCTAAAATTGCCAATTTTTACCAAATTTCATGTAAATTGGATTGCAAACATAAATTCTTTTTAAAAGTAAAGGTAATGATGCAATCAATCCTTTTTTTTCTATTGAATTTTTCATAATTTCACTACATGTCGGATAATATAAACAATTACCTTGGCCAAAACCAAAAAAATTGAGTAATGATCTTGCTGAGATATAAAATAATTTTGAAATTTTCATTTAATTTTTAAGTAGGGGGTGAGATTTAAGTATTTCACTTATATCACTTAGGTTCAGTTTGGAAGATTGTGTTGAACCAATAACATATATGTCAATATTTTTGTTTGTCTCTAACGCCCGTACAGCCTCTTTTATCCTTCTTTTAAATTTATTTCTATTAACAGCATTTGTTCCTTTGCTTGAGATGTTTATTCCAAGCCTTGATGTTTCTAACTCATTTATCATTAGATAAACTCTTAAACCATTTGCCTTAATAGCGTTTTCTTCTTTTTTTAGGTTGTAAAAATGCTCACTAGTATTTAGTGCAGTAAAGCTTACCAATTAGTTACGCAGAAATTATCTTGCGTCCTTTGCTTCTTCTCCTTTTAAGGATTTGTCTTCCAGCTCGGGTGCGCATTCTTAATCTAAAACCGTGTTTTCTGCTTCTTTTCCTGTTACTAGGTTGATAAGTTCTTTTCATTTTTCTCCTGTTTAATCACAATAAGACAATAAATTATTTAAACAAACTAAATATAATTTTTTATTTAATGTTCGCGAAAACGAAATTATCTTCGCGAAAACTAAATTAACTAATAATCGTAATCTAAAATTTAGTTAGTGAATTATAAATACTTTTATACAAAAAAAGCAGTAAAAACAGTGTTTTTTCCGCATATTAAATATTCATAGTTATTTAAGCTTGCTTTTCGCACTCTATGAAAATTTTTAATTCTTTATTAGTTTTATATAGAACATGAATCACAATCTACAAATATTTAAAGAAAAAATACTTCAAGAAAACCTTAGTAAAACCGAAACATATTGGATTGATCAAATTGATTTTCAAATTGTAGATAATGATTTAAATTTATGTGTAAATTCAGAATTTGTAAAAACTTCTATTGAAAAAAAAGTCTTTGATAAGATATTAAACGTTTCAAAAAGCATTTCAGATATAGATAATTGCATTTTTATTTTAGACCCGAGTAAAAAAGTAAAAAAAATGGAACTCTCTTCTCCCTTGGTTGAAGAGGTAATAGTTTTTGAGGAAAAAGAGGTTGTAGAAGTAGACTTAAGTGTTTTTAACAATCTTTTAGTTGGTAGTTCTAACAATTTAGCAATTGCCGCTGCGAAAAATGTTGTTCAGAGCCCTGGGAGTAGATTTAATCCTTTATTTATACATGGTAAACCTGGTGTTGGTAAAACCCACCTTTTGAAAACCATGGAAGAATCTTCGAGGTCTTCTTATTACATTGATTCAGAATCTTTTCTCGAGTCCTATGTGTCTGGAATTAAAAATCAGAGTATCGATTTGTTTAAAAATAAAATTAGATCAGTAGATATTCTATTAATTGATGATATTCAGTTTTTTATGGGCAAAAAAGGTGTTTCAGAGGAACTTTTTCATACAATTAATTATTTCTTAAACAATAACAAGGCTGTTGTTTTGGTTTCTGATCAAAAACCTCAAGATTTACTAGGTTTTCCAGAAAGATTAATATCGAGAATATTAAATGGTCTTGTTACAGACATTGAGCAACCTAGCTCTGAAATGTTTAAAGATTTTTTAATAAAGATAAATGAAGAAAATAACAAAACTCTTTTGACCGAATCAAATATTGAAGATTTATCTAAGATTGATATTTCTAGTTTTAGAGATATTAATGGAATAGTCAATAGTTTGGTTATTAATAAACAAACAGGTATTAATAATACAGATTATATATTGGGGTTAGTTCGCTCTTCTTTAAACCAAAATACTATTGTTTTAACACCTGAATATATTTTTGATTATGTATCAAACGTTCACCAAATAGATAAGAAACTTATTTCTTCAAAAAATAGGAGTTTAGAGGTTGGTGTGGCACGACACTTACTGGTTGCTTTAATGAGAAAACACACCGATCTATCGTTGTCTCAAATAGGTCTTTATCTTGGAAACCGTTCTCATTCGACTGTTTTGTCTTATTTAAATAAAGCAAAAAGTTCAGCTGTTGTGTTAAGAGAAATAAACAGTTTCGACAACAAACTAAATATGGTAGAAGCTTCTTAGTTTTTATGTTTGTTTTGTTTAAAGTGTTCAACAGCAAAAACTATAGTTTTATGGGTTTAAAGAAAGTTTTCAACATGTCCGACGTCTTTATTATTATTAAATATATATAGGAGTAAATTGAAGTTCAAAATAAAAACAGAAGATTTAAAAAACATAGTGTCAACAGTCTCAAGAATTGTTGACCCAAGGCCTGCTTCCCCGGCACTACAGGGTATTTACTTTAGGACCAATGAAAACTCTATAGAAGTAATTGGTTCAGATTTAGACATTGTTATTAAAGCAAAATCAGAAGCAGAGATAGAAGTAGAAGGAAAAGCTTTGATAAACGCAAGGATCCTTTCTGATATAGTTAGAAAACTTCCAAGGGGCGATGTAACTGTTTCAGACATAGGTAGTGAACTTAGGGTAGAACAAAAAAAACTAAATTTTACTTTAAGAAAATTAGACGACCAAGCGTATCCAGAAGCCTTACTTCAAAAAAATTACGATGAAAAAAACAGTCAAAGCGTTGAACCCAACGAACTTTTTGAGTCCCTTAAAAAAGTAGGTATTGCTGCCTCTCCAGAGGGTGGAAGACCTATTTTGACAGGAGTTTATTTCAATAACGCGAATGAAAAAACTGAACTAGCTGCTACAGACAGCTACAGGTTAGCAACACACGATTTAACAAACTTTCCAATTGAAGATGCAGGAATACTTTCTTTCAGATCTCTTAGTGAAACAGCAAGAATCTTTGAGCAAACAGAAGAAAAAATAGAAATTAACTCTACAGACAGAGAGTTACATTTTTATGACAACAAGTTTTCCGCTTCAGTAAGAAAACTTGAAGGAACGTTTCCTGATTATATAAACCTTTTCCCTAAAGAAAACCTTTTCTCCATAGAGGTTGAAAAAAATGACATTCTCGAAGCTTTAGATAGGGCAACCGTTGTTGCGGAGGGTTTTATACCAGTTAAAATCGAAATTTTGAACCCAGAGACTCTAAAAATAACAACAATCAACAAAGACATAGGTGGTGGAAACGAAGAGGTTTCTATAAAAACCCTTGGTTTGGATATAGGTGATATAACAGGGTTTACCATGTCATTTAATCCCAATTACTTAATCCAAGGAATAGAGGTTTTAGACGGTAAAACTGTTTACCTACGTTTTTCAGGAAACGAAAAACCGGTTGTTATTCAAGGCGAACATGAAACTTTTAAATACTTATTAATGCCCGTTAGACCCAATTAATGGAATCAAAACACCCAACCAAGATAAACGCAGAAACAAACGATTTAGGTATCAGTTTTTCTAAATCAAAAAAAATAGAAAAATATTTCTCTAAAAATAAATATAAATGGTCAAAAGAAATATCCATTGGACCGGTGTTGAAAAACAAAGCTATCATTTATACGGAATCTTCAAGGGTTAAAGATTTAATTCAACTCGAAGAACAAAAGATACTTATAGATATCGAAAAAAAATCAGAAATAAAACTACTTTCAATAGATGTTCAAATATTGAATAACCAACAATAGCTTTATTTTTCTACTAAAATAGGAGTTCAGCAAGGGGCTGTACACAAAAAAATAGAGACGTTTCTTAGGAGATCTGTGCCAAAAAAAGATTCAAACACCTACGACTCTAAAGATATAAAAATTCTTGAGGGTCTTGAGGCTGTTCGTAAAAGACCTGCCATGTATATTGGCTCAACAGGTCCAATTGGCCTACACCACCTCATTTGGGAGGTTGTTGATAATTCAGTTGATGAAGCTATGGCTGGAAGGTGTACAGCTATAGAAATAGAACTCGAAAAAAATGGATCTGTAACTGTTTCCGATAATGGAAGCGGAATACCAGTTAAACCACATCCAAAAACAAAAGTTTCAGCTCTTACAACCGTCCTAACAACCCTTCATGCTGGAGGTAAGTTCGAATCTGGCGCATACACGGTTAGTGGTGGACTACACGGGGTTGGTATTTCTGTTGTTAATGCGTTGTCGACGTTTGTAAAGGTAGAGGTTCAAAGAGATGAACATGTCTGGAGTCAAATGTTTGATTTTGGAAAACCAACAACAAAAATTAAGAAAGGTAAGCCCTCTAAAAAAACCGGAACAAAAGTCAACTTTTTACCAGATCCAAAAATATTTACAGAAACTCAGACCTTTGAATACAACATAGTTTCAGAAAGAATAAGACAGACAGCATTTTTAAACAAAGGTTTAAAAATTGTTTTAAAAGATAACCGCGTTAAACCTGCAACAAAAGAAGAATTTCTATATAAAGGTGGTCTAACAGATTTTGTAGATTATTTAAACGACGGACACGAAGTACTTCACGATAAAATTATTTCATTTTCAGATAAAGCAAAAGACTCTGAGATTGAAGTAGCAATGCAATGGAAAGCAGAAGATGAAGTAACTATTAAAAGTTTCGCTAATAATATCCACACATTAGAAGGTGGAACCCACGAAGAGGGTCTTAGAACAGCTATTACTAAAGCAATAAATGATTTTGCGAAATCTAGGAATCTTCACTCAGATATCTCACTTACCGGTGATGATATAAGGGAAGGTTTAACTGGAGTAGTCTCTGTAAGAGTTCAAGAACCACAATTCGAAGGACAAACAAAAACAAAACTTGGTAATACGGAAATGAAGTCAAAAGTACAAGTTTTAGTGAACCAAGAACTTCCAAAATGGTTATTAAAAAACACAAAAGAGGGAAGGGCCATCGTAGAAAGGTGTGCCCTTGCAGCAAAAGCCAGAATGAGTGCAAAGAAAGCCAGAGAATTAACAAAAAGAAAAAGCATACTAGAAACAGCTGGCTTACCAGGAAAACTTGCAGACTGTTCTTCTAAAGATCCCTCTGAAAGTGAGTTGTTTATTGTTGAAGGTGACTCCGCAGCTGGTCCCGCTAAACAAGCACGCGAATCAAGAACACAAGCAATCCTACCAATTCGTGGAAAGATTATAAACGTTCAAAAAGTTACAGAAAACAGAGCACTTCAAAATGAAGAAATTAGTTCACTTATTAAAGCTATAGGAACTGGTATAAATACCGAATATAACGGAGATGAATCTCGATATGATAAAATCATTTTTCTCACAGATGCAGATGTTGACGGTGCCCATATTAGGACCCTACTCTTAACATTCTTTTTTAAATTTATGCCTGGTTTAATTAAAGAAGGAAAAGTCTGGATAGCAGAACCTCCTTTATATAGAGCAAAATCAACAGGGGGTGTGAATTATCTTAAAGATGATGATGCACTTGAAAAATTTAAAAAAGAAAACAAAAACAAAAAATTTATAATTTCCCGATTCAAAGGTTTGGGTGAGATGAATGCTGGAGAACTTTGGGATACCGCTATGAATCCAGAATCGAGAACTCTTATTAAAGTTAACATTGCTGATGGAAAAGCAGCTGAAGCAAAAGCTGCAGATATGTTTGAAGTTCTAATGGGTACAGATGTATCGAGAAGAAAAACATTCATTGAGCAAAACGCAAAAGACGTAAGATTTTTGGATGTCTAATGGTTGACAAAAAATCCTCAGCAAAAAAACCAGCAGCAAAAAAACCAGCAGCAAAAAAACCAGCAGCAAAAAAACCAGCAGCAAAAAAACCAGCAGCAAAAAAA
>ENA-OREN01000554-OREN01000554.1-marine-metagenome-genome-assembly--contig:-NODE-554-length-52391-cov-9.797932_pt1 | contig 52391 bp, 45 predicted proteins | sample MGYA00248624_ERZ508555 | MGnify/ENA primary metagenome ERZ508555 (study PRJEB26222, sample SAMN06267773) | marine metagenome | isolation source: Saanich Inlet, British Columbia, Canada | place... | reverse complement strand
ACTAGAAATTTTAATCGGAAAGCTTCCTGTATGGTAAGGATTATTCGATTGCATTAATCGAATAGTGTCACCGTCATTAAAAAATGAAAAGGGAGGATTACCCTCACCATTCGGCGTATTACTTTTTACATGCATGAAGGGCCATACGAGACTTTGAAATGGATTTTCTTGAGAACCATCTCCAAATTCATCATTCCCATTCATTGATATCCACCAATTAGGTCCACTGTATGCGGGAATAATCATTAGTTCTTTTGAAAAAGCACCTAAATAACCATCACTATCAACACCCGCTACTTTAAAGAAATATTCTTGATTATTGTCAAGTCCAGTAACGACCAATGAAGTTGTACTGGTTTGATCAACATAGTTTTCACTCTTTGTTTCAATATTTGGCGATGTTGACATGTACACTTCGTAATGCTCAATATTCGTTGCCGCTAACGCATCCCAATTTAACGTAACTTGTCCACTGCTAGGCTGTCCAACTAAGTTTTGTACCTGTGTAGGATACGGAGAAACTGCGAGTGCATTCTCATATGCCCCTAGGTCAGGATTTGAACCAACAGGGTTTGGACGTTTATTGCTTAAATAGTCAGCTGAAGGCGCAGATACGCCATCAAAAGATAAGGTTCCCAACCCAATCACAGGACTCGCATCGCTTAAGGCATAATTAGAAGTACCAACAAAGCCAGGATTAAGGTCAAAAGTATTTTCGCCAAATGAAAGATCTGTTTGATCAAAAACCCCTTCAAAGCTGTTATAGTCGTTAATTATTTGAAAGGATTGGCCATTATCAATTCCTACTGCTCCAAAGCCACCAATATTATTATTGTTATCATAATTTTTATTACCAAAGAAAATGTTATTAAACCAAACACCCCTTTGATCTTGAGGATTATTTAAAAATATACCTGCACCCACACCCATGCTAGTTTGAGAGGAAGCAACATTATTAACTATCGTATTATTAAATAACCAATGAGTAGGACTATTATTATGGTTACCAATAACAATATGGATTCCGCCTCCCATTCCTCTACCATTATCTGAACTAAATCGAGCTTCATTACTATCAATTACAGAGTTCCACATGGCAAATGGTGCATTTGCATAAATTGCTCCACCATGAGAATTGGTATTACCACCCAACCAGTCCACTTTATTCTTACTAAGCCGTGATTTAACAATATAAACCAATGGCGAATAATTAGTCCCATTATTCTTATGTTCACGAGTCATAAATAATGCACCTCCATAGGACCCATGACCATCACTACTACTAACCGCTTGATTGTTTTCAAATGTTGATTTAATAATAACTACATTACCATTGTGAAATAAACTAATTGCACCACCACTAGGACCATCACCATTAGGACTATCAACTCGATTATTTTTAAATATAGAATTTCTAACCCATAATGTATCTTCGAGAATAGTATTGCTATTTTCTCCTTGAAAAACAATTGCACCACCAGTCTGTTCTGCTAAATTATTTTCAAAAACACAGTTTTCAATAATTGGAGCTGCCAGATGAATGTTCATAGCACCACCACTTTGAGATTTATTATTTATAAATATACAATTTTTAAACTTTACTTGTGCGTGGTGTGCGTAGTTTTCTGAACCTACATTTTCTACACCTGTATGCATGGATACTGACCCACCCCAAGCTCCAGAAATTTTTCCATTCTGAAAGGTTAAGCCAATAATCTGAAATGTTGAGTCAATAGGGTGCTCCCCAGAAGTCCTTATCTCTAAATGTCGTCCATTACCACCAGCATCAAAAATAGTAGCTTCAGGCCCTTTTTCTGAAGTAATCACTACATTCTTATACTTGTCTTGATCCGTTAGATTATAAGTATCTATCATAATCTCTCGATTTTCTGAACCGGTATACGTTCCTTCTTTGATCATCAGAGTATCGCCACCTGAAATCATATCAAGGGCATACCTTAGCGATTTGAAAGGCTTAGCACTGCTACCCTCATTTGTATCAAGACCATCTGTTGCCATCCAATAAACCGGACCAGAGAATTTTGGCGTTATATCAATACTTGAAGAGGCTGTCCCTTCATAACCATCTGCATTGACAGCTGTTACGCGTAAAAAATATCGAGTGGTATTGTCAAGACCTGTAATCGTGTAAGTGGTCTCCGTTGCCTCTCCTACATAATAGGTAGATTCAACATTAAAGGCACTCGTGTGTATATAAACATTGTATTTTGCAGCACTCGATACGGCGTCCCATGAAAGCGTAATTTCTCCACTGCCACCAAAAGCAACTACATTCTTGACCTGCCCTGGATAAGGAGAGGATCCTAATGCATTTTCATAAGCACCAAGATCAGGGCTAGAACCAGAAGGATTCGGTCTATCACCTCCTAGAATATCTGATAAAGGTGCATTTTTATCCCAATCGGACCAATTTGCAATACCCGCACCAATTGCTAAAGAGGCATCAGATAGATTAAAATCACCAAGCGTTGAATCTTTAAATCCTGGATCTACATCAAGAGAATAGTCAAAATTAAAATAGTTGGAGCCACTGCCACCACCACCATTCTTAAGATTATCTAAATTATAAATAAGGTTGTAATCATTTCTAAAAACAGGCTCACCACAATGTAGTTGAAGTTGATATTCTTCTGTAACCCAGGTACTACCATTTAAATTTTTATTACCATAAATAATGTTATTAAAAGCATATACACTAGGATTATCACCCCCCTGATCATGACTACAATAATAGACACCCGAAACAAGCCATGAATTTGAGTAACCACTCGATGAAAGATTATTTACTATTGTATTGTTTACCAATACCGATGTAGTTGCTGTCCAATTATTTGCTTTATACTCCATTGGACCATTCTCATAATAAATTACACCGATAGAGCTTGCAGGATTTGTACTCCCAAGGCCAGAACGCGTCTCATTGTTGTAAAATAAATTATTAATAATATCAACAGCGGTCGTATTAATATAAATAGCAGATCCGCGAGCATCGTACTTCGCATATGCTTTATTATTTTTAAAGGTTGATTTTCTAATTGTAGATCTTGATTGAGCATTATCCAAACTTATAGCACCGCCTTGTGCATAATTATTATAATTTTCATTGTCGCTTGAGTTAGTTGAGTACATGGATCTGCGGTTTCCATCAAAAACACAAGAATCAATTATAACAGAACCTTGATCTGAGACTGCGATTGCGCCCGCGCCTCTCCAATATTGCGTGGAGTCTACATTTGAGTGGAATATTACTTTATGAAATTTTGGCATCCCTTGATTGATATAAACAGATCCGCCACCATCCGTGCTACCCTCTACTAAACCATTATATAAGGTGATATTCTGGATAACATAATTAGTATCTATACCACTATTAGAAAATTTAAAATGACGATCTTTTCCTGAGGCATTTATAACGGTTTGATCTGGGTCATATGCGAGGTCACCTGTAATCACTAATTGTTTTTTATCAGAAGGAGTAATACCGCGATTATTACTACCACTATGCGTTCCCTTCATCATTATTATAGTATCGCCAGTTGCAGCAATTTCCATTGCGTTTGATAAATGGTTTATGGGCGAATCTTTTGAACCATAATTATAATTAGAAGATGTATCGGATAAGGCTTTTCCACCAGAGGTGGCTACGTACCATGGTCCACTATGACGGGGTTTTATTACAACAGAAGGAGACAAAGCACTTTCCGTGCCTGTACTTGTATTTTTTGCCGAGATGCTAAACGTATACTCCGTACCATTGGTGAGCCCAGAAATGGTTGCTGAATTATCAGTGGTTTGCGCGACGTTAGTTCCATCTTGGTAAATTTGATATTCAATATCGCTAGCATCTGTAGTGCTTCCTAAACTTTCTTTATTCTTAGACCAACTCATTTTTATACCAGAAGATGCTGCTGTAGCCACAAAACCTGAAACTGGCATTGGAGCGCTTGAAGTGGCGAGGCTATTCTCATAGGCACCAATATCCGGATTACTTCCTGCCGGGTTAGGTCGCACACTGGTTGTGGTGATATTAAAGGCATGATCATATTTAGCATTAATATCACTTGTTGGCGCTGAGATACCTTCATCATCCCAAGTCGCTACACCTGCACCGATGAGTGGACTTTTATCTGAGAGGCTGTAGTCTCCATTGCTAGTATCTTTAAAAGCTGGTGTCACATTATATATATAATCACCCCACCCAGAGCCTTCTCTAGGCGCTTGAACAATTGAATAGTCCATGGTTAGTTTATATCCACTTGTATTACCCGCACCAATAACCGCTCTCTTTTCATTATCAGTATTTGAATAAATAAATTTCTCGCCACCCGCTAAAACTCGACTACCTGTAATGCTTGAATTAAAAATATAAGCCTTGGAATTGGATTCACCATAGTAATCACCATAGGCAATCGTACCACCATAAATCTCCCATCCACCTATTTCTTTTGTATTGGAGCTTACATAATTACCATGGAAAGTTGAGTTTGCAATGGTCATCGTACCGCCATCATAGTTTTGACTATTGTTATTCCAATATACAGCATTCCAATATACAGCACCACCACTCGTCCTATTATACGTTCCATCTTTATTGCTTAACACATAATTATTAACAAAAAGGCAATTTTCAATTGTCATGCTTCTCTCAGACTTAATGGCTCCACCATAAGCATTATAATCAGTTTTAACATAATTATTGAGGAAGGTACTATTTCTAAATATTATTGCTTCATTTAAATCATCCTTAGAGGTCGGCCACTGGATATTCACAGCACCACCACTAGAACCCGTACTTGAAACTTCAACTCCATTGTTATCAAATGTACAAGAAGTAAAGGAAGGTGTTGAACCCTCCCTTGCAATTATTGCACCACCACCTTCATTGTATGTCGTTTTATTATTTTTAAAAATACAGTCAATAAATTGTACGTCAGATCCATTGCTTAGGAAAATAGCTCCTGCTCCAGGCCAATTTTCCGCCAGACCATTTTGAAAGGTTAATCCAATAAACTTTGTTTTATTAGATTGGCCATCATCAATAGTCATATGTCGATTTGTTGATTGTGCATCAAAGATGGTCTTGCCTGCTCCTTCTACTCCAATCAAAACAAAATCTCTACTATTATATGTATAGAGTTCATCATTTTTAAAATCATAATATCCGTTAGGATTATCATTGTTAACGCTGGGCATCACTTTAACTGTATCTACTTGTCCGCTGGTAAGATATGAGTTGCTCTCTAAAACCTTATGAATTGTTTTAAATGCTTTTGCCGCAGTAGTTCCATCATTGGAATCATTTCCATTATGCATATCAACCCACCAAACGTTTGGGGGCATACTACTACTAGAGCTATTTTGTCCAAAAAGGAATAGTGCAGAAAATAAAAGAGTAAAAATAAATTTTTTCATGGTTTAACCTTCTGGTAATGTTGGTGCTTCAGGTAAAGGAACCGGGTCCGCATCAAATAAACCTGCAGCATAGGCTCCGTAACCACCACCGCCAAGTAATACTGTCGCCCATAAAAAGCGCTTCATTCCTTTGCTCATGGGCTTTTTTGGAGCTTGAGCTGCTACCGCTGGAGACCCACCAGCCTTTGCTGCGGCTAATAAATCCGCTGGAGGCTCTAAGCCTACAAGTTCCCATCCCACAATTTGTATTATGGGTAATAGTCCATCCACTTCACCTTTATATTCTTTACTTGAAGTTCGGATTGTTGCGCCAGTTTCAACAGAAAACATTTTAGCATCAATGGTATAGGTATTCCCTAGTTTTCCAAAGGAACCTGATACCATATTTTGCACCCCTAAAAGAGCACCAACCTCTGCCGCACACTCTCCTGATGTACAGCCAGATTGCTGCAATCCTTGTTCTTCTAAAATTTCAGCCATTTGATTTCTCTCAACCATAATTACAGCATCGGTAGCAACCATTTCACTCATCAATCTATCCGTTAGGGTTGCTGCTTCCATTTGGTTAATTCCACGTCCTTCAAAATCTAGGATAGCTACCGTGGTTTTACCATCTGCAAGCTGTGCCTTCAATAACTGAAGGCACAGAATGCTTAGCAGAATAGTATAATTTTTCACTTTTTTAGTATTAATCATTTTATGCTCACTTTGATTCAAAGTTTATCACTTATTTAATATAAATGACTGTGTGCTAACGCACAGTCTATTTTTTACCATTTTTTGATTCTGGCAGCTCAGCCAAAAGTCGTTCAACTTCAATTGAAAGTTCATTCACAAATTTCTCTTCTTCTCCATCATGAAAGCCACGCCTCAAAAAGGTCAGTTCTCTATTGCCATCCATTACAAATAGCCTCGGCAAAGTTTGGGCATTATAACGCTGCATTACCGTTCCTCTGGTATCATATAGAATTTGCATCGTGACTCCTTTTTTCTCTAAAAAAGGTCCCGCTTTCGGCATATCTCCATAGCCAGGGTTATTTCGAGTTGCCTCTGTTATATCTACCAAAAAAAACTTAATCCGCTCATCTTTATATTTTTGATACACATCTTCTAAAAGCGGTAACTCTTTCATGCAAGGTTGACACCATGTTGCAAAAAAACTTAGTAACACAGCGTGCCTATTTGGCTGGGTGGCTAGTTTTCTTAAACGCTTGCCTTCTTCCTCTGACCAATTTCTTAAAAACTCAAACTTTCCGGGGGCATACATAAGCGCCCATGATGGAGCAATATCACCCACTTTAAGGTCCTTGTCATCGTCACTACTCATGCCTGGAGTCACTGATTCATCTTGAGCATATACTAAAGATAACATCATGCCTAAGAGAAAAAGTGTTGATTTAAATATTTTATTTTTCCGCATCTTTATTAAAATACCTTTTTAATCTAATAATATTAAGACCCTACAATCTTTTAAAACACTATAGCTTCTATTTGCAGAATCAATTTTTGATACATCCGCATTACTCACTGTAATATCGGTACGGTTAGTTCCTGCTGTGGCAATACCCTTAACCACTAAAGGATTACCCATAACTCTGGCATCTTTTTGTGCTGCTTCTAATGTTTTAGAATAACCAGCCACACCATTTTTTACCGCATACTCACGACTGTAAGTCCCTGGTCCATAGACAGCATTCCCATTTTGATCTAAAATCCTTGGCGCCATAGCTGGTCGTGCTTTCAGACCTCTAGCGTCAATGATTATGCCCGTAATCCCACCTGTGGTCGGTGCATTTGGCGTTGTTGTTGCTTCGCCTGGCACAGCTGTTGGAACTGTTAATGGCGGAAGCATAATATCTGATATCCCACTCATTGGAACTGAATATTCGACTTCAACCGAAGTATCACTTAAATATTTTGGATCACCATTTTGTCTGGCACCGCGGATAAAACCTCTTACCTTAGTATTAATAACATCATCCACCATTGCACCACTCATGGTGGTCTCACTGGTGAGAGTAACACCATTAACAATCTCTATTAACTGACGAAGGGCATCTTGCTTAGCGATTCTAAGCGCTAACCTTCGTGCTTGTCCTGCGTTTATAGCGTTTTGAGGTACAAAACCAATTCCAATTGCAGAAATGGTTTGCTCGGAGTAATTCACACTACCTTTATCAAGCTGCGTTACAACTCCCTGTGAAAAAGATAGAGATAATAATAAAATAGATAAGCTAATTAATTTTTTCATAAGATTCCTCATCATTGTACAATTTGTGCCGTAATGCGATTACCACTTAAACCGGTAACTTTAAACGTTAAGCCATCTGGGCTTGTTTGAGATAATCCCATAGCTAAAGCTTGCGATTTTCCTTCAAACTCCACTTCATACTCTGCTACGCCATCTGTTAAACTTTTGGCGTAAGCATTGCGAATACCTGATACTGTTTGAGCTTTCAAGAAAGACTCAAAAGTCATATAGCTCATAAAGTCAGCTCCTGTTAAAACAATAAAAACTTTTGTAAAGTTTGACTGTTGCGTGCTCCATTTAGTTATAAGCTGCGTAATAATATTCTTGCCCATTGCTTCCGCTGCTTGATTCGCGGCATTCACACCCGCTGTTGACGGTGAAATATGAGGCTTTTTACCTCTAGACTGTGGAACAACCGCCAAAATCTCACCCGTATCAGTTCTAATTATCTTTGCATTAATATCTGCTTGACCTGATGTCATGTTATATATTTTTCCACCCGATGAAATTTTAGCAGTACCAATGACAATTATCTCAGCTCCTAATTGTGAAGCGATTTTAGCAGCGGCAGATACATTGCCAGCGAGCGCCTGAGAATAATCTGCATCCCCTTTAAGCGCCTGAACCATTTGACGATCAACAACATCAAACCCTTTTTCATAAAACATCGCTAAAAGTTTAGTTTCAGCAAAGTCTGTAGGAGTATTATCAATTAAATTTTGCTCTCTAACCATAAAAATAATACGTGGACGGTTCATCGAATTTAGCAAGGTTTGTAGAGCAGCTTCATCTGCCATCACCTGATCTATCATATCTGTGACTTCTGCTTCAATCGTAATTTCCCAGTTTCCGTCAGGCCCTTGACTTTCTTTAATCACTTTAAATGACTTAACAAACCCTTGAGCTTTAGAATAAATATTGTCCTCAATAGAAGTAGCTGTTACTGTTGTATTTGAGGTCATGTAGGCTCCAAGACCCTGCTCTACCGCATCTCGCTTCGCTTGCTCAGTAGCCGCATCTTTCGTAAGCCCATAGCCTGTACCTGAGGCCACTTGAAGCTGACCGTATAGCGCTGAGAAGCATATAAGTAATGCAATAGCGTATTTTTTAAATATAATTCTTGAAATAATCATTGTTTATTTTTTGCGCTCCTTAACACGGTAAATTATTGAATTCATAGCGCCTAAACAATAGTTATGATAGTATAATGTGACATAGGTCAAATTGTAAAGTTTTCTTTATTTTTACTTAATCCATTTTAGTGTTTAAAGGTATATTCGGGATGATAAAACTTTTTAAGGAATACATTATGATTAAGAAAAATCAATTATTACTAGCTTTCATTCCTTTATTATTTCTGGCCTCTTGCGCCACGAAGCCTGAAAGCGATATGGACACACCAGAATATCATTATAAAGCTGGTATGCGCGCAATTGAGAATGAAGATTATCAACAAGCAATTAAATCTTTTCAAAGGTCTGTTGACCTAGACAAAAAATTTGCACTTGGTTATGGTGGGCTTGGTTTAGCTCATGCACACCTTGGCAATAATAGCCAGGCAAAAGATAATGCCTCAAAATGTGCAAGTCGTGGAAGTAAAGATCCTGAGGCCCTCGCTTTAAGTGGACAAGTATGGATTACCATGCGTGATTCTGAAAAAAAGTGGTTCAAACGCGCTGAGGATTATTTAAAAACAGCTTTAAGACGTGATAAGGAACATGAAGGCTCTCAATACTGGTTGGGAGTTGCTCATCTTTATAACTACCAATTTGATGAAGCAGAAAGTTTCTTTCGTAAAGTAGTAAATAAACGCGGTGATTATGCTGGAAAAGCTGATTCTAAATGGAAATTATCACAAAAAATAGTTCGCGCAATGCCCGGAACGCCTATAGGTAAAAAAGTTGCTCTGAAGGAAAAAATTAATCGTGCAGATCTAGCAGTCCTTTTTGCTGAAGAATTGAAAATTGGGGTTTTATTTGATCGCATGCCTGCCGCGCAAAGTTCTGGATTCCAAACACCTGGTCAAGCAGCTCAAGAATCAAGAGTTGTTGTTCCTAATGATTCAAAAGGTCACTGGGCAGAAACTTGGATCAAAGATATGATTCGTTATGGTATAATGAATATAGAGCCCGATGGAAATTTTTACCCTGATGATAATATTAATCGCGCAACATATGCAATGGCTGTTCAAAGACTATTAGTCGTTGCTACGCGTGACGAAAGTTTAGAGACACGTTATTTTGGTGAAGCACAAAGTAGATTTAGTGATGTCCCTAGTAGTCATTTTGCATACAATGCAATGGCATTATGTGCAGAGCGTGGAATTATGCAGGCAGATGTCATTAATGGAAGATTTGAACCAACTGGAAATGTCAATGGTGCAGATGCTTTGTTAATTATCAGAACGCTTCAAACATCGTTACGAATGACATTCTAATTTTTAACTATTATTATACTTTAAAAGGGTCACTACAGTGACCCTTTTTGTTTTCTACCCGACAAAGATTCATGTAAATTAGCTTTATGTGGAAGCCTAAAATATTAATACTCTTTTTTGCCACACTTTTTTCATTTCAGTGCGTGGAAACATTAATTAGTGTTAGGGTTTTTCCTAGTGGTGAATACTTAATGAGAATTCAAAGCGAAGGTGATAGAAAAGATATCCTCAATGATGATTTTATTCTTCCTAATGGTAAAGGTTGGGAGACTCAAATTAGTGAGAGAAAAAAGCCGGATAGCGATGAAACTATTTTTAGTTTAGAGACAACAGCATTGCTAAATGGAAAAACTATTTTTCATCCAAAAGAGGAAGGCCCTCACCTTCAACGCCACCCAATCAATGTTAAAAAGAAAGATCGTTTTTTCTCTACAACATATGAACTAAATAAAGTATTTAAAGGTCGGCGCGTTCATCAAAAATATCCCTTGCTAGCACAAGCAATGGATGATGCAAGTACGGATTCAACCTATGGTGAAGTTTTGTCAGAAATCATAATGTACTGTCTTAGTGCTGCAATGGAGAATATTGAAATTGAGGAAATCCTTAAAGAAAGAATATTAAACCATTTTCGGGGGGTCTTTTATAAAGCCATGGAAGAAGGTACTTTGCTTCAAATTTTAGAATCTGCTCAAACAGTAAGTCCTGCAAAGTTTGAATTGCCTGAAAAAATGATTCGTACAAATTTTATTCCCTTTGAATCATTATTGCCTTTGAGTTTTGTTGATAAATGCATTCAGGAAATGAAACCTTATATTAAAGAAGCAAACATTACTTTAGAGCTTCATGATGATACCTTTAAATTCATAGGTCTTCTACCAGGTGTAATCATTAAATCAAATGCAGATTCTATCTTTAATGATACTCTGTGGTGGGCTTTTACTGCCGATAGTTTTTTAAACGATGATTATATGATTGAGGCTGCCTCTGTTATCTATCATCCAAAGAGAATTCAATTAACAATAGTAGTAATTTCAGTAATGCTTTTATTGATTTTATCCATTAAATATATAAAAAGGAAATCAGCATGAGGTATTCCATAGTATTTTTATTTTTTATTTCTTCAATCTTAATTGCTAAACCAAAATTTACAGATCAACAGATTGCAGGAATGACTCCTAAGTATTTCAAAAGGAATCATACGGCTCCAAAATTAAAAGGGATAAAAATTTATAAGGAGGGAAATGAAAGAATATACTATATAGAAATAATAGCAGACAGAAATAGGTCTAGCGATGATCTAAGCTTTGCGGTTTCAGCTTTAGCAAATATGGGGCAATACGCAAAAAAACCCTTCAATAAATATGTAGTTGTTATGCATTATAATGTAAGAGGTAAGAGTGTAGATATTTGTGAAGCAAATGCAAGATGTACAGCAGATTATATGATCCGAAAACAAATTACATATGATCAATGGTATAAAAAGTGCTTAACCTTTACATCAACTTGAGATTTCCATTATAAAAAAATTCTTCATCTTCAGTAGTTTATTAGTGCATAGTATTGTCATCTGTCAAATACTTGACTCTACCAGTAGCATAGGAGACTCAAGTATTTTGACTATTGATAAAAAAACAATAATAAATACCAATAAAAATAGTTTATTTACTTCTAAAGTTCTTCATCATCCGAATAAAGTACTGTTTAACTCTAGAGCTTTTGAGCTTGAAGTATTTACGGATTTTTTACGAAACGAACTTGAGTCTATAAGTTTGTTTTACAAAACAGATGATAAACCACAATTCATTGAAATTCTATTTGATATTCAAGCAAATCGCTATGTTTTCAAATACGACCCAAGAGTAAACCCTGCGAATGAAATTACTTATTTTTTTACAGTTATTCATAAAAATGGGTCGGTATACGCTACTCCTATTGATAAAGAAGGAGAGCTAAAACCTTTCACTCAAAATTTTGTGGATCCTGTAGAATACTACAAACAGCGTGCTGCCTATAAAAATTAGCATGAAAGATATTGCTACTAAAATTAAAGATCTTCGCGATCAAATTGATAATCACAATTACAGATACTATGTGATGGACAACCCAATTATATCTGATAGTGAATATGATCAAATTATGCGTGAACTAGAAGCTCTTGAAAAAAACAATGAAAACCTTATAACTCCAGACTCCCCAACGCAACGAGTTGGCGCTTCACCTTTAAAAGAATTTGGTACCATTACACATCGTGAGCCGATGCTATCATTGGCAAATGCAATGTCTGAAGAAGAAATAATCGCATTCTATATAAGATTAGAAAAAGTATTGAAGACTCAAAAGGATATAGAGTTAATTGGAGAGCCTAAGTTAGATGGTCTTGGCGTTGAGTTAGTCTATGAAGATAATATGTTTGTAAGCGGATCAACGCGTGGGGATGGTATAGTTGGTGAGAATATTACTCAAAACTTAAAAACGATTAAAGCTATTCCCTTAAAATTGCGCACTGACTTAAGAGAAACCCCTTCTTTACTTGAAGTCCGTGGTGAAGTTTTTATTAGTACGTCCGATTTTAAAAAATTAAATGATACACGAATAAAAAATGACCTTCCTGAATTCGCGAACCCAAGAAATGCTGCCGCAGGAAGTCTTCGCCAGTTAGATTCAAATATAACTGCTGAGAGACCTCTATCAATTTACTGCTATGAGGCTGGTGAAGTTTTAGGTGCCTCATTTAACACTCACTTAGATTTTTTATCAGCTTTGAAGGATTGGGGTTTCCCAGTAAACCCAGAGATAAAATTAGTTAAAACACCTAAAAAAATGGTGGAATATCATAAAAACTTGGAGCTTATTAGAAATAAACTGTCTTATGATATTGATGGGACGGTTTTTAAAATAAATAAAATACAACAAAGAAAGACTTTAGGGATAAGGAGTAGGTCACCGCGATGGGCAATCGCAGGAAAATTCAAAGCCCAGCAAGTCACAACTAGAGTCTTAAACATTGTTGCTTCTGTGGGACGTACTGGCGCAGTTACACCTGTAGCTCAACTTGAGCCAGTAAATGTTGGTGGCGTTAATGTAACTAACGCAACGCTTCATAATCAAGATGAAGTTGACCGTAAAGATGTTAGAATTGGTGATAAGATTATTTTACAGCGTGCGGGAGATGTGATTCCAGAAGTAGTAAAAGTAATTATCGAAAAAAGGCCTAAGAAAACAGTCCCATATTTACTACCAGTTGAATGCCCTAGTTGCAATCACCTTTTAGTCCGTCTAAAAGATGAGGTAGTTACGCGTTGTAAAAACGCATCCTGCCCTGCTCAAATTAAAGGTAGAATCATTCACTTTATTTCTAAATCAGCATTAGATATTGACGGATTTGGAGAAAAGCTGGTAGGCCAGTTAGTAGATAAAAAAATTATTGAAACTATTGATGATGTTTTCAAACTTACTTTTAAAAAGTTAGAAAGTTTAGATCGTATGGCCGAAAAATCTGCCAATAATATTTTAAATGCTATTCATGATGCAAAAAAAACATCATTTGCTCGTTTTATATATGCTTTAGGAATAAGGAATGTAGGCTACCATCTTTCAAAAGTTTTAGAAAAAGAATTTAAAGGGAATATTGAAAGTTTTAGGAAAAGCAATATTGAGAATCTAGAATCAATTGATGAAGTAGGTCCAATAGTAGCAAAGACTATTATAAAGTTTTGGAATGAATCTTCTAACGTTCAAATAGTTGAATCATGCTTATCTTTAGGGGTTGAAATTGCTCCTGTTTCCACACCGATAAGTGAAAAACTTAAAGATAAAGTATTTGTATTCACTGGAACTTTAACAAAATTTAATCGAAATGAAGCAAAAGATTTAGTCGCATCAAATGGGGGCAAGACTAGCAACTCTATTAGTAAAAAAATAGATTTCTTAGTCGCTGGGCCCGGAGCTGGGTCAAAATTAAAAAAATCTAAAGATTTAGCAATAACCATATTAACAGAGCAAGAATTTTTGGATATTATAAAATAAAGGCAATTACATGAAAAAGATACTTATCGCAATTCTACCCTTTCTTCTTCAAGCTGAAGAGCTATCTTTATCTTCTACTTTGATAGCAGATGGATTCAGTAAACCACTCTTTGTGACATCGGATCCAACAAATTCTAGATTCCTTTATGTTGTTGAACAAGCGGGGAAAATTGTAATTATAAAAAACGACGAAAAATTAAATGAGCCATTTTTAGATATTAGTGATAGAGTTGTTAATCCAGGTCGACCTGGTGATGAGCGTGGTTTGTTAGGCTTTGCCTTTCATCCTGACTATGAATCAAATAATAAATTTTATGTTAATTACATAAATAATGATGGATTTACTATTGTATCAGAGTTTTCCGCACAAAGTAGCCTTGTTGCAAACACCTTATCTGAACGAGTCATATTTGATCTTAAACAACCTTATGGTAACCATAATGGTGGCCATATGCAATTTGGACCAGATGGTTATTTATATATCTCTATTGGTGATGGCGGTAAAAGAGGAGACCCTCTTAATGCAGGGCAAGACCTGAACACTCTCTTTGGAAAAGTAATAAGAATTGATGTTAATAAAACACCATATGGTATTCCAAAATCTAACCCTTACTATGGACAAAAAGATAAACGTGGAGAAATTTGGGCTTGGGGACTACGAAACGTTTGGCGTTTTTCTTTTGATAAAAAAAATGGTGACATTTACTATGGTGATGTAGGGCAAAATAAATGGGAAGAAATAAACTATGAACCTTATACTAGCAAGGGTGGTGTTAATTATGGATGGCGAATTATGGAAGCTTCTAAATGTTATAATCCTGAAAAAAATTGTAACAAAACAAATTTAAAACTTCCTATCCATGAATACCCTAATGATGCTAATTATATGGTTGTTCTTGGTGGGGGCTCACAAATGAATTCAGATGGCTGTTCGGTTACCGGTGGTTATGTATACCGCGGAGAGAATATTAAAAAATTAAATGGTTATTATATTTTTGGTGATTACTGCTCTGGTAATATTTGGACATTCAAAGTTATAAATGAAAAAGCGGTAGAGCTTACAAATCGTACTGAAGAAATAAATTTAGCAAATGGAGAATTCACAACCTACATATCTTCTTTTGGAGAAGATGCTGATGGCGAGATTTATATTGTTGAATATAGTGGTGGAATATATAAACTAAAGCAAGGGCGCTAAGGAGATTATCATGGAAAAAATCCCAATGAAGATTGATCAAGTATTAAATGATGTTGTATTGCTTGTGCTCGATGGGCATGAACCATTAAAAGAACTTGGTATTGATAAGAATAAAATTTATGTAAAAGTTGTTGGTTATGATGAATATGGGATATGGATTGATCACCCTTCTTTCCAGGTTCCTAAAATTGTAGATGGAAAACCAAAAGGCACTAAAAATTCACCAGCATCAATTCTTATTCCTTGGGGCTTTATTGCCTCTGTAGTTCATTTCCCTGGTACAGATGGTTTTGATTTTCCATTCCCTTTTGATACTCCAATAGGATTTAAAGTTGATAAAAAATGAACACCGCTATTGAAATACAAAACTTAAAGAAAAACTATGGAGATACTGTTGCATTAAAAGGTGTCAATATTTCAATAGGAGATGGTGAATTTTTTGGTCTGTTGGGACCAAATGGAGCTGGAAAAACAACTACAATCAATATTTTAACGGGGTTAGTTAGAAAAGATGAAGGAATAACTAAAATATTTGATAAAGACATCATTTCAGATTATCGTTTTACCCGCGCTCAAGTTGGAATTTCTGCACAAGAATTTACTCAAGACTGGTTTTTCCCTTTAGATCGCCTTCTATATTTTCAAGCTGGTTATTATGGAATTCCAAAGGAAAAAGCAAAAGAACAGGTTGATGATTTACTTTATAGATTGGGCCTTGAAGAAAAAAGAAACTCTCGCCTTAGACAACTTTCTGGTGGAATGAAGAGACGATTTCAAATAGCTAAAGCATTAGTGCATGATCCTAAAATATTGATTCTTGACGAACCTACAGCTGGTGTTGATGTAGAGCTTCGTCATGAACTTTGGGAATATTTTAGAGAACTTCATAAAAGTGGAAAAACTATTTTACTGACCACTCATTATATTGAAGAGGCTGAAATGCTTTGCGATAAAGTTGCTATAATTGATGAAGGAAAAGTTATAAAAGAAGGCTCTCCTAAATCTCTTACCAATCAATCAGGAAAGTCAGGTATTAATATAAATATATCTGATAAAGATATAGATTTTGATAGGCTCTTAAGCGATTTTACTTATACAAACAATGATGGAAGACTCCATTTTACGACCCAAGAGCCAGAAGAAAACTTGCCAATAATAATCAATTTACTTACTAATGCAGGGTGTCACATTCAGCGTGTGGAAACTACAAAATCTTCATTAGAAGATGTTTTTCTAAGCCTCACTGGCAAAGGTATAAATGTATGAAAATTAAAAAGAGGTCATAATGAATTGGGTTGGTCTTTCTACTCTAACTTTCCGTGAAGTCGGAAGGTTTTTTTCTGTTTATCGACAAACAGTAATTCCTGGCCTTATCTCATCGATTTTATATATTTTGATATTTGGCTTTACTTTAGAACGACGAATATCTAGTATTGATGGAATACCTTATACTTTATTTATTATACCTGGGTTGATCATGATGAATACTTTATCAAATGCTACCTCTAATTCTTCTTCTTCCATGTTGCAAATGAAACTACTTGGTCAGCTTCCTGATATTTTACAAGCTCCCCTTTCTAGTTTTGAAATATCCCTAGCTTATATCATTGGAGGTATGGTTAGAGGGACTGTAAATGGCGTATTAATTCTTTTGGTTGGAGTAGGATTAAGTGATATGACCGTTGCTCAACCATTGGCAACCATTGGATTTATTATGCTTGTATCTTGGGCTTTTTCGAGCATTGGGCTTATACTTGGTCAAATGGCTGAGAGCTGGGATCAATTAGCAACTATGCAAAATTTCTTTTTAACACCATTAAGCTTTTTAGGTGGCATTTTTTATTCAATTAAAATGTTACCTGAATGGGCACAAGGAGCAAGCTTTTTTAATCCTATCTATTATATGATCAATGGATTACGTTATACAATACTAGGAGTTTCAGATTCCAATCCAAGTACTAGTTTTATAATTGCAATCATAATGACAATCGGATTTTCTGTGGTTGCAATTATGTTGATGGAAAACGGGAAAAAAATCAAACAGTGAACTTAAAGTTCCTTTTTCTCTTTCTTTCATTCGCAGTTACAATGCTTTCAGCACAAAAAGACACTACTCTTACATGGAAACATTATACACGCGGTGGTATTGCAAATACAGCTTCAAACAATGGTGGTTTTGCGTACTATCGAATAAATCGTCAAACTGATAATACATTTAGAGATCTAAGAGTTTTTAGTTACAGCTTGAAAAATGATTCTTTTATATACATACGTTATAAGACTAGTGATAAGTATTCTAGTTATCCATTTTTTTATCGTTATACCACAACTTCTTATAGAAAAAATACTCTAGCAAATGTTGATCTTCAATATCATTTTAATCAAGGCCTTGGGTATTTTATTAATAACTATAAGAATGGTTTAATTAATGTTGAACTTGGACATGCTTTTGATATTTCAGATTACTTGAATGCTACAAGAAAGACCTCATATTTAAAATCAGGTCTTTTTTGGGACCACGATACAAAATGGTTTTCTACTAAGTTTGAAGCAGAACATTTTCAACAAATTAGTGAGATTGTTGAAAATAATTTATCTAGAAATCAATTTTTATTTGAAATCATTATCCCTTTTAAAAAGAATTTTTCTGTTAACCTAAATTATGAACTTGAAGATTATCTTAATAAGACTCAAGTTGAGGCCTATTCAACTACAATCGCAATAGAGTGGAAAGGAAATTTAAGTTGGGAATTATAAACTATTTTATTTATGAGATTATGGTTTTGGTATAAAAGCTAGCAGTGTACGAGGATGCTCATCCACAATCATTAAAAAGCCTTTATCCTCAAAACGTACAAGCCCTTCCCAGTTTCGAGATTTTTCTTCAAGAACAAGTTGAATAGGTGGCGTCGATGTTCGAATCAACTTATCACTGTCAATTTTAAATTCTACTAAACGTTCAACATGTTCATATCTTTTATGTGTCATGCCTTCTTTTATATCTTCAATAATTAAATCTTTCCCAGGATTTAACCTCTCTTTTTCACCAGGCCAAAAATAATTTATAGCCCAAAAATTATTTTTTGAGTCTAGTTCAGTAACATCAGTTAATCTATATTCTAAATTGGGAAAAGTAATAGGGTTTTTGGGATTTAATGATGAGTTATAAGTTAAAGCTAATGGATTATTATTTATATTTGCGCCGTTAGCTTCATATAACACCATTAAATCATGTTGATATTTTAAAATACTTTCAAATCCCATGTTTTTTATATTCACAGGCAGCGGTATTTCTTTAATTATTTTTGAATCTATGACAAGATTCAGCTTCCTAAAATTCAACTTCCCTTTAATTAGAAAACTTTTCATTATACCATTATTTTTTGATTCAATAATCATATATGCTTTATTACCAATAAAAGTGATTGCTTCAAAGCCTTGAAAGCCCTCTATCTTTTCTCTTATATCTGATAATTCTATCTTTATTTTCTTTGGTTTTATGGCTTTCTCTTGATTTGCATCAATCCAATTAATTAAATCTTTTTTACTTATAGTATAAAAGCCTGGATCTTCTTTTTTCACATATTGAGGAAGAAGAATAAGATTCTCTTTATACCATGTTAAGCCTGAAAATTCAAGATCTCGATCTTTTGCTTCACCATTTAGTGGTATCTCTACTGGGAAAACTTCTTGGCTAAAAATATTTTGATAAAATAATAATATCATTAAAATAATCGTTCTCATATTCTTTCAAATACTCCTATTCTTTACCAGGATGGTATGCTTTTTCTAAGTTTAATTTAATATCTTCTATCTTCATCCACACTGGCTTCATTTTATGTTTAGCAAATAGTTCAGCTTGATCATCATAATGAATAGAATTTATATCTTGCGTTGCCGCACCAAACTGATGAATACTTTGCGCAGAAACATTCCCTTCTGTATCCCATTCTACTATTTCAAAATAACAGTCGCCAGCTATCCCAACTCTATCTTTAGGTTTTTGTTCAGAATATATAGCTCTGAGGATATCTGGACCACCGCTTAATGCCAGGTTTGTTTTTCCTCTTTGTAATCTTTGAATATCTCCCCATTTTACTTCAATTTTTCCAAATGCCGCTTTTGTCCATTTTACTACCTCTGTTAATCGTTCCATGTTTTTATTGTAATCGTACACATATTTATCTGGATCATAAACTGGACGTATTGTTTCATAAGCTAAATGCATTGATGTCGTTGTACTATCAGTATTTAAGTCCCAAGATTTCATCAAATTAAGTGCTTCTTTAATATCTTCATCTTCGCTAGAAGCTTCGTTAAGAAATCTCTTTAAATTTACAGCTATGACTGAATTTTCAGAATAATAAGTGTCAAATTTATTATTATAGAACTCTTCTCTGGTAATTGAATTGTCTGAACTAAAAATCTCCATTGCTCGTAATGCTCGATTTGTTTGAAAGGTTTCAATTCCTAAATTTTTTGAGAAAGAAGATTCTATTGGATTATCATTGCTAAATGTTGCCAAAAAAGGCGAACTATTACAGTTTTGTAAAAACCCTGATTTTGGGTTAAGGATTTGGGGCAATTCTTCAAATTTATAATAATCTTTCCAAACCAGTGATGCTTGATTCCCAGGTAGTACGCCACTCCAATCATGCTTACTTTTATCACGTTTTGGAAAAAGTGCATTATAAACATAGAATATATTTCCACTTTTATCAGCATAAACTGTATTAAACATTGGTAAAGCCATCATGCTCATAGCATCAGTAAACTCATCTAAGTTTTTTGCTTTATTCATTTTAAACCATTGTTCAACTTGCCTTACTTCACCAAAGCCTGAATAGCGAATTGCAAATGTTCCCTGATCATTTCTTATCACTGGTCCATGAATGGAACGCATTGCTTCACGTTTAAATGTCCAGCGAAATAGACCAAGTATTTTAACTGGGATCGATATTTTACTTTTTTCTAGATTTTTCCATTCTCCTTCAAAAAAATATTTATTTTTGTCTTCTGGATGAATTTCTAATTCAAATACATCAATTAAATCTGGATTATTTACTGTATGACTCCAGCCAAGGTTTTCATTATGTCCAAGAAAAATAACAGGAGATCCTGGGAATAAACCACCATTTACATTCCAACCTTCTTCACTATGAAGGTGTGCTTCATACCAGGCAACTGGTCCATTCCATGGTTGATGTGAGTTAATTGCTAATCTTGTGAATTTATCTGCAGATCTAATTGCATTTACCGCAAAAACATTTGAACCAAGCAAGATATTATCAAAAGAACTTTCAGATTTTAATTTATCATCTAATGCAATATTAGGGTTCTCATTAGAGACTAACTTTCCTAAAACTCTATCCAAACCAAACATCAACGGTGTTCGATGTACAAATCCAGCAACAACATCTTTACCATTTACTGGGAACATACCTTTAATTACTTCATTTGGATGAAGTAATGCGTAATGATTTAAACCATCAGCATAAGCTTCACATATAGCTTGAACTTCTTTAGAAATATCTTTTGAATATCTAGAATTAACAACTTCCCATATTTTTAATAGTTGAACCATATAATCATTTGGTGCTGCATCTTTTCCATACTCCAAAGCAAGACGACCTTTAAGAGCAAGCATAATATCTTGAATAGTTTTAAAATCATCCTCAGCGTGAGCATATGCTAAGCCATATGCAGTGTCTTTATCTTTCTCACCAAATATATGAGGAACTCCCCATGTGTCTCTATAAATTGTAACATTATAATTTAAAAATTTATCTTCAGTTATTGGTTCGTTAAAAAGAGGAATATATAATTTTAAAGCTAGAATTGTACTTAATGTTATTATACTACCTATTAAATATTTACTAATTAACATAATTCAAATTTCACTATAAAGTATATCTTTAATCATATTATTTTTTTGAACAAATATATAATTGGAGAGGGCTATCTTCATTGAAGCTATCTCCATTATAGTCACCTTTTTTTTCATTAATAATAAATCCGGATTCAATTAGAAGGCGATCCATTGTATCTGGATAAATCATTCGCATATCAAATTCATACTCATAGATTATATCATTTTCTTCATTTTCAAACAACCAACAAATATGATTGATCTCTTTTAGTTCGTCAAATTGACTAGTTTGCCAAATTGTATATTTACCTTCGGTTGGATGAGTTATTATCATTTCTTTATATTTTTTTTGAGGGTTTCTATATAGAAATTCAGGTTCAGGAATAAACACATCTATAATAAATAAACCATTAATAGAAAGATGTTTTTGAATGGATTTCAAACACGATTTCATATCTTTTTCAATCAATAGATGTAAAAAAGAATTAAAAGGAATAATTATCAAATCAAATTCTTGATCTAATGAAAAATTCCTCATGTCTCCATAAATGAAATCACCTTTTAATAAGTTTTTTTGAGAATATTTAATAAATTTTTTGCTTAAATCAAGTCCAGTATATTTATATCCAGCACTAATAAGTGGTTCAGCAATTCTACCTGTTCCAGAAGCTATTTCTAATATATTTCCCTTACAATGATTTGCCCAATAAAGATAAAAAGGAATATCATCTTTTTTATTATTTGTACATAGATTATATAAAATTGGATTACTGTACATTTGAATTTTCATTCTATCCCCAATTATTATAAGAAAGATATTTTGGGAGAAATCCCAATATAATTTATAATTCAGCCTTGATTAGTTTTCGTTCTTTTGCGATTTGTTTTTTATCTTCACCTTTTTGAGCTAATATATCTAAGATATCTAAAGCCTGATAATAAAGCCCTTGGCCTTTCAGCACACTAACAAGTGTAAAAGTTGCTAAACGAGGACTAATTGTAATATTTTCGATATTTAAATCTTTTTTAATCTTTTTTAAAGATTTATTTGAACTTGATTTTTTTACAACAGGATCTTTTTTCTTTGCTATTTTCTTTTTTTTATTCATTAAATAATCTTTTGCAAATTGGTTATTTGGATCAACCGCCAATGCTCTTTTCCAGCTAGAATTTAATGTTGCTACAGATCTTTCAAGCTGTTCTTGAACCATTGGTAACCTTGTTGCGGACGATTTATGACTAGGATAATGGCTTAATACTTTTTTCATCCATTTTTCTGCTAATGATAAGTTACCAAGACCCATCTCAGCCTGTGATAATATATAGTATGCATCTATACAATGAGGGTGATGTTCTAAGCCTATTTCACAAACTCTTTTAGCTCTATCATATTCACCTTTAGATTGGTATATATCTGCTAAAACAGGAAATAAAACAGTATCAAAATGATTAGCAAAGTAAAGTTCCAGCTCTGTAAGGTTCTTAAGATTCATTTATCTACGATTATCCTGAACCCACTTATCAATATAAACTATAGTTTCTTTAACAGGAGTTCCTGGTCCAAATAATTTACCCATTCCTAAATTTTCTAATTCTACTATATCTTTTTTGGGAATAATTCCACCTCCAACTAGTAAAATATCATCAAGTCCTTTTTCTTTCATTAGCTTAAGAACATTTGGGAAAATGGTCATATGAGCATTATTTAAACTTGATAATGCAATAACATCCACATCTTCCTGAAGTGCAGAAGAGACAATCATCTCTGGTGTTTGGCGTAAGCCTAAATAAATTACTTCCATTCCCGCATCTCGGTATGCAGCAGCCAAGACCTTAATACCACGATCATGGCCATCTAAGCCTGGCTTAGCCATTAAAATTCTTATTTTACGATTCATAACTATAATTTAATTTATGATTTATGATAGAAATTACAACGAAAAGATGTTTTAGTCCGATAATTGAGCTTAGGCTAGATTACTATCTAAAAGTATTATTGCTGGGCCAGAATTAAAACCAAAATCAATTTTACCTATTATTTTATTTTTTACTTTTACTGAACCAGAGTTTACATACTGTAATCCTGATATCAATCAGATACCCAAATATTATCTTTGCCATATGTATCACGTAGTTTTTTTAAAAAAGATGAATGTGCTGATACTTTAACATTATGTGCAAAAATACGTTGTTTCTTACCTAAATCAGATATCAAATGAAACATAAGTCCACAACTACCTTTATGTTCTTTAGCCATATCAAGTAAAGCGTCAACATCCGAGGGTTTCATTTGGTTAGGTTCAAGCCGAACATTTACATTTTTAGAAAAGATATCTCGAGCTTTTTCAATAGAAACAATCTCATCTGCAATTAATTTTAAATCTGAAAAGTCTGTTTCATCTGTTGGCTTTCCTGTAATAAAAACAACATTATCATTTTTTATTAATTCTCTATATTTAGAAAATGAGTCACTAAATGCTAAAATTTCTGCTTGACCACCAAGACAATCTAGTTTGAAAAATGCCATTTGATTATTTTTTCTATCAAAGTGCATCTTTAATTCTGTTATAGCACCTCCAACTCTAACTTTATCACCATTCCCACCAATTTTTTTATCAATAAAATCAAAAGTTGAATATTCTTCTAAATCTTCTGCATGTTTTAATAACGGATGCCCAGATAAATACATCCCAAGGACTTCTTTTTCTTTTTCTAACAATTGACTTTCAGGCCAGTCATCAACAGTAGGCAATGAAGGTACCATCGACATCTCTTCACCTTTAATATTTGTTCCACCAAATAAATCAACTTGGTTTCTGGCCTTATTATCTTGAATTGTTTGACCGTATTTCAACGCAGTTTCAATAGCCGCATTTTTCTGTGCTCTATTCCCTTTAAGTCCATCCATTGCACCTGACATATTTAAACTTTCTAAAACTCTTCGATTGACTGATTTAAGGCTTACATTTGCAGTAAAGTCAAATATTGATTCAAACTTTTTATGTTTTAAGCGTGATTCTATTATTTGCTCAAGAGCTTTACTTCCAACGTTTTTAATAGCATTAAGACCAAAAGAAATGACTTTTTTATTAACTGGGCGAAAATTTATATCAGAAATATTTACATCAGGAGGGTCTACATCAATCTTAAGTTTTCTACATTCGTTAATTAAAATTACAATTCTATCAATATTTGACATTTCGCTAGTCAAGTTAGCGCTCATAAATTCAGCTGGATAATGAGTTTTAAGCCATGCTGTTTGATATGCTACATATGCGTAAGCAGTTGAGTGACTTTTGTTAAATCCATACTGTGCAAATTTTTCAATTAATTCATAGATTTCTTTACCTTTTTTATTTGGTATCTTATGCTTTTTTTCTGCTCCTTCTATAAATTTTATTTTTAATTCATCCATCAATTTTTTGATTTTTTTACCCATTGCTCGTCTCATTATATCTGCTTCAGCTAACGTAAATCCTGCAACTTCATGAGCCACTTGCATAACTTGCTCTTGATAAACAATAATACCATAAGTTTCTTCTAAAATGGGTTCCATTACTGGGTGCGGATATTCAATTTTTTTCTTCCCGTGTTTGCGTGCAATAAAGTCATCAATATTATCCATTGGACCTGGGCGATATAAAGCATTCATTGCGATTAAATCTTCAATGACCGTTGGTTTTAGTTTTTTTAAAAATTCACGCATACCTGACGACTCAAACTGGAAAACTCCAATTGTAAGACCTTTTGCAAATAATTTATATACTTCAGGATCATCTAGAGAAATTTTTTCAATGTTTATTGTTTCTCCTCTTTCTTTAATAAGATTTACCGCATTATCAATTACGGTAAGATTTCTTAAGCCAAGAAAGTCTAGTTTCAAAAGTCCTAATTCTTCAAGTCCTTTCATATCATACTGTGAGGTTACATCTCCTTGGGGAGAGCGATACAATGGAACAAAATCTGTTAAATCGCCTGGTGCGATTACAACACCTGCCGCATGAATAGAGGCATGACGATTCATTCCTTCTAAAATCTTTGAATAATCCATTACTTCTTTAAATTGCCCATCAGCAGCTTCTTTTAATTCAGGGCTTTGCGCCATTGCTTCTTCTAATGTAATATTGATTGTTGTTGGAATCATTTTTGCCAAATGATCTATTTCTCCAAATGAATATCCTAATACTCTACCTACATCTCTAACAGCTTGACGAGCTTTCATTTTTCCAAATGTAATAATTTGTGTTACTGAATTTTCACCATACTGACTTTTAATATAATCTATTACTTCACCTCGTCGTTCAATACAAAAGTCAATATCAATATCCGGCATTGAAATTCTGTCTGGATTTAAAAATCTCTCGAAGAGTAATTTGTGTTTAATTGGGTCAATTGTTGTTATCCCCAAGGAATAAGAAACTAAGCTCCCAGCGGCTGATCCACGACCTGGCCCTACCGGAATACTATTATCTTTAGCATATTTAACAAAATCTGCAGTAATTAAAAAGTACCCAGCAAAGCCCATTTGCTCAATCACTCTTAATTCATGATCTAATCTTGTCTCTAGTTCTGGATTCAAATCACCGTAGCGTTCTTGAACTCCTTGCTTACATAAAATCTTTAAGTATTCATCTGGTTTTTCACTTGGGGCATCATCAGGTAGTGGAAAATTTGGTAAATGGTAATCCCCCATTGGTAGTTCTATATCAATACTATCTGCTATTTTACGGGTGTTTTCAATTGCATTTGGTACATCTTTGAACATTTCAAACATTTGGTCTTGCGTTTTAAAATAAAATTCTGGTGTTGCATAGCGTAAACGGTTCGGATCATCTCGTTCTTTACCTGTACCTAAACAAATATGGACATCGTGAGCTTCCCAATGTTCATGTTTTGCATAATGCGCGTCATTTGTACAAACTAAAGGCAGATCTAATTCAGATGCAAGTTTCTTCATATTTTGAATATTTTGAATTTCATCTGGGATGCCGTGATTCTGCACTTCTAAATAAAATCTTCCTTCAAATATTTCTGCAAATCGTAAGGCTGCTTTTTTTGCTCCTGCCCAATCATCTTTTAACATTTTTTCAGTTACTTCGCCCTTCAAACAACCTGAAAGGCAAATTAAACCTTCACTATTTTCTTTTAGAAGATCTAAATCTATTCTTGGACGATAATAAAAACCATCAAGATATCCATGAGTTACAAGTTTCATTAAATTTTGATAGCCTGTATAATTTTGTGCTAACAAGACAAGATGGTTATTCCCCCAACCTCCTTCTGGTCGCGGTTTTTTGTCAAATCTACTTCCTACCGCAACATATGTTTCGCATCCAATAATTGGCTTAACACCAGCTTTCTTTGCTGATTTATAATAAGGAATTACACTAAACATATTACCATGTTCTGTTAAAGCTACCGAATCCATTCCAAGGTCATCAATAGTATTAACAAGCGTTTGAACAGTTTGGGCCCCATCTAAAAGGCTATAATCTGAATGATTATGAAGATGAACGAATTCTGAATTCATTTAATATTAAATTGGTTGGTTAGATATTGTAGTTAAAAATACAGAGTGTCTTAGATACTGGCAATGAATTGTATTGAATACTTTATTAAATATTAATTTTTAGTATTCTTTCATTATTATTATAATCTTTTATTAATTCTAATTGATCAAAGCCAGCTTCTTTAAACAAAGAAAATACTTTCTGAGGATGATTGCCTAAGCCGACTTCAAGTATAATTATACCATTGGGTATTAAAGTTCTTCCTACTTTTGCAATCCGAAAGTAAAAATTTAAACCCTCTTCAAAATCTGTTAGTGCAATTCTAGGTTCATAGTTTTTTACTTCAGGCATAATATTTTCAATCTCTTTTTGAGGTATATAGGGTGGATTTGATATAAGGATATCAAATCTCCCATCTGGAATTTCATTTAGAAAATCCATTTCTAGAAAATTAATATTTTTACAATTATTTGACTTAGCATTTATTTCTGCCAACTCTAAAGCATTTTTAGATATATCTAAAGAAAGAATATTAGCCCTAGGTTTTTTATTGCTTACCGCTATAGAAACACAGCCAGATCCCGTACCAATCTCTAATATTTTTGGTTCTGGTATTTTTTTAAGACTATTGAGTGTGATATCAACTAATCGCTCTGTTTCAGGACGGGGAATTAAGGCTTGTGGAGTAGATATAAATTTTAAACCATAAAACTCAACTTTTCCAGTAATATATTGAAGGGGTTCTCTCTCTATTCTACGCTTTATCCAATTTTTTAATTTTTTAAGTTTAGACTTATTTATTATATCTTCAAATTTGAGGTATAAATCAATTCTTTTTAACTGTAATAAATCACAAAGAAGCCACTCTATTTCTTGTTTCGGGTTCTCAAAACCTTTTAATTTAAAATACTCTTCACCCCATTTTATAATTTCAATTATACGCCAAGTTTTTTTTATACCATTTGTTGAAACTTTCAATTATTCAACAACAGATGCCAACTGGGCTTGCTGATCAGCAAGTTTTAAATTTTCAATAATATCATATATATCACCATCCATTACTCCTTCAAGGTTATAAGCTGTAAAATTAATTCGGTGATCTGTAATTCTTCCCTGAGGAAAATTATATGTTCTAATTTTAGCTGATCTATCGCCTGTTGAAACCATATCACGCCTTGTAGCAGCGCGTTCTTTTGCCAATTTTTCTTGTTCCGCTGCTAATAATCTTGATCGTAAAACTTTTAAAGCCGCAGCTTTATTTTTATGCTGTGAGGTCTCATCTTGGCAAGTAACAACTAGTCCAGTCGGAATATGAGTAATTCTGATAGCTGATTCGGTTTTATTAACATGTTGACCACCTGCACCACTAGCTCTATAAGTATCAATTTTAATTTCTGCATCTACTACTTGAATATCTGCTTCTTCTGCTTCAGGTAAAACTGCTACCGTAGCGGCAGAAGTATGCACTCGACCACTAGTTTCTGTTTTAGGTACTCTTTGAACTCTATGGACTCCACTCTCAAATTTCATCATCCCATAAACACTTTCACCTTTTACAGAAAAAATTATTTCTTTGAATCCTCCAATGCCAATCGCATTAGACTCCATTACCTCATACTTCCACCCATTTCTTTCAGCAAAGCGCGTGTACATTCTATAAATATCCGCAGCAAATAAAGCTGCTTCATCACCACCTGTTCCAGCTCTAACTTCAATAATAGTATTTTTATCATCTGTAGGGTCATGTGGAAGTAGTAATACTTTTAATTCTTCTTCTAGATTTAAAAGTTCTTTTTCTAATCCTTCAAGCTCTTCTTGTGCAATATCTATTAATTCTTCATCTTCTCCGGATAAAATTTCTTTATCCTCATCAATGTTTTGTTGAATTAAAAGATATTCTTTTGCCTTTAAGATAACAGGTTTTAATCGACTATGCTCTTTTGCTAATTCTGTGTAACGACTTTGGTTGTTAATAAGCGCTGGGTCAACCATTTGCTTTTCTAACAAGTCGTAGTGTGAAATAATATCCTTGAGCTTATTAATCACCCAATTGCTTCCGCAACATACTCTTTGCCTTGCATTTCTTCAAACTTATCTCCAAAAGCCTCTTTTAAAGCGACAATAGCTACTTCTACCATTCTATCTTCAGGTTTACTTGTTGTTATATTTTGAAGCCAAAGGCCTGGTGCTCGTAACATTTTAAAAAGAAAACTATCTCCTTTTCGTGCTGTTATTTTAATGACTTCATAAGATAAGCCTGCAACCAATGGAATCATCGGTAAGTGGACTAAAAGTCTAATTGGTAAACTTATATCCCCTATAATTGATATTACAATTGAATCTATTATTGAAAAAATAATTATTGCTGATAATAAAACAATGAACATAAAGCTGGTTCCACACCTTGGATGTTGAGTAGGAAAAGATTGTGCATTAATAATATCTACTTTTTCCCCTGACTCAAAATTATAAACAACTCTATGTTCTGCACCATGGTACTGAAATAATCGACTTACATCTTTCATAAATGAAATAAGAATAAGGTAAATAATAAAAAAAGTTATCCGAAAAGCTCCAGATACTATATTAAAAGCAAAAGCTTCACGCTCAACCTCTAAAAGTTGTGTTGTTAACCACATAGGAGCAATCATGAATAAAGTTAATGCTAATGCTATAGCAAAAATTGTTGAAAAAATTTCGACTATAGGATTGGGTTTTTTATCTTTTTCTTCAGGCATAGCAATATCAGCTGACCATTGTAAGGTTGTCATCCCCATTTTCATGGCCTCAAAAAGTCCAGCCATTCCACGAAAAATTGGCTTATTCCAAATTTTTGACTTTTCAGTAATTGATTTAAATTCATGTCGATCAACATGAATTTTTCCTTCGGGGTCCCGAGCAGCAGTAGCATAGGCGCCTGGCACTCTCATCATAACTCCTTCAATGACAGCTTGTCCTCCAACTAAAATAGAGGGTTTCATAATTGTGAGAAGAATTGTTCTAATCATAAAAAAATAACAAAATCAAATGAATATGATGATGTTAGCCTTGTTTTAATGTTATTATTTGGTTGTTTTACCATATTTCTTTTTAAACTGTTCAATTCGACCTGCTGTATCCACCAATTTTTGCTTTCCTGTATAAAATGGATGGCATTCCGAACAAAGTTCGATAGATTGATCTCCCATTGTTCCATGTACTTGAAATGTGTGTCCACATGAACAAGTTACATTGCTTAATTTATAATCAGGGTGTGTATTTGCTTTCATTTTTTTTCCTTTAAATACTTAATTTAATTTTACTAGAATTTTTTTAATCCTCTTAATACCATCACGAATCATGTCACTACTTACTGCGTAAGAGAATCTAATATGACCTGGCGCTCCAAATCCATCTCCTGGGACCGTAACTACTTTTCCTTCATTAAGAAACAAATCAGAAAGAGCAAAGGAATCTTTTATTTTTATATTATTAAAAGACTTCCCTAAATAATGTGAAAAGTCTGGAAAAGCATAAAATGCCCCTCCTGGTAAATCACATTGCGTTCCAGGAATTTCATTTAAAAGAGAAACCATTAAATTTCGTCGCTCCTTAAATTTATTTTTCATTTGTTCAACTGCTGACTGATCGCCAGTCAAGGCCTCAACAGATGCTGATTGACTTATAGAATTAGCGCATGAAGTTGCTTGTCCTTGAATCTTACTCATTGCTTTAATTATTTTTTCTTCTCCAAAGGCGTAGCCAATTCTCCATCCAGTCATAGAATAAGTTTTTGACATACTCATGCAAGTAATAATATTTGCCTTAATATTTTTGTCAATATTTAATTTCTGCGCGCTAGTAAACTCACCATCAAAAACTAATCTTTCATAACATTCATCAGATATAACAACCCAATTATTTTCTTTTGCTAAGGTAAGAATATTTAGCGTTGCTTCATCTGACCAAACGCTACCAGTAGGATTTGATGGAGAATTAATGATGATTCCCTTAACACGACTAGAAATCTTTGATTTTAAATCTTCAATATTAGGTTCAAAATTATTTTTTGAATGTGTTTTCACAATAATTGGGCTAGCATCTGACAGTGTTACAAACTCTGGAAATGATACCCAATATGGTTTAAAAATTAATACTTCATCTCCAGCTTGAAATAATGCTTGGCAAGTAAGGTAAAGGCTTTGTTTCTCACCATTAGAAATTAATATTTCATTAGGATTAGCTTTAAGAGAATTTTCTCTAAGTAGTTTATCACAAACTGCTTTTCGTAACTCAATTGTACCCGCACCGGCAGTGTATTTAGTTTTACCTAAGTCCATCGCTTTAACTGCAGCATCTCGTATGTTTTTTGGAGTATTAAAATCAGGCTGCCCTGCACTAAAATTAATCACATCAATCCCTTGAGAAATAAGTTCAGCCGCACGTGATGTCATTTCAAGTGTAAAAGAAGGTTTTACTCGTTCGACACGATCAGCTAAAACAGTCATTTAATTTCACTTTAAAAGCTATGTTGTTTTTTATGGTACTCTTCAGAATTAAAGTTGATTTCATTTTCTGAAGATTTTTTAGGCTTATTTGATTTTCCATGTTTTGTAGATTTTCCAGCTTGTCTTAAAGGTTTTTTTCTTTTTGGTCGTTCATCTGATTCTATATCAAATTCCTCTGAAAGTACTTTTTTACTCCGTTTGGGCTTCTTTTTTCTAAATTTTGATTTTGCATTTGATTTCTTAGGGCGAGGTACTTTTTGAACATCTATCTCATGAATTTCTGGATCATCTAATAACTCTAAATCTAATTCTGTTTTTTCATCTGATATTTCTCCTTTTTTTGAAAAAATATCAGGTTCAAATAATCCCAATATTGTGCCATATCCACGGGTAATCCCATTCCCAATGCCTATGTAATTTGGCAAAAGAAAATTAGTTTCAAATTCGCCGTCAAAAGCACCCCAATTATTTTCATCAATATTTTTTGGGAATAAAGATGACAATTTTACTTTAGTAAAAATATTATTTTCTAATTCTATACCCATTTCTCTTGATATAAAAACAATATTTTGACCAAGTAGATTATTTAGATAGTCAATCCTTTCTTCATTTTTAAGATTGCGATAACGATTTCCCGTTGCCTGATTTAAAGCAATCCAAGGTGTAACAAAGCGGTAACTAATTAGTTTTGAAAGCGGCTTAAGGTAATCTTTTTCTTCCTCAATTTCTGTATCTGTAACCTCAAATGTTATATTCCCAAAGTCAAGTGCATCTAAGTTAGATAATATATTCTTAATTGGATTAACACCTTCAGCAGTAGCAACAAAATGTATCTGTTCATTTAATATTTTTACTTGAATCCGTGGATAAAGAAACTTATCACGATAAGAACCATCTAACATTGGTACAATTTCTTTATCATTGAACTTTCGCATTAGGACACCTTTGACTTGATAAGGTGTTTTACGAACTGGTTTATCTGTAATTAGCCTTACTGTAATTGTGTGTACTTTAGGGTACTTAGAACTCATATTTTATGCTTTCATAGATTATATCAAAAAGAGATAGAATTTAATTTTATTGGCTCATAGTTTCCATGAATTCTTCGTTCGTTTTTGTTCTACGCATTCTATCTTGTATAAACTCCATAGCTTCAATTACGCTCATTTCATTAAGGAGTTTTCTAAGAATCCACATTCTAGCTAAGACTTTTTTATCTAATAATAGTTCTTCTTTTCTTGTACCAGAACGAATTAAATCAAAGGATGGATAAATACGGCGGTCACTTAATTTTCTATCAAGAACAAGTTCCATATTCCCTGTGCCTTTAAACTCTTCAAAAATAACTTCATCCATTCTACTTCCTGTGTCAATAAGTGCCGTTGCTAGTATAGTTAAACTACCGCTTTCTTCAGTGTTTCTAGCTGCTCCATAGAAATGTTTTGGCTTCCTAAGAGCATTTGCATCTACGCCACCAGATAAAATTTTTCCACTGTGAGGGATAACTGCATTATGTGCGCGACCAAGTCTTGTTATACTATCTAGTAGAATAACCACGTCATCACCAAATTCAACCATTCTACGCGCTTTTTGAATAACCATTTCAGCTACAGCAACATGACGCTCTGGTGGCTCATCAAATGTTGAGCTTATTACTTCTGCTTCAACATTTCTTTTCATGTCTGTAACTTCTTCTGGCCTCTCATCAATTAGTAAAATAATCATTTTTACTTCAGGATGATTCTTGGTTATCGCATTAGCAACTTTTTGAACAAGAACTGTCTTCCCTGTTTTTGGCTGAGCTACAATTAGTCCTCGCTGACCCTTTCCTATGGGAGAAATCAAATCCATAACACGTGTAGATAAATCTTTAGGATTATCTTCTAATTTAAATTTTTGATCAGGATATAATGGAGTAAGATTATCAAAAAGTATTGCTCTCCTAAGCTCAGACGGGTCTTTACCATTAACTTCTTCAACTTTTAAAAGTGCATAAAAACGCTCTTTTGATTTTGGTGGTCTGATTTGACCTCCAACTTCATGACCTGTTCTTAATCCAAACCTTTTTATTTGTGAAGGGCTAACGTAAATATCATCTGGTCCTGGTAGATAATTGAAATTAGGACTACGCAAAAAACCATAGCCTTCATTTAAAACTTCAAGCACTCCGCTAGCAGAAACTCCTCCATCTTTTTCTGATTGAGCTTCAAGAATCTTTACTATTAGCTCTTGCTTGTTTAAGCCTGAATAACTTTCAATCTTAAGTTCAGATGCTAGATCTGCTAATTCTTTTATTCTTAGCTTCTGTAGTTCATTAACATTCATATGAAATAACCTTGTTTATACAATTAAAAATCTTTGAAATTGATAAATTGTTGGGGATTTGCCCTCTCAGGGCTATAAATAAAGGGTTTAACGCCTACCAACTGTCCAGATATTACATTATTTTAAATCAAAAATCCAAATTTATCAAAAACTTCTTTTGCAATGTAATGACTCCCAAAAATTACACCGGGAACATTCAATTCCGCTGATTTTTCTTCTAGGACATCTAAAGCTTTTAATAAAGAATTCTCTACTAAATAATTTAAACCTTTTGAACTGCTTAAATGTTTTGATAACTCTGTTCCACTAAGTAAACCATGTTCTTTACTTCCACTAATAATAAGTAGTTTAAATTTTCCATATGTGGCTTCTTTTATCAAGTTTATTTCTTTATTGCTCTTTAACACAATTAAACCAAGGGGTGAACAATTATATAATGAAGTCATGGAATTTAGCATTGCATTAATTCCATTAGCATTATGAGCAACATCATAAAAAATTAGCGGCTTAATTAATAGTTTTTGTAACCTTGCTGGCCAAATTGTTTTATCTAAACCTTTTTGGATAACCTTAGACTTAATTTTTGGGTCAAATTGTTTAATAATTTTAATACTTAATGCTGCATTAAATGCTTGATGATGGCCAATTAATGGTATTTTAAAAGATTCACTTTTAATTTCAAACACCGTTCCATTTTCACTTAACACAATATTCTGAGGGGTTTCTTGATATATAATTTTTGAGTTTTTACTTTTTGATATTTTGCGCAATATTGAGATAGAAGCTTTCTCTTGTTTAGCTAAAACAACCGGGGTTTCAGGTTTAATTATTCCACCTTTTTCTTTGGTAATAGTTTCTATGTTTGGTCCCAAGATTTCTCGATGATCTAGTGATATTGGAGTTATAGCTGTCATAGCTGGACTTATGACATTTGTTGAGTCCAACCTTCCACCTAAGCCTGTTTCTATTACAGCTACATCAATATTGTTTTCAGCAAAGTGCTTAAAAGCCATTGCAGTTGTGGTTTCAAAAAAAGTTGTCTCTATTTTTTCAATATCATTTTTATAATTTTTTATAAATAATGCAATCTCATCATCTTTAATAAATACATTGTTAATTTTAATCCTCTCATTAAATCGGACAAGGTGTGGCGAAGAATACACTCCAACTTTATAACCAGCCGAAATTAATATTTCTGCCACCATTGCACATGTTGAACCTTTTCCATTTGTGCCAGCAACATGTATAGATCTATAATTTTTATGTGGATTGCCACAAATTTCTAATAATTTAAGAGTATGTGATAATCCAACTTTAATGCCAAGTCTGTTAAGATTATATAGATAATTTAATTGATTGTTGATACTTCTGGAATTATCTAAGTCTATCATTTTTTATTTTAGTTTAATTGGAATAAGTTACCGTAAAAAAATAAAATTTAAAATCAGGTCTCTATTGATTATTCAACTTTCAGAAAGGTATTGCTCTCTTGAATAACGAAATTTAACAATAGATTTATAAATTGAGTTTGCAATTGTTTGTCGATATTTTGGATTTCGCAAATTTTTCTCTTCATTGCTATTAGTTAAATAACCAGCCTCAATTAATATATTTGGCATACTCGCGCCAATTAAAACGTGAAACCCTGCCTGCTTTACTCCTCTATTTTTGGATTTAACTTTCTTTGCCATTTCCTCTTGAACCATTGCTGCAAGCTCTTCGCTTTCTTTCATCTGCATGCTTTGTGCCATTGTTGCAATAATTAATTTTTCATCAGATAAATCTTTATATTTATTCTTTGACTTATCTTCAAATTTAATTACCTCATTTTCACGAGAGGCAACTTCAATAGCATCTTCAGTTTTTCCAGGCCGAAGCAAATAAGTTTCAAAACCGTAAGCTGTTTTATTTGGATGTCCATTTAAATGAACACTAATAAAAATTTTACCATTGGATTCATTAGCCATTTTTGTTCTTTTCCAGAGTGGAATAAAAATATCTTCAGTCCTAGTATAAATAACTTTTAAACTTGTATTTTTTTCAAGAAGCAGACCTACTCTTTTTACAATATCAAGAGCAATATCTTTCTCTTTTGTCCCTCTTTTTCCCATTGTCCCTGGGTCTTTTCCTCCATGACCAGCATCAAGAACAACTGTATCTAATTTCCAACGATCTTTTACTTTTTTCATCTGTGCTAAACTATTTTTAATAGATGTCCTTAATGAAATAACAATTTCACTGGGATCTTTGCTTTGATATAATTCGTGACTTTCTACTTTTGTTCGCATTTGAAAGGCTAACTGCGATGATTCACCTAATTGATCTGCAGCTACACTTTTAATAATCCCTCGAGTATCTGTTCTTCGTATTTCAGTTGTATCAACTAAGCCTCCTGCAACAGTTAAATAAAACCATCCATTCTCATGAAAAAATGAGCTGATATTTCCTTCAGGAAACAAATTTCGTGTCTTTATTCTTATAATTGTCCCATTAGATTTTTGAGAAATATTTACGTTTGTAATTGTAAATGCTTTTATATCAATATCTAAAACCATTCTCCTTGAATCATATTTTATGCCTGGTAATGCTTCACGCCTAATTATATTAAAAAAAGCTTCTGCTGGAATAAAAATATCATTATCTGTCATAATAGTGTGCATCGGCATTTGAAAAACTTGATCATCAACTAATAAATAACTACTATTAGCAGATATTTTTATTCTATGGTCTCCAATATATAGCACCATTTTCCCACGGTCTTTATTAATAAAAGGATCTCGTTTTGCTAATATTCTTGAAACATCAATGGTTGACACATAAGTGCCTCTAAGCTTATCAAGAGTTAAAATATCATCAATTGAGTTATCAACACGATTCACTACTCGTATTGTTCCTGCATAACTAATTGTAAATAAAAGTGCTAATTTAAATACAATGCTTAATAATCTTAGTAACATAGGCTAGAAATTATCCCCACTTTAAAGGATAAACAATAAATGCTAAATAAAGCTGAAGAAAAAAATTCTATTAGTTTTATTTCTTTTATAAACAAAAACGCCCCACATCTCTGTGGGGCGTTAATCAACTGACTCTTTTGGTATTTATTTCTTATACCAAAAAACTATTAACATTAAAGCAAGCAAGCCTGCAAATCCAGCATCGCCAAATTTGCTCATTAAGTCGCCAATACCTGCAATAACACCAAAGTAGTCGTCAAAGAGAATACCGACTACAATGCCGAGGACAACTAAGCCTTTTAATAGACTAGTTACATCTCCGATAAAAGCAGTTACGGTTTCAAAGGCCTTATTCATTTGTTATCTCCTAGGATTATTATAGTAGAAAGAGGTTCAAAAATGAGCCCCATTAATCTACTGGTTAACCTGCGAAAGACACAAATATTAGCAAGGCCAAGAGACCTGAGAATCCTCCATCTAGGAAAGATTCAACTAGATCTACAATTCCGCCAATGGGATCAAACCCAGTGGAGTAAAGGATGTTTACAAATACAAACATCACAATAAGTGCTTTAATTAAGCCAACTACGGAATTGGCAATACCCTGTACGGTTGAAGTAAAATCAGCCATTAGGTTCCTCCTTGGTTAGGTTCAATTGAACAAAAAAAGGGGGCATGTATCCCATGCCCCCCTCGGTTCAATTCTTTCGCGTTTTGTGTATGTGGTTATCTTTTCCACTTGTCTGAATTTAAACAGAAATTGGAATTAATCAACAATTTTTGAGTAAGTATGTTTTTTATGTCATTTCTCCTCGTGAATGAGCTTAAAAATAACTAAAATCAAGAGATTATTAATTAATAATAATTAAGGGATAAGAATTTAAAAATGAAAATAAGAGATATTTTCGCTCGTGAAGTACTTGATTCAAGAGGTAATCCAACCATTGAAGTTGAAGTTAAATTAATTGATGGAGCTAAAGGTCGAGCCATTGTTCCCTCTGGAGCATCAACTGGTGAGCATGAAGCTGTTGAACTAAGAGATGGTGATAAAAGTAGATATTTAGGTATGGGTGTTAAAACTGCGGTTTTGAATGTTAATACAATAATTTCTAATAGCTTAAAAGGCTTTGACCCAATTGATCAACGCGCAATTGATCAAATCATGATTGATCTTGATGGGACAACCAATAAAAAGAATTTAGGTGCTAATGCTATCTTAGGTGTTTCAATGGCAGTAGCTCGCGCAAGTGCACACTCAAAAAATATTCCACTGTATAAGTATTTAGGTGGAGAAAAAGCAAATACATTGCCTATTCCGATGATGAATATTTTAAATGGCGGCAGTCATGCTGATAACAATGTTGATATTCAAGAATTTATGGTTTTCCCAATTGGGGCCAATTCATTTTCTTCTGCACTTCAAATGGGTGTAGAGATTTTTCATCAATTAAAATTTGTTTTAAAACAAAAAGGGCTCAATACCTCTGTTGGCGACGAAGGAGGTTTCGCACCCAATCTAAGGTCAAACGCAGAAGCAATTGAGATAATATTAGAAGCAATTGAGAAAACCCCTTATACTTCAGGAAAAGATATATTTTTAGCACTTGATGTTGCCTCTAGTGAATTTTATAGTAATGGTAAATATCATTTAGTTTCAGAAAACAAAAAATATACTTCAGAAAACATGATCGAATTTTTAAAATCTCTTGTTAATCAATACCCTATAGTATCAATTGAAGATGGATTAGATGAAAATGATTGGGATGGATGGCAAACTCTAACAAAAGAACTTGGAGATAAATGCCAAATAGTTGGCGATGATTTGACTGTTACTAATATTTCACATCTACAGCGTGCAATTGATAATAAATCAATGAATGCTATTTTAATTAAACTAAATCAAATTGGATCTGTCACTGAAACAATAGATGCAATTGATTTAGCAAAAGCAAATAATTATGCGGCTATTATTTCACATCGATCTGGAGAAACAGAAGATGTTACCATTGCAGATTTTGCTGTAGCGATGGGAATGGGACAAATTAAAACCGGTTCTTTATCAAGGACAGATAGAATTGCAAAATATAACCAATTGCTTCGGATTGAAGAACAGTTAGGCTCAAAAGCAAAATATCCAGATTTTCAAATTTTGGGTAAATCGTGATTAAAAATAGAAAATCTAAAAAAAATTATAAGACTGATATTCAAAAACGCATTATTAAAACAATACTTATAATTGGCGCACTATCTCTTATAATCATTTTCTTTTTTGGTGACCATGGTCTTTATCAGCTCTATACCTTAAAAAAGGAAAGAACTCAAATTCAAAATCAAATTAATAATCTTCGAAAAGAAAAGATTGAATTAGAAAACGAGAAATTAAAGCTACAAACTGATTATAAGTATATTGAAGAGCTTGCTCGTGAAAAGTATAGGATGGCAAAAAAAGGTGAAAAGGTTTTTAAAGTAATTGATAAAAAAAAGGACTATTAATCTTTTGTAATATTCTTTCCTAGATGTTTACTGTAAGTAAAAAGCTTATCTTTTTCATCTTCAGAAAGAGCATCGAAACCCACTTCGCTTACCTTATCTAATAATTTATCTACATTTGCTTGAATATTTGCAAGTTGCTTTTCTTTTTTTATACTTTTTTTATACTTTATACTAGCAAGATAAGAATTCAATAATAAACTAAACCTCTTAATTGTCCATTTTGATTTCATATATACAAACCCTATCATCATACCTGATAAATGAGTAAGGTGACTAATATTTGATCCAGAATAGCTCAAAGAAGACACAAAAGCCATTAACCCAAGAAAAATTACAAAATATTTTACTTTGACTGGAAAAAGGAAATATATCAAAACCTTTCTATTGGGGAACATAAGACCGTAAGCTAATAATATTCCGTAGATAGCTCCACTTGCCCCAATTAAAACAGCATTGCCACTAAAATTAAATACAAGCCATATTAGACCAGATCCTATACCCGTAATAAAATAAAATTTTAGAAATTCTTTTTTACCCCAAATTGACTCCATCTCTGATCCAAACATCCAAAGAACAAACATATTCATAAAAACATGAAAAAAGTCTCCATGAATAAACATATATGTAAATGGCTGCCAAATCATTGGCCAAACACTATTAGAAGACAATCCAAATATTTGGGCTAAATCAAATTGTGATTGAGCAATATATCTTAATAAAAATAGAAGCGCATTTATAGATATTAATATCTTTATTGCATCTGTAAAATTTCGACTTTTAAAGGCAAGATTGCTAGCTTCTGATTGGAATTGATATCGCATATTAATTTATTAGATGTACAATTTTATATTTTCAATAAGTGAAATTGTTTCACATTTTATTATGCCAAGTTAAACCTAATATGAATTTGAAAGTATTTCTCTAAGAATTTTGAGAGATTTTAAATTTTTAACCCCTTCAAAATGTATCCCAAGGCACGTGTTCAAATAAGTGCTAATAACCTTTCGGTCTTTTCCTGTTATTTTAAAGATTTTATTTTTTTCTATTTCACCTAAGTCAAAATAATTGAATATTTCTTTTGAATTTGGACCTTCAAATGGGTTTGGTAAGGGGACAAAATCTAATTCGGACTGATTCAAATCTGGCTTAAAACCTAAAAATTCTAACAAACTATATTGATAATGCCAATACGTTAGATTTAACTGATTATTAGAATTTTCAACCTCTTTTAAGGAACTTAATAATGCATTATAAAGATTATTATGAGAATCATTGTCCGTAAGGCATTTATCAGTTAATTCAATCATTGCCATAGCATATGAAATTTTTTTTAAATCTTTAGAAATATTTGACCATGAGTGATTAAAAGATGCTTTAGATATTGTTTGAAGTTCTCGACTTTCTTTGAAGTAAAAAACTAGATTTAAACAATTTGCAGGTTGGAAGTAAGCGCTCATTGGAGATTTTTTTCTATGTGCACCATGCACGAGAAAGCTAACTTTTCCTAGATCTTTAACAAAGCATCTAGCAATAAGACTAGTTTCGCTATAGGGAAAGCGTTTTAAAACAATTCCAACTGATTTTTTTATCATTAATAAGCTTTAGCAAAAATGACTTCATGCTTAGCCGGCTTACCAGAGAAGATGCAATTTAGTCCTTTTGTATTCTCATCAAAGGGAATAACGCGAATAGTTGCCTTTGTTTCATTCTTAATGGCTGTTTCTGTTTCTGCTGACCCATCCCAACCACAACGAATAAAACCTCCTTTATTTTTAATTACTTCCTTGAAATCAGCATATGTAGAAACGGTATGAGTATTATTAAGCCGAAATTGCTTTGCTTGCTCAAAAAGATTATTTTGAATTGAGTCAAGTAAGTTTGGGATTAGGCTAACTATATCTTCTTTCTTTACAAATTGTTTTTCTCCAGTATCACGTCTAGCAATAACAACTTGCTGCTTTTCTATATCTTTTGGCCCTACTTCTAAGCGAATAGGAACCCCTTTCATTTCCCATTCATTAAATTTAAATCCTGGGCTTCCTTTTCTCCAATCTTCATGAATACGAACTCCAGCATTTCTAAGCTCTAATAAAACTGATTCTAAGTATTTATTAAAAATCTTTCGACCCTCTTTATCCTTAAAAATGGGTACAACAACAACTTGATATGGGGCTATTTTAGGTGGCAATCGTAAGCCTTTATCATCACCATGAGTCATGATTACCCCGCCCACTAAACGTGTGCTTATTCCCCAACTTGTTGCATAAACCATTTGTTCTTTATTGTCTTTTGTTTGGAAGGTAACATCAAAAGCTTTTGCAAAATTTTGCCCCAAATTATGTGATGTTCCTGCCTGGAGAGCTCGTTTATCTCCCATAATAGCTTCGATGCAATACGTTCGATCGGCACCAGCAAATTTTTCAGACTCTGATTTAAATCCTGTATGAACAGGCATTGCTAAATAATCCTCAGCTAATTTGCGATATAATTCTAAAATAAGTAGCGTCTCTTCTTCCGCTTCCTCTGCTGTAGCATGAGCAGTATGACCCTCTTGCCATAAAAATTCTGTTGTTCTTAAAAAAAGTCTGGTCCGCATCTCCCAACGCACTACATTTGCCCATTGATTTATTAATAAGGGTAAATCTCTATATGATTGAATCCATTTTTTATACATAGACCATATAACAGTTTCAGAAGTTGGTCTTACAATGACTTCTTCTTCAAGCTTTGAATCTGGATCAACAACAATTCCTTTCTTGCTATCTGATTTCAATCTGGTATGTGTTACAACTGCACACTCTTTAGCAAACCCTTCTACATGCTCTGCTTCTTTTGCTAAAAATGATTTTGGAATAAATAAAGGAAAATATGCATTTACATGACCGGTTTCTTTAATCATTTTATCAAAAGTATCTTTAATTAAATCCCACATAGAAAAGCCATACGGTTTTACAACCATTGTCCCTTTCACTGGTCCATAATCTGCAAGGTCAGCTTTCATAACTACATCTGTATACCAAGTATTATAATTTTCGCTTTGTGGTGTAACGCTTTTTGACATTTTTTACTTTCAATATTGTAATTAGAAATTAGTGGCTTAATAAAGGTGTTACAATGGAATTTGTATATTGTATTGTTTGAGTGTGATATGCTCTAGATATTACTTTCATAAGGTTCGTATTAAAGAAGGAGGCGCTTTTGAAGCAAAATTACATTCCAAAAATATTAGTTATCGTTTTTGTTTTTTTTGGCTGTGAGTCAAATAAAGCTGATTTGATTATTGAAAATGGCAATATTTATACTATGAATGACTTAAATCCGCTTGTTGAAGCTGTGGCAGTAAAAAATGGTAAAATAATTGGTATAGGTTCAAAGTATTCAATTGAAGCTTTTAGAGCAGAAAATACTAAAACACTAGATTTAAGAGGATCTACAATGACGCCTGGACTTATTGAAGGGCACGGTCATTTTATGGGCCTTGGGTATGCAAAAATGCGGCTAGACCTTTCTACTGTAGCAAACTATGATGAATTAGTAGATATGGTAGCCGATGCTGTTTCAGAGGCAAAGCCCGGGGAGTGGATATTAGGTAGAGGTTGGCACCAGAGTAAATGGGATACTAAGCCATTAAATCTTATCAAAGGCTTCCAAACTCATAGTAAACTAAGTGAAGTTTCTCCTAATAATCCTGTTTGGTTAAAACATGCAAGTGGACACGCTGCTTTTGGAAATGCTAAAGCAATGGAAATTGCTGGAATTACATCAGAAACTGAATTTGGGTTTGGTGGGGAGATCATTAAAGATCTAAAGGGAAACCCTACTGGTATTTTTAATGAAAGAGCTCAAGGATTAGTGAGTAAACATGTTGAGTCAGAAGGAGATGGTAGCTCTCAAAAAGCATTACAATTAGCAGTCCAAGAATGTTTAGAAAATGGAATCACTTCATTTCAAGATGCTGGTTCAGGAACTAATGCGATAAATGCTATGAGGCAAGGTATTACTGATAAAGAACTAAAGGTAAGACTCTATGTTATGCTCACCAGTAGAAGTCCTGAATTGCTAAAAGATTGGTATAAAAAAGGTCCAGAGATTGGCACTGGAAATGACTATTTAACAATACGTTCAATAAAACTCAATGCTGATGGGGCTCTTGGGTCAAGGGGTGCTTGGTTATTGGATGAATATAGAGACCGTCCAGGACATTTTGGAATGGCTACACAATCTATGGAATATGTTTATGAAGTTTCAAAAAATGGATTAGCTAACGGATTTCAAGTAAATACGCATGCAATTGGCGATAGAGCAAATAGAGAAGTGTTAGACCAATACCAAAAAGTTTTCAATGAAAATCCAGAATTAGCAATTGATCATCGTTGGCGGATAGAGCATGCTCAACACATTGACCCTATAGATATACCTCGATTTGGTAAAATGGGAGTAATGCCAGCTATTCAAGGTATTCATATGTCTTCTGATAGACCATGGGCAATTAATAGATTAGGGGAAAAGCGAATAATAGAAAGCGCCTATGTTTGGCGAGACCTTATTAATTCTGGGTCAATTATTATTAATGGAACAGATGTTCCTGTTGAACCAATCAATCCTATCGCCTCTCTCTATGCAAGTTCAACGCGACAAACTTTAAAAGGGAGTCCCCTTGGCGGCTACGAACCTCATCAAAAGATGACACGCATAGAAGCTTTAAAAAGTTACACTATCAATGCTGCTTATGGTGCTTTTGAAGAAAATATAAAAGGCTCTATTGATATTGGTAAGTATGCTGACTTTACTGTTTTTTCTCAAAATATTATTACAGTTCCAAATAACCAGTTATTAAACACTAAAATTCAATATACAATTATAAATGGTAAAATTGAGTACAAAGCTAATTGATTAGTCAAAAACAAGTTAAATCCCTTCATCTAAAAAAATATCGTTCTTTAAATAATCAATTTATAGTTGAAGGAAGTCGATCTGTTTCATCAGCTATTGATGCAAAAGCTAGAATTGACAGCGTTTTTTATACCCTTGATTTTTCAAAAAAAAACCCAACTTTATTAGAAAAGGTTAATAGAATACCATCCAAAATCGTTTCTTCAAAAGAAATCCGTAAACTATCACCTTCTGCTAATCCATCTGGAATCTTAGCAACTTGTAAAATACCAAAATTTGAACCTTTTAATAAAAATAAAAATATTATCTTTTTAGATAATGTATCTGACCCAGGAAACCTTGGTACAATATTAAGAACAGCTCTTTGGTTTGGGATTGATCAAATTGGTTATTCTAGTAAATCAATTGATCCTTATAATCCCAAGGTTGTTCGAAGTGCTATGGGAGCTCATTTTAGCATTTCTTGGCTAGGTGAATTAAGCTTAGATGACATCAAAGGATATAAAATATTAGGTGCTGATCATCGCGGAAAATCAATACATACAATAAATATTGATAATCAAAGATGGGCACTAATTATGGGCAGTGAAGCACAGGGGATTTCTAAAAGTGCTCATTCTTGTATAGATGAATTAATTGGTATTCCAAAAGTTGGCGAGGGTGAATCTCTTAATGTTGGTGTGTCGATGGGGATTTTACTACATGAATTGACAAAATAATGCTTTCTTTTTGATTGGTAAAGAATGTGGTAAATTTGTGTCCTATGAATAAACTTGATTTAGAATATCATGATGAACCAGACCCCCTCAGTTCGGTTCACATTTTTAATGGTTTTATTATCAGTGCTATCAGCACTGATCATTGGGTCAATTTTTGGCGCAATGGATCCTGCTATTCTTTCAGGATCTAATCCTGGCTTAGCTACTTACTTTGCTATGTTTATTGGGCAGAGTTTCTTAATAATTCCTGTTCTTTATTACCTCAAATCAAAAAAGTTTAATCTCATTGATTCATTACGTTTAAACTTTGTTTCTAGCAAAATTATTTATGCAACAGTTTTTATCTCAATTGGTGCTATGATTTTATCTGATGAAATAAATATTCTTGTAGGTATGGTCATTCCCATACCTGATTCATTCTTACAAATAGAAGCATTGCTTAAGCCTGAAAATCCTTTTTCATTAGCTCTACTTATAATAACAATTGTGATTATAGCTCCTATCGGTGAAGAATTACTATTTAGAGGGTTTTTACAGAAGAGTTTAGAAAAAGTTTGGAACGATGTTACTAGGGCTATTTTATTTTCGAGTCTTTTTTTTGCTGTAATTCATTTCAATCCATTTTGGATAATTCAAATATATTTTCTTGGTGTTTTATTGGGTTTTCTGGCATGGAAAACAAATTCTATAATACCATGTATAATCTTCCATGTTATTATTAATGCCACCTCTTTATTTTTTACTTCTATTGAAGATAGTATTGAAACTATAATTCTTTGGAATGGACATATAAACCCACTTATTATTTTGATAGGTGGTCTCTCATTTTGGTATGGTTTTAAGCGCTTAAACGCTCAAGGAGTTACTTAATATGAAAAAGGAAATGTTTGGTACTGAAATTTCTATTTTACGTGATACTTTTCGAAGATTATTAAGACGTCATGCCAAAACTAATATTGTTAAACTTATTGATAAAACTCATCCTGCTGATATGGCATTAATTTTTCGATATTTTAATGATTCAGAACAAGATACAATTTTTTCCATGATGACCCCATCAGAAAAAACAGTTGAATTTTTAAATGAGCTTGATGAGGCTATTACGATACGAATTGTTGAAAATGAAGAACCTGTTAGAATTGCTGCTATTCTTGAGGAAGCAAGTTCTAATGAACAAGCATACCTAATGGGACTTGTTGAAGAATCCTATGCCAATGCGGTAATTGATCTTTTTAAAGCAGAGGAACAGGAAGAGCTTGAAGAAATGATGGCTTATCCTGAAGACAGTGCTGGAATTCTTATGTATACTGATGTTTTTACATTACATGAAGAGACTCGAGCAAAAGAAGCAATTGCAGCGCTACAAGATCAAGAAGAAGCTGAAATGGTTTTTTACCTTTATGCGATAGATAATGAAGGTGCATTAACGGGTGTTATCTCTCTGCGAGATCTCGTAACCACTCCTGGTGATACAATGTTAAAAGACATCATGTCTAAAAAAGTGCATGCTGTTCGTCCTGAAACTGATCAAGAAGAAGTTGCCCGAATTGTATCTCAATACAATTTTTTAGCCGTTCCAGTAATAGACTCCGAAGAAAAACTTTTAGGTATTGTTACTGTTGATGATGTTGTTGATGTAATTCGTGAAGAGGCTACAGAAGACTTCTTAAAAATGGTCGGTGCTGGAGAAGATAGGGAAATTCTTTTAAAGTCTTCTTGGGAAAATGCGCGCATGCGACTCCCTTGGCTATTTGCCAGTTGGGTTGGGGGTATCTTTGCTGCTTTTATTATAGGAGTCTTTGATGATGTATTGCAAAATACAATTGCGTTAGCTGCCTTCATTCCTGTCATTATTGGCATGGGTGGTAATATTGGCACACAATCCTCAACAATCATTGTTCGAGGCCTTGCAACCGGTCGTGTGGGATTTGAAAATTCAGCAAAAATACTGTTTAAAGAAATTCGTGTAGGACTTATTCTTGGAATACTATATGGCATATTGCTTGGTTTGTTTGCTATTTTTCGTTTTCTTGAAATATCTCCTATTTTAGGACTGGTTGTTGGACTTAGTATTTGTGCCTCTATGCTTATTGCTGCAACAATTGGTTCATTGGTTCCTCTAATATTAGATCGTTTTGACATTGACCCTGCGGTTGCAACGGGTCCTTTTGTTACCACCGCTATTGATATTCTTGGTGTCGCTCTATATTTCTGGATTGCAGGAGCTTTATTTAATTTAGCTTAGTATTTTTATGATTAAGCTTTTAATAATTATATTAACAACCGTTAGTATTTTTGGACAAAATTTCAACGTTAGTGTTTATGGCTTTTCAGTTGCCAAAGCTACTTGGAATGTCAAAAATAATAGCGTTGATCTTGAGTATAAAACAAATGGCCTAGCTGAAATTATTTGGCCAGCAGTAAATATATATTCAACCAAATTTGATTCAATAAATTATAATTTTTTAAATTTTACTAAAACAATAGACCAGCGACCTTTAAAACAATCCATATCTATTGATATGAAAAATGATTCGTTAGTATATAAAAAGAATTATAGAGTTAGATCAAAACCAATAAAAAACCTTTTTTCTTTCTTGGCGATGATTCAAAAGGGCTCTACGCATGATTTAGATACCAAATGGTTAAGATTTGATCATGAAGGCGTTTTATTTGATGGTCGATTTATTTCAGCTGGCTTGGATACAATTAATATTAATGGTGAAAATATAGTTTGTAATCATTATAGGTTTGATATTAAAAAATATAATGAAGAAAACTCTTTATTAGATGAAACCGATCGGTTAATGGCTTATTCAGTTAAAAAAAATACTTTTAGGCAAATCTGGGTGGAAAGAGATGGAAATCGCCGTATAATCAAGGCAAATATTACTGCAAATGGCTTTCCATTTGAGATAGATATTCAAAATGACTAATAAACCTTTTTTCAATACTTACGGGAAACATATTCTAATTTGGGTTTGCATATCCACGGCTATAGGTGTCGCCTTAAAGTTTGGTATTGATAAAAAAGTCGTTGTATTCGGTACGGTAGTGATTGGCGTTTTTACTCAAGCTTTTGCAGGCTTAGCCACTTTAATGGCTGCTGTTCCATTAATTGGACCATTTATAGTAAAAGTCTTTGCTATTCCTTTCTTTTGGCTCTTGAATGCGATGGGTTATTTTGTTGGTGCGGTTGCAATTAAAAAAGGTTACCGTCGTGAATTCACTAAATCAAGAGTACTTACGTTAGCATTGTTAATTGGTATAATCATTGGTTATATCATTGGACATTTAGTGCCAATGAGGTAATAATATGAATATTCTTATTCTACATGGGCCTAATTTAAATCTTATTGGCTCGAGATCTGCAGAGATTGGAAAAAAGATAACAATTGATAAAATCAATACTGGTATCCGACGTCATATAAGAAACGAAGAAGCTCAAATAAAAATATTACAAACGCATAAACAATTTCATGCAATTAATTTTATTCAACGAAATCGAAATTGGGCAAACTTTTTTCTCTTTGCACCTATGGCATGGGCAAGATATGATTACGCAATATTAGATGCAGTCAAAATATCTAAAATAAATACTATTCAAATTTTACTTTCAGCTGATTATAGTGATGTAACCAAATCAAATTCTATTTTTTCAGAATTTTGTACTGATACATTAATAGGTTCACCTGATAAAGTTTATTTAGAGGGTCTTGATTATATCCAAAAACCCATCTGATTTTTTGCGTTATTATTTATTAATTACATTATTATTATGGATCGGTTGTACTAAGCCTGTTCATAAAACGCTAATTATTGAAATCCCTAAGTTTGAACCCTCCTTTCAAGTTTCTGAAGATAAATTATCAGCAACAATAACGACAAATACAAACTTTACTGGTTATGATTCACTTTCCTTGGTCGCTAGCAGTGTTGTTTCTGTGAAAAACCTTATTAGCTTAGCTGATACCATGATTCATGATTCTGCTGCTGTTATGTTTTTACCTTTAATAAGTGACTTATTACCCGATATTAAACGTACCAGAAGTCTCTATAATATTTCATTTAATAATAATTTAGTAGAAATTGTATTTTTATTAGACACTACCGTTATTTCTCCTTTAATCAGAACGGCAATTGCTAAGTATGATACAGGAAAACCTATCAATCCACTCTTTGATCGTAATGGCATAATTCCAAATTTTAATCAACTTTCTCCTTCCGTCTTTTTAACTCTTCCCTGTGATAAACTTAATGTTCCAACAAGAGCTTCAAGACTACCCAACGCACCAAGAACGTATCGTTCTGGTATTCACCGTGGAATTGATTTTTTTTCTAACTGGGGAACGCCGGTTAGGTCCGTAGCTGATGGTGTCGTTGTTCGATCCGATCTTGGATATAAGGAAATAGATGCAGATTTTAGAGTTCAAATGTTACTTGAAGCTGCTAATTTGAAGCGAACGCCTTCTGATATCTTCAATGAGCTCCTTTTAGGTCAAGCGGTAATCATTGATCATGGTTTTGAACTTTTTACAGGATTTAGAGCAATTACTATATACGCACATTTGTCACATATCAATGAAAATATTAAACCTGGTTATAAAATTAAGCAGGGAGAAATATTTGCTAAATCAGGTAATACCGGTACCAAACCAAGTACTTTAGGTACACGTGATGAGTCTCATCTACATTGGGAGTTAATATTGCAAGATAAAGATGGGGAATATTATTTTGGTCAGGGATTAAAGTATAATGAACTAAATCGTGCTTTAAATAGACTTTTTAAATAATTAGGAACGCGCTCTATTTAAATTTTCTTGAATTACTTTATCATCAGGCAGAACTTCTATCGCTAATTCAAAACAGGTAATCGCTCTTGGGCGATCACCTGACAGATAATATACTGAACCAAAATAATCAAGAATTAATCCCCACCGACGCCTAATTGGTTCTTCAAACTCTCCCAAGTTTTCCACCTCTTTTTTTATAAATAGTTGAATGTCTGGATTTTGATATTGACTATAATGAAGGCTAGCTAAAGCTAAAGCTTTTATATCAATATCATCGCTTTGCACATAAATTTTTATTTTTTCTATTATTGATTCATCAAGTTGATTCATCCCAGGCACTAAATAACGTTTAATAAAGTACGTTAAATTGGTAAACTGAGCCATTGGGTGCCTTAGTTCAGGTTGTAGTAACAATTGTGCTGCATCATTTCCAAGTGTTGAGTTCGTTACTTTTAAACGGTTCGCTATCGCTGGGTGAAGTGGCTTTACCTGACCATACCATTGATCAACATTTGCCTGTAGTGCATTAACTGTTTGGTCCACATGACACTGACCACAAGCAGATACAAAACCTTGAGAATCATCATATTTTGGTCGAGGAATAGAAACTGTATGATCTGACCGTTCATATTTAATCTCATTGCCTATCCCAGTATGCTGTCTGTAGGGCATATGGCATGATATACAGCGACTTCCTTCCGATTCTAGAGCATGATAAGTATGTGCAGAAATATCATCAGATTTAGCGATATGGCATGATATACATTGATTGTCATCAAACCTATTTAATAACGTAACTCGATTAATATCTTGATAATCATTACTGTGAGGATTGTGACAACTAATACACGTCATTGCTCCACTTAAAAAACAATCGCTATATAAATGATTTTGCTGGTACCCAAAAGAAGTAATTCTTCCATCTAATGCATAGGGATTCTCATTCCCAAGCAAAGCTAGTTTTAGAGAATAGAACTCTTCGAGTTTTTCGCCGGGTAAGTAACCTGTTTTTATCGGTGTTTTAACCGCATGGCATTGAAAGCATACATTTAAACTATTATTTGGAGACATTCCTATCAGACTATTTATCCCTACAGATTCAGATTCACTTACTATTGTTGAAACAATTGCTTCCATAGAATTGATATGGGTTACACCGGGTCCATGGCAAGATTCGCAATTAATTGCTAAGGATGTAAAGTCTACATTATAGTTCTCACCTATCTTTGTGCTAATTATTTGACTTCCATGACACTGTTGACAATTTGATACATCTTCAACTTCGCCAAGCATTCTATGTGGCGGCCAATTATATAATTCATCTAATGAAATAGTCTTGTCAATTTTAACCCAATGTTCATTCGCCGATAACTGTACAAACCATGACTCTTCTGTTACGCTATAATCAAATGGTAAAAATCGATACGAACCATCAGGATATTGAGTAAAGAATGTTTGGGTGCCTCCTCCATACATAAATCCACCTCCAACAACAGCTTCAACGGTCAGCAGTTTATCTATATTAGATTTTTTATCAAGAATTCTAAATTGATAACGTCCTCCATTAATCTCAGGATAAACAATAACATCTTTAAATTCAATAGCTTTGCCGTTAAAGGATGCTTTAACGCGTTCAATTGTTGGTAAACCGCCTGCATTCGCATGTGTTGAGCTTGACCATTGTTCATATATATCAGGATGACAAGATTGACATTCTTTGGCACCTACAAAGTCTGATGATTGAACTTTACTCGGTTTATTTGGTATTGGTGAAAAAGAAAGGTTTCCTTTTTCTTTTTTTTCACAACCAAAAAATGATATTAATAGGGTAAAAAGAATAAACTGTCTGAAGAGTCTTGAATTCATATCATCAAGTTAACGCTAAATGGATAAAAAAAAGCCCCGATCTAAAAAGATCGAGGCTTTAAATAACAAAATTGAATTTGTTTTAGAAACCAACGTTTAAAGTAAAGATACTATTACCTTCAAAATACTTCGCAGGAATGTATGCATAATCTATAGATGCATTGATTCCTAGAATCTTTTGTAGGTATACAGATCCTCCAAATGAAACTCCTCCAAAAATATTTTCAATTTTAGAGTCGCTTTCATCAACTGTGGTTGTTTTAGGATCGTCTTCAAACTCGACAGATTCCATATCAGCTAAGTAACCGGCACGAACAGTCGCTAAGCCAGGAAGGGTATAAGAACCCATAAGCTTTAGCTTATCTTGTTCAAAGTTATTACTCTCATATGAGCCACTAACATTAATGGCATTTCCGATTGTATAACTTCCGCCAAGTTCAAACAACATTGGTACGTCAGCTTCCGCTGGCTCAACTTTATAAAATTGAGTCAAACGATCACTACCTACCGCAATTGCCTTAACCAATAGACCAGAGCCTTCATAACGCATTGGACGGCCAAAATTTCTAACAGCCACACCAACATCAAGTCCAGATACATTCAGAAAATCTGAGTATTGAACACCGGCATCAACAGTAAGGGCATTGCCTTTTACTCTTTTGAAGCCTTCGCTGGTAGTATTAACTGAAACACCCATTGATGTTTTTGCAGACATCATACGTGAATAAGTTAAACCAGCTGTGAAGTTAGATGGACGAAATTTTTCGCCAGTTCCATCTGGTTCCCAAACAGTTGTAACAGGTATTTCACCAATATCAATATTACGAACAGTTACACCGAAAGCATTGTTCCCAAGCTTGAGAGCTGCTCCAGCATAAAGTACTGACATATCAGCAATATATGACCTGTTAGAAAAAGAGGTTTCTAAGTTACTACTTGCACGCGCAACACCAGCTGGATTCCAATAAGCTGCACCAATACCTGTGGCATTGGCAACAGCGCCACCACCAGTAAGGTAGGCAGCACCTTGAGGAATTAACAACTGACTTGCACCGGCAGTACCATTACGCATACCGGCACCTGCTGTGCCTCCACCGTATAAAGCCGAACCTTGAGCCATCAAAGACCCAA